>Ga0272443_10000630_pt1 | contig 61332 bp, 90 predicted proteins | sample SSMAcet12_FD_193581 | JGI IMG/M metagenome (GOLD analysis project Ga0272443, IMG submission 193581) | Marine sediment archaeal communities from Little Sippewissett salt marsh, Falmouth, MA, United States - SSM-Acet-12 | ecosystem: Environmental > Aquatic > Marine > Wetlands > Sediment ... | reverse complement strand
TGTACGTTATGACGATGTGAAAATTCATCGATATTTTAATGATAAATACGATCACTATCGTTCTATGCTTAAACAGTATAAAAAGGATAATCTTAATGATACAGAGTAAAGATGATATTATTCGTATGCTGCTGGATATTGTAGAAGAACAGCAAGATGCTATTGCTGATCTTTACAGTTATTACAAAAATGCTGTCACTGATTACAATAATGATATTGTAAACAATGACGGCGATTATGGTACTATTAAAGAAATAGAAGAATCACTTACCGAAATAAGGAATGAATTTTTCGATGGCATTGTAAGTATGAATAGTCACACTACTGACCACGTACTTACAATAGACTACGTACTTGCTGTATTGAAGCGATATGTGCCATTGCCAGAATACGCTAATGTAAAGGAATATATCGATAGTCTCGAAAATATTGCACATACCACACATGATCATCTTGTAACACAAGAAGATCGTCTGAATGATATAATCGAATATGCGTCTATTTACGAACAGAAAGAATTAGGCGAATTAGATGCTTTCGATTATGATCAACTTATCACTGAAATTAAGCAAACATGGCGGCAATTACGTGATAAGGATGATATGCCAGAACTTTTTGATTGACTTTTTGATACTATAAAAAGGCATTAAAAAGTCTAAAAAGGTAAACGGTATAGGTAAGGTATGGGGTGTACGTAGTACCCCCTACCTTACCGCCATACCGTATCAGACTTATTTATTTATACGTTTTTCCTATAGGAAAAAAGAAATAAGTCTGCTACTTTCTAACACCCATCTTATACAAATCTTATATAATTCTAACGAAAGCGGGGTATACTCGACTCATGCTAGATCACGTCTATTTGCAAAATAATAAGGTTATAGATAAATGTATCGTACCCGCTCCCCGGAGAAATAGACCTGATAAAAAAGAAACACGTTATGTCGTCATGTGCTGTGGATGTAAAAAATTGCGGCTATTATCGTTAAGCGACCTTAAGAAAGATACCTTCTGTCGGACGTGTGCAAGCGTACTTGCTTCAAAAATTACAAGTACATGGGAAGATGAAGTTAGTGCTTATTTACGTAGTAAGGGCATTAGCTACGAACAGCACTATCCTATTCTCGAACTAGGTAGTAATGTTGATTTCTTCTTACCTGACTATAACTGGTTTATTGAGGTAAGAGGTTACTGGCACTTAAACCATCCACGCAGGCAAGTACACGATGAAGTGCTTGCATCTAATTTACCCGTCCTGTTTATTGATAATCTTGACCAATTAAAAGATATAGAAAGGGTAATTTTACAATGATTAACATGCTGATTGCTTTTGTAGGTATCTGGTTGATTATTTCGCTTATAGCGTGGGAGAAAAACTAATGGAAGATCGAAATAAATATTCGGATATGTATCTAAAAGTAAAAGAACATGTTTTAGATATTTATAAAAAACATCATTATCCGAATTTAACTGTAAAAGAATTACAATATAGAATAGAACGTCTTTTAAGTACGCCTGTTAAAGATAATTTTTCCCGTATACTACTTCCATATATCTTACATAGTGTACCTATTGACGATTTCATTAAAGAATATGATGCCCCGGAACAATATTTATATACGGATATTGTTTATTATTTTAAGGTAAATCTACTACACGCTATAATTACGTGTATGTACTTTAATCATTACTATCTTATGGATGGTAGTTTTGCATCCGATGAATGGGAAAGAGCTATTACAAGTATTCGGCAGCAAATTACGTCACCGCTTGTAAAAGATATTCTTGGTATATGGCTTGATTACGGCGTATCCGATGTAGATGCTGTTCTTTTAAATAATATCATGTATCATCATATTCAGAGTTTACAGAAAGAAGAAGATAATGAATAACAAACTGATTGATCTTGTATATAAGGAATTGTTTGCGTTTTTTGAGCCTGAATGGTCACGTTTTTCTACGCCCGATATAATCGATATTACGGTTGCTACACTTACCTATGGTACAAGGAATAAATACAGCAAGGAATTTACACAGAAGGGTTTAGCGCATACTATGCTCTATACCGCAATTACTAAGTGGCGTAAGAATAAAATTTATGAAAGCAAATATGAAAAGGAATATGTATTGTATATGCTTATCATAGAAACAATCGCCTATGCCGCTTATGAAATAGGATACCCTAATCAGTTTATATCGCAGAATGAATGGAGTAGGTTTATTAGTGTGACCATTTGTGAGGGAAATTCGACGGGCTTTTGGGAAAATATCCTTATGAAGTGGATAACGTGCTTTTTTACAGAAGAAGATGTTGATAACTTAAACGATACGCTTGCGTTCTATCATGAGGAACTATAATGGATAGTGTATTTGGTTATAAAGTGTTTATGGGTACGCCTGCGCATTTTTCATTTAATCTTGAACACGTGCTTGTAAAAGAAAGAACAGGTTATATTCTGGATAAGTATCCTGTTTTATGTAAACAGGGTTTACATTTTTATGAAAATATTTCAGATTTAAGTATATATTCTATGGTGTTATATGAGATGTTTCAAAAGTATGACCCAAATAAAACGGTAAATTTATATCGGGTAATTGCTACGGGAAAGGATATTATCTGTAATCTGCAACATAAGATTTATTCATCTTATCGTAGTAAAGCGGTAACAAATAAACTCTTTGTTGTTGATAGATTACCGGATGCACTTCTTATAGATGTTTGTAGACTACACTCTTATGAACAACTACTTAAGCATTATAGCGATTACATGTGGACGGATAAAAATAAAGCGGCATGGGAGTATTATCTTAATACACGTTCAGTAGAGTTTGTTAATCTTTAGGGAGATTAAAATGGAATACAAACAGATATTAGGTGGTTTTAGTACAAGTTGTTCTTTTGGTTATAAGTTATTTTTTACCAATGAAGATGGTACTAGTTATTTTAATTATGATCTTAAATATGTACCCGTAAGACGGCAAACAGCGTATTTTCTTAATATCAGACCACGTTTATGTAATACTGGATTTCATATCTATACTGCTTTGGAAGATATTAAATATGCTATACGGTATTTATACCACAGTGGTCATTTCTACCCTAGTAGTCATCGTAATAAGTATTCTTCTTTTAAGTTTCTTGATAGATTAACCGTATATAAAGTTTTTGTAAATTATACAGGATTATATGAGCATGTGGGTTATGACTCCAGTGGAAAAATAGTTGTATCAAATCTATTGTGGGTACACGAACCGATTGTAGATAACCATACGTTTATACATAGTATTGCACAGGGGTACAAAAACCCTTATATGCCCGGTACGACGGCAAAGGATTTTACGTTTAAATGTACGCCTTATTTTTCATATAAGCCGTATATGTGGACACGTCCGGAAATGAAAGGTATGCTTGATATTTATCGTGATAAAGAATACTACCCGCTGATTGATTTAACAGACAAAAGGATATAAGATGGCAAAGCTATGGTATGGGTACAAGTGGTTTTACAATAATCATTTTAACTTTGATATGCGTGATACGCCTGTGACACTGGAAACGACGTATATACACTTACAACAAGTACGTTTTGGTACGTGCGGTTTTCATCTGTATACAAATCCAAGAGATACGCTTGCAAATTTAGCATATATTATGTTTTCACAGGATACACGCCGGGAGCATACACAATATGCCTTGTATAACCTACATAAAGGTAACGTACAATTGTATCTTGTAGGTGGTATAGCGTGGAATAACTTATCTTATAATAGCCATTACCCGGAAATATTTGCTACCGATTATCTGTTTGTATACGACAAGATAGAACTTACATCATTATGGGATTTTATCGGTGATCGGTTTAGACGCAGGCTTATGGCCCGTCTTGATATAAGTATAATTACCGATAGAGATATGTTAGATTATTTACAATGGACAAAAGAAGAAAAAGCTATTGTGAGTAATGCCGCAGAAAAGATGCTATGGACTACCGTCTATTGTGATCCAAAGAAAGGGTAAATTGATATGTATAAAACAAATCCTGATGCGTGGTATACCGGGTTTAAACTTTTTTTTAAACCAAATATAAATGATTTTCCACGATTTTCTTATGATTTACTTAATGTGCCAGTAGAAGAAGGTAAACGTTATAACTATAATGGGGAACTTATTCTTTGTAAATCTGGTTTCCATATTTTACCTAATTTAAAATATATCAGTACGTATATGGTATATTTACATAGGATGGCATGTATTCACTGGTACAGTAAAAGATTTTGGGATAATGAACCGGATCGTTATATCTTTTATAAAAAACACATTGTATTACATTATGTGAAAGGTTACTTTCCAGAAGGCTTTGACGTAGATACAGAAAAATTAGTAACAAATCAAATCTATATCGGCCCACAAATACATGAACATAATGATACCTTTGACGATCATTTTTATGTAAATGATAGGGGTAGTTTACAAATAGAGTACGGGCATGGTGCTTATTACAGAAAACACCAAGCAATTTTTAACAGAAAATATCATGTATCAAATGATGTAGTAGTCGCAGCCCCGCTGATTAATATACGATCTGATTGACAAAAGTTATGTATTATGTTATATTTTATTTACTCTATAGTGTGACGAAAGGAACATATGATGTTTAAAGATATTGTCCGCAAGCGTTATAGTAATGACGATTCAGTATACCAACCCTACAAAGAAAATATGGTACTGAACGCAGAAGGTGCCTATGTATTTCCAGAGAGCGAATTGCTGACGTTCAAGAAATATCTGGTACTAGGTGCTGTATCTACGTATTATAGCCTAGAAGCCCGGCAGGCTTCACGATTTATACGCCTAACAGAAGGTGGTCTTAATCATAAGGAACAAGCATCTTTGTTTCTGTTTATGATTAAGAACGCCTATAAACATAGTATTTTTATTAAGCCGGACTATACGCTGTTTGCTCTTGCCGTAGCATGTAATAGTTCTATTCCTGATATTCGGAAAGAAGCTATTGCTTATATTCCGGAAATTCGTACTGCGTCACATTTCTTAATGTTTATTTTTTATCTTAAGCAAATAAGAGGCACAGGACAGGCAGTAAAACGTGCCGTAGCAGATTGGTACAATACTCGTTCTACAGCGCAGCTTACATATCAAATGGTAAAATACCCGGAACGAAATGATGTAAGCCATAAACTTGTGTTTACAACATATCATCCAAAACTTAAAGATGAACACCAAGATATTGTACGGTATCATATGTACACCGATACAGGCAATAATGATTTACTTGAACATATCTTTGCACTTAAAGATGCAAGTCTAACAGAAGCAGAACTTATAGATTTAATTGATACTCTGTATAATGTATTTGATTTTACCGTTACGCACGATATGCTTACACCGGAACAGAAGAAGTATCCGCGTGTATGGATGACGCTTGCGCACAGTATGCCTTATGGTGCTCTTATCCGTAATTTATCTACAATGTCACGTGTAGGCTGTTTTGAGAATAAAGATTTTCTAGAAATAATGATTGATCATATTACGAATACCAAAAGAATTAAAAATGTACACATGCACCCTTATCATATCTTTAAAGCACTTATGGTATATAAGAGTGCAAAAGGCAGGCATAGTACATGGCACGTGTATCCTAAAATTGTCAGGGCATTAAATGAAGCTGTCGGTATAAGCCAGCAGCATTATAAGCCAACAGGAAAGCGGCTATGCGTAGGCTTTGATATTAGCGCATCTATGGGATGGAATAATGGCCCACTTACCTGTTATGAGATGGAAGCCTTTATCGGAAAGTTATTGCTTGAAAAAGAGAAAACAACGGCTTATATGTTTTCCCATTATCTTATGCCTGTAGAAGAAGATGTATATAATTTTTCCTATTATAACTTTGCTACGTATTTACAGAATCAGTTACACGGGGCAACTAATCCGGGTTTACTGTTTGAAAAAGCAATAGAATATAATACGTATTACGATGCTTTTGTTGTGTTTACCGATAGTGAAGTCAATACCGGACACCATGTTATGCAGTTATTTGATACGTATCGTCAGATGATCAATCCTGACGCTAAACTGATTATCATGGCTATGGCCCCGAATGAATATAATCTAGCGGATATACGTGATCCGGCAGTATTTGTTTTGCCCGGCATTGACGATCCGGTTGTACTGGAAACAATTCTATTGAATTTCTAATACAGGGATGTTGACAAGTAACTTTTTTTGTGGTATCCTATTTACAGTGAACTCTACAAAACGTTACCTAATATTGGATTAGCCTTGTTTTGTTATTTTGTCACTTAAATATATAAAATCAGTAAGGAACTCAGATAAACCTTACCTACCCTTAAATAGAGTAAGAATATTGGTTTATCTCTTTTGTCCTCACTAAAGTTTTTCCACCTGTAATTTTTTTAATACAGTACAATTAGACAGGGAATTTATCAAATTTTCCCTGTCTCTTTTTATCTATCATAAAGGAGCTTATATGTTTAATACCGTAGGAAAAGAGATATTTGAAGATCGTTATGCAAACGGGCATACAGTTAAAGAAGCTATGATGCAAATAGCTGATTATGTATATCCACGAGATAATGAAGCATGGGATACAATTATGTGGTTATTGGAAGAAAAGTTATTTGTACCCGCCGGGCGAATATGGCGAACAGCACAGGTAACAGAAGGAACTAAATCTAATACACCGTATAATTGTTTTGTTATACCTATTAAAGAAGATAGCAGAAAAGGTATCATGAAAGCCTTAGCCGACCAGACAGAGATTATGGCTCATGGCGGCGGTGTCGGTATTAACATATCTATTTTACGTCCTAAAGACGCTGAAATTAAAAAGGTTGTCGGTAAGTCCAGCGGCGCGGTATCATGGGCGGAGTTGTACAGTAACGTTACAGGTCTTATAATGCAGGGCGGTACACGACGGGGCGCTCTTATGCTTACAATGGGTATATGGCATCCTGATATTATTGAATTTATCACCGTGAAAAAGAATAACAGCGTCTTTACAAACGCTAATCTTTCCGTACTTATAACCGATGCTTTTATGGAAGCCGTAAAATATAACCATGATTGGACGCTAAGTTTTCCTGATACGTCACATTATCTTTATGATACAGAGTGGAATGGTGATCTTGATATATGGAAACGTAAAGGCTTTCCCGTTATTGATTATAAGACGGTAAAAGCACGTGATTTATGGAAAATTATCGTTACATCGGCATGGGAAAGTGGAGAACCGGGCGTTCTGTTTTGGGATACAGCAAATTATTACAACCCTGTGTGGTATAAAGGCCACTTGCTTTCGACTAATCCTTGTGGTGAACAACCGCTTCCTGCTTATGGTGTCTGCAATTTAGGGCATATTAACCTATCAGAAATGTATGATAGTTATGAAGGTGTAAATTGGGAATTGCTGGAAACAACGGTAAGAGAAGGTGTCCGTTTCTTAGACGCTATTATTGATAGAGCAGATTCCGTATTACCAGAAGTAGATGATCGGCAAAAGAAAGATAGGCGTATTGGCTTAGGCGTACTCGGTTTACATGATTTACTGATTAAAAATGCACTCGTATACGGTAGTCCTGAAGCCGTCGTATTTACTGCCACGTTGTTTGATAACATCATGAATATCGCATATATGGAAAGTGCAAGACTTGCACAGGAATATGGTACGTTTCCCAATTACAGCGAGCTACATCTTGACGGCGCTTTTATGGATAAACTTGATTCATCTACTATTGCTATGATTAAGCAATTCGGCTTACGTAATGCTACTGTTCTATCTATTGCGCCAACGGGTACGGTAGGAACTATGTATAACGTATCTACAGGTATTGAGCCGCACTTTATGTATTCGTATCAGCGAAACAGCCGTATCGGTACGTATACGATCACACCTGAAATCGTAGATTTTGTAAATGAGTATCCTACAGAAGGCCGTAAAAAAGCTATGGTATCTGCTATGGATGATATTTCTGTAGATGATCATATTGCTATGCTGGCTACGGTAGCGTATTATATTGACAGCGCCGTATCCAAGACGATTAACTTACCCGCTGAAGCAACTATTCAGGATGTCAGTAAAGTTTATTTTGAGCTATGGTCAAAGCAGGTGAAAGGAGCTACGGTATATCGTGATAAGAGCCGTAACGAACAGGTATTAGAAAAGAAGGAAGCATGTCCTATTTGTGGTAATGGCTTAATCTTTGAAGATGGTTGTAAAAAATGTTACTCGTGTGGATATAGTGTTTGTTCAATCTGAAAGGATAACTGATGAATCTCGAATTGCTGTATAACCGTATGACAAAGAGGCAGCGCCCTGATAAGGTTTATTTTAAGTCACCTGAATTTGTAGTAGAAAAATTCCAAAAGCGTTTTAACCTAGAGGATTATACGATTGTAAATGCTTTGACGACTCAACCGTCACGTTTTAAAGAAGGAACTATTTACATTATTGAGAAGCAGGTAAATCATGAGGTAGTTATTTATACCTTGTTGATTGATGGTTGGAAGTTTCAAATCGATGTATTGCCGACGGATCACGGTTATAAGCTAGAATATTGTATGTTTGATAATATCAACGGATGGTACAAATTCACCAGTCACGAAAGTATGCTGGCAATTATGAAGAAGTCTTTGCATGACCGATAAAAAGGTATTAGGCCGTACAATGGTAGACCTTAATAATGTTGACGGACAACCAGATAAAGATAATTTCTACCCTACACCATTGCCGTTTTTGAACTGGTTGTTCTGGCGCTTACAAACAAATAAAGATTATAGGTGTACACATCTTTGTACTGGCTTATGCCGTACTTTAGACTTGGGAGTAGGCACAGGTCATTGGGCTGTACCTATTTCTAAGATAAAGCAAAAACGGTACATACACGGCATTGAATACAACATGGGCAGGTATATGCAAATGCCTAATTACCATGATCTATATGATAAGATATATAAACAAAATATCATGGATGTTCGTTTAAAGCCGTATGACCAGTACACGTTTGTTATGGGAAACCCGCCCTATCAGCGTAAACGGAATGGTAATCCTAGTACCGCTGAAATAGTACAATATGCTTTCAGGCATCTTCTGGCTGATAAAGGCACAATGGTCTTACTACTCGATAGCCGTTTCAGTCACGGCATAGACCGCTATAGAAAGTTTTTTTCACAGGAAAAACAAAGCCCGTATGCCGTGATTAATCTGGCAAACCGTATAAACTTTTATACGGAAACAGGGAAAGGTGGAAGTTATCCAACCGAATACAGCGTTTTCCTATGGAGAAAAGGAGAACGCCACAACCATTATAAAGCATACACAGAGTATTGGAGTGATACAAGTGTCAAAAAAATCGATTGAGGAACTACAGGAAATCGTTACCGGATATAAAACAGGGTATTGGGCGACAAATGTCATCGGGTACTTCCTGTTTACAATACTGTTTTCTCTGTTGTTTTCTAGTTTTAGTACCGGATTATTTGCGGCATTGATCCTCAGTACGTTTATCATGTATCATGCAGCGGACGGACAGGTCGCAGGAGTAGTAATGATTATCCACATCATTCTCGTTGTCACCGCCTGTGTAAAACTACTTCCAGCGGAAAAAGTAATTGTAAGTATTTTTCTTATCGTCGGCATTGAGCTTGTTACCTTTACTTTACTTCTGTTGCCACATCCGAATACAACACGTGCTGTTGATTTTATCGCGCATAATATCATAAATAAAGATTAAGTTAAGGCATAAGGTTGACAAAGCGTCAGCCTTATGTTATACTTACTTTTTAATAGACTTTTTTATATAAAAAAGTATCGCAAAAAGTATTAGAAAATCGTTAGAAAGGTAAAATTATGGAATTTTCTCCACTAAATGTAGATTTTAATCCCCCAAGTAATGATAGCTGGTTTGCGTTTTATCATGAGTATATTGATGAATTAGAAAAACCAGAAGAAGGGCACAAAGTTAAACTTAAATGTATTCATCATGACGATACAAACCCTTCTGCGTTTATAGATTTAAAAACAGGTGTATACTTTTGTAGTGTATGTGGTACGTTTACGCCTTACCGCTTCCTTGTTGATATTATCGGAGAAGAAATCCCTAAAGCCCGCGCTAAGTTATCAGCGTATAAAGAGACAATGGGTAAAGTGGCACAGGGGAAATATCACTTAGATGTAGGTAAAGCCTTACAAGCACCTATGGTCGGGCTTACGCCTATCGTAAGGAAAGCTGCCGCTGAAATTGAATTACACCAGAGTATTACAGAAGCATATATGGAGAGTAGAGGTTTATCGTTTAATACTCTACAGGATTGGGAAATTGGTTATCTGGCGGAAGATAAAGAGACAGGGCAAGAAGAATGTCTTATCTTTCCGTATTACTTTGATGGAGAAATTGCAACAATAAAAGGACGTACTATTGACGGTAGAAAAGGTGCGCCAAAACAAAGTAAACTCGTACCATTCGGGTTGCAATTCCTAAAGAAAGCTACTTATGCTATTGTGTGTGAAGGTGAAACTGATACGCTTTGTACGTATCAGGCGCTTAAAACACATAACAAATTAGACGGGGTAGCCGTTATCGGCGTTCCCGGTGCGAATAACTTTAAGAAGGAATGGAAAAGATTTTTCCAGCATATCCAACAAATCTATATAATTCCGCAAGCGGATGAAGCCTCAGAATCTATGATAAATCAGGTGAGGCACGTATTAGGCCATGACCGTACTAAAATTATAGAATTGTCATGGTCTTTCACAGATATAGGTAAAGATATTTCTGATTGGATAAGCCAGCATAGTGAAAAAGAATTTGTAGAATTACTACCGCCGTTTGTAAAACCACGTCCATTTGTTATGACGACGGAAGATTTTATTAGTATGGCAGATAATGAAATCAATTGGATTATTCCGGGGTTTATCGCTGCCAGTGAAGTTGTTATGATTGGTGGAGCACCAAAAAGTTATAAGACTATTCTCACTATCGATATGATGCGGGCAATAGCACAGGGTAAGCCCGTGTGGGGTAATGAGGCGTGGACACCGACAGCGCCTAAGAAGGTGCTCTTTGTAGAAGAAGAAGGTAATCCGGTACTTTTTGCACGCAGGATTAAGCGTAACTTTAATGGTACTTCTGAAGGTTGGGAGAATATTCGGTGGATACATAAGCAGAATGTACGTGTAGATAGTGAACATAGCCTTAAGAAGTTACAAGAAACAATTGAGGATTTTATTCCGGATATTATCGTATTCGATCCGTTTAAATCTTTGCACAATGCCGATGAAAACGATAACACCGCTATGGGTAAAGTATGGGCAACTATCAGTGAAGAACTTATTGCCCGTTTTCCACAGGCGGCACATCTGTATATTCATCACATCCCTAAAGCAGAAAAAGGTAAGAAGCTATCTATTGCTTCATTACGTGGCGCAAGTGCTACAGGTGCGTTTATCGATAGTTTCATCGGCATAAGGCAAGCGGATTTTGAAAAGGATGATCCCGATGAAATAGCTGTACTCGCTGCAATAGAAGGCCGTGAAATTGCTGGAATTTCAGGCGAAATGATTATCAAAATAGATAACATTAGCTTTCGTGCTAAAATTGACGGCTTTAAATCTAAGCTAACACCGCAAAAACAGAAAGAATTTAATACAGAAACGATATTTTCTTACCTTACTAAGACAGGAAAGCGTCTAACAATTACGGAATTAGCCGATGAAACACAGCTAACAGAAGCACAGGTACGTGCTGCCGTTAAGCCATTACTTACCGATAATAAACTACAAAAAGGAAAGGGTGAAAGTACGGCGGGTAGACCGCCTACAGTGTATTGGGCATGAAAACCTTCTTTATACATTCAAAAGTTATCTTTACGTCCCCAAAGGAAGCGCATTTTTTAGCAGTTGATCAAGAAATAGATACCGATGATTTTTGTTATCTGTATACAAAACGCTTTGAAAAATTGTGGTATCGACCTATTGTTGTTACAAGCGGTACACTTACAGAGGTAAATATACACGCTGATCTTGAGGTATGGTGTACTTACCCGTACTTCACAGCCGCTACAATGGGAACTACAATTTTTCCTAATGATGAATTAATTGCGCTTCATCTTGATAATTATCTGAGTCAAAAAAATATAGGAATAGGAAATATTACAGATGCCATCAACTGATACAAAAAAGGTAGCTTATTGGTTATTGATTTTACTTGCTGTTATCGTAGGCTTTTGTTTTGCCATCCTGTTTATCGTACTTACAATTTGGGTAGTGTTGTATACGATAAACTCTATGCCTGAAACAAATTTTTTAAGTTATCCGGTACTTTTTTTAATGTAAAAAGTAGTATAAAAAAGTAGTTCTTTTTCGCCTGACTTATTTCTTTTTTATACTATAGAATCATAGTATAAAAAAGAAAGTCCGTCTCTGTCGTGCCCCGGTGAAAATCTAACACGTTTCTAATAGAGCGCCGGGGCATGGCATGTTATAATGGGAGGTAGAAAATTGCAATACCCTGAGTCACAACGTAAGTATAAAATGGGTGTAGTAAAATTACTCAATAAATACGTACCAGATTCAAGCGGTGTACTTATATCGCCCTTCTGTGGTCGCTGTCATGTAGAATTTACTGTAAAGATGCCCGTTAAATATTTTGCTGATACGGATATAGGTATAATTTCTTTATGGCAAAAAATGATATATGAAGATTTTATTCCGCCGATGACGATGACGTATGAAGTTTACAAATATATTAGAACGTATCCGGAAATGCTTAAACCACATTATGCTGCATTTCTCGGAAACGCTTATACAAAATTACGTATATCACCAAAAGGGGCGTTCGGGTCGTACTCCCCTTATACAGATAAGAAAGTGAATACAGGCATACGCTCTTATAAAGGATTGATACGCGATATACGCACACTGCGCAGCAATACAAAAGAATTTACTTTTATGGTATCTGATTTCAGGCATACGCTTGACGTAATAGATGTACCCGATGATAGTATCGTATACGCTGATCCTCCCGATGGCTATGGGGATTTTGGCATAGATGAATTTTTTGATTGGGTAGAGTATGCACGTAAAAAGCACAACGTCTTTGTAACGCTACCGTATAACCTGCGTCATATTCCAAAGCCTTCTAAATACTGGTATCTTGATACCGTCTATAACGCCGATTATATTTATCTGTATGAAAGGAAATAAAATGGCAAACGGATATAATCATCCTGCAATCGTAACACTAGAAAACGTAAGCAATAATGAGTCTATTATTTATAAAGCAGCCCGCCTCAGTTACGGCGTAGATGTAGATTTACTAGCGGATTATAATCCAGAACACGCAAGTAAGCTAATTAAATATCTACTCGTACATAAGCATCTTGTTCCGTTTGAACACATTATGTTTACTTTTCATATCACATGCCCCCTATTTGTAGCACGTCATCTTTATACCTACCGCACATGGTCGCGCAGTGAGCAATCGATGCGTTATACCGATGTAACTAATGCGGAATACTATATACCAGAAGCTATTTCTTTACAGGATACGTTTGATTATGCCGATGCTGTAGATAAAGCCTTTGAAATTTATGAAAAACTACGGCAAAATTCTATTAAAAAAGAAACGGCTAGAATGGTACTTCCCGTTTGTGTTTACACACAGTTTATAGCCACAATTAACTTACGTAATTTGATGCATCTGTTTGAACAGCGTTTACAAAAAGATGTACAGTATGAAACTCATTTTACAGTACAATCGATGTTTGATATTGTAAGTAAAGAATTACCGATATGGAGAGAACATTATGGCACAGATCACCTGTACCTTACTAGATAATAAAGGTAAACTCGTACTTACCAGTAACCTTGATATGGCGTTCAATAAGGTTGTAAACTTTGAAGATAACCTTGGTAAGTGGGATGCGGTAAATAGTACATGGGTGTTTCCGCCGCTGTATTCGTGTATTGAGGATATTCAAATATGGGCGCGTGATAGTAATACAACACTCAATATAACCAGCCCATTAGCCTTAGAAATTATTAAAGAGGAATTTGGATATACTACGTCTGATTTACCGATAAATGCTCTTACACCAAAAGAACAGGAAAGTTGGAATAAGCTGTATTCTTTTCAAAAGAAAGCTGTAGAATTTCTATATAACAATCCGTACAAAGTAGGCTTACTTTCGCTATCGCCCGGCTTGGGTAAAACGGTGACGACGCTAATCACACTTGCTTTACTGCAACAAAAACGTATTCTAGTTGTTTGTCCTAAAATCCTAATTCCCACGTGGGAACGGGAAATAAAAAAGTGGACGGATTTTACGGCTGTATCCTGTCACAGTAAAAAGCCTGATACATCATACGATATAAACATTATCAATTATGCTACGTTTTCTGCATCAACAAAATGGAAACTTTATGCCAAAGAAAAGTATAACGTACTCGTACTTGACGAAAGTCTTATGGTAAAGAACTACAGGCGTAACAGCCCAAAGACTTCAAAACGTGCTTATAATATCGGTGAAGTGCGTAAGACGGTAAAGTACACGTTTCTTATTTCAGGCTCACCTGTTTCGCGTTATATAGATGATCTGTTTGGGCAGTTGCGGATGATGCTGCCGAAAGTATATACATCTTATTGGAAGTTTGCGGAAACACATTGTATTGTAGATAGAAACGTATGGAGTACCGCAGGGCGTTACGGTGGTACAATCGTAGGTACTAAATTCTCAATTAATCCACGCCAGCGGTTTAAGGATTTAATGTTTTCTGTTCACATGGATGAATTAGATAAGTGGGATAAAGGCAGTAAACCACCTGAGTACATTAATGTCTTTATGCCGTTGGAAATGGAAGCAGAACAACGTAAAATATATGATATGATTTATAAAGAAGAAGTGTTACCTGTATTAGAAGAACACGGTAATGATTCTTTTTCAAATATTTTTGAAACGCTTACAAAGTTAACCCGGTTACGCCAAGCTACAAGTAATCCTGTAAATTTTGGAGGTAAAGATATAAGCATAAAAAATGATGCAATTGCTTCTATAATCTCTGAGCACCAATATGATTTGCCTATGCTTATCTGGACGTATGAACGGGAAACTGCAAAAAGTTTATACAAATTTCTAACAAATAAATTCAAAAAAGATGTTACAATAGGGTTAGCAATCGGGGGTCAATCTAATAACGCCGCAGTTGTAGAAAGGTACGTACAGGGCGATTTTGATGTTCTTATTCTTTCTGTAGACTTAGGTAAGTACGGGCTTACGCTTACAAATTCCCGTACAATTATTTCGTATGATAGAACATGGAGCGCAGATGCTATGTATCAGGCTATGTACCGTACACGGCGTTTAAAATTAACTTTTCGTCCGGTATGGGTAACGTTATATGTTAAAAATTCTTTTGATGAAGTGCTTACCGAAAATTTATCAGGAAAGTTTTTAGATATTAGTAAAGTAACGGGTGCGGAACTTATAAATCTTCTTGCAACAGTGAAAGGATAACTCTTATGAGAAAGTATCAGGAAGATGTGAGGCGGGAAATCTTAGAATTAAAGAATATGTCATATCGTTTTTTACTCGCAAAGTTGTTCTATATCCTTGCTATGATGTATCATGATCTATACGGGCAAGAATTAGATGAACTTGTTTACAGAAAGGAAACTGTTTTTGATGAAAGTAACTGAGTGTCTTATTTGCGGATCAGAACATATTGAAGTAGGTGAGGGTAATTATTTCTGCTTTGTTTGTAATCACCGTTATAATACTAATAAAGTTTTTACAGAGTACGCACTTGTTGAGGCTCTTGGCTCTATTGCTACTACCGGAATTACAAAAAAACTTAACGTTATCATTCTATTAGCTCTTGGAATTTTACAATTATATAAAAGTGAATCTGATACAATTGTAGCTTTTGTAGATGAAATCTTTGTACCTTATCTTGAACACATGACAAAAGAGGATTTTTAATGACACATTATCTAGCACTTGACGTAGGTGTTACAACGGGAATAGCGGTATATGATACAGAGGAAGATGTATTCGTATATCTTAATTCTGTAACACCGGAACGTCTTAATATCGTACTGTATGAAGTATTTAAAACTTATAACATAGAAACAATCATAATAGAAAATCCAGCAGTACGACCTGTACACGTAAGTACCGACCTTAGAAAAGATATGCAGCGTTTATCTTCTTTTGTTTACAATATTGTAAACCGTGAAAAAAATCTCAGGTCAGCTATTGTACAAATTCGCCCGGCTGATTGGAAGCCTATTACAGGCAACAGGTATAAACACATGCAAACGTTTAAATCTGTTCATGAACAGGACGCTGCCGAAATGCTTATTTTTTATTTAGAAAAGGAAGGGATTGTATGAGTGTCTTTGATATAAGTGTCACGAGTATTTCTAAATCGGGAACGTGCCCTTTACGCTGGTATGAATTAGATTTTAAACGCAGGCAATCGACAAAGCCTTCATCTTATATGATTTTAGGCTCACTTGTACACGCAGCACTTGAAGCATTTTATCTTGTTATTAAAGAAAAAGGCAGAGGTGCTTATAATGTACACGAGCCGCTAAAGCTGTTTGATGTTGGTCGGCTTGCTGTAGCAAAGGAAGCCCAAAAATTTGCAGAACAATATCAAGATGATGTAGCTCTTGTAGATTCATTAACCACAAAGGCGTTGTTGATTTACGAAAACTATCTTTATAACGGTGATCCTGTACCTAAGTGGATGCACAAAGTTATTGATGTAGAGAAGTTTTTTGAACTGCCTATCGGTAAGTTTAACGTGCGTGGTGTCATTGATCTTGTAGTAGAAGATACAAACGGCAATATGGTTATCATCGACCATAAGACCCGCAGTAGAACTACCGCTGATATTAACCTGAATATGATGCTATCGATTGATATACAAATGCAGGTGTACGCCTATGCGGCTACGGTACTGTATAATAAACCAGTGTGGAAACTTGGTCATAATATTCTTCTGTCAAAGCCGCCTGTAAAAGGTGGATTATATCTTAAAAAAGGTGTAACGAGAGCAAAGGGAAAACTAGAACATACTATTCCACAGTATTATGAGGAAGCAATAAAAGAATCTGGTGAAAGCCTTTCCAGTTACGCCGATGAATTAGCTTATGTCAGGAAGGTAAGCTATGATTATTTCTTTAGCCGTATCTTTATCTTTCATAACGATGATCAACAGCAACACCATTTAGAAAATTTAACTCGTCACTTGGATCAATTAGCAATTATGGTAGAAGAACCTGAAAAATACATCTTTGCTAACCCGTCTACTTATAATTGTGACAGGTGTCCCATGCTTTCCTACTGTTATATGAAGGCTACAGGCGCGGACACCGCCGGGTATCTGGACGAACTTTTTGAGTACAGGGAACGCTCTCATTTCTAATAGTTTTCTAACACAGGCGGCTTGACCAGTGTCCGCCTGTGTGGTATACTTTAAGCATCGAATATAAACCGAAAGGTACTTTTTATGCAAATACGTAAACCGCTTAAAGTCCCCTATATGCGCATGAGCATTATGGGGCAAACGGGTAGTGGTAAAACAAGTTTTATCGCTACCATAAAAGATGTACCGGATATGAAGGCTTTACTCGTAGATTTTGATGGAAGTGCTGATAATATCATTTCTCCGACAACAGAGAATATCGATATTGCAGTAATTGGTAAGGATTTTTATGAAGAAGTAAATGAAATTTATGAATACTTGGTTTCCGGCGATCACTCATATAATATGGTTATTTTTGATAGTTTTTCCGAATATAACCAACAGCTTTTTAACGCTATCGTAGCTAATGAGACAGCTACCGTAGCCCGTCGTAAAGATACAAATAAACCCGAAATTCAAGATTATCTTTATACGCAGATGTCAGTTATACAAACACTTGATAAACTTCTCAGTTTACCTATGCACTTTGTTGCAACTGTACATCCTGCCCGTATCTTGGATGAAGTGCTTGGTCATAAGTATGTTCCGTTGTTACAGCCTAAGAAACTTATTCCGGGTTTATTCAGCCGCAGGATGACGCAGCGGTTGTATCTTGCAGTAGACGCTGATAATAATCGTGTGTTACTTTTGAATAATTATCCTAAATTTGATGTACTTACTCGTGTGCCAGAAGAACGTAGAAAGGAAGTGCCCGATCAAATAGCTGAACCTACTTTTGCTAAACTTATGAAAGCTCTTGTTGGTGAGTATGATAGTTCCGATGCCCCATTAAGAATTATTGGGGAAATTCCTGAAGAAGAATATGAAAAAGACCAAGACCAAAATGGAGATAATGAATAATGACCCTTATTACCTTTAAGCAGGATTCTTTTAAATCGCAGTTTGATGCTTTGCCCCCCGGCGAATATCTTGCAGAAATTTCCGATACAAATTTTAAGCTGTCAAAAGCTGGCAATCCGATGATTGAAGTAGTTTACGATATTAAAGATGATAACGGCGTATCACGTAAATTGTGGGATTTCATTACACTTACCGAACAGGTAATGAAGTGGAAAATTCCCGCTACACTGGATATGCTTGGCTTGAAAGATATGACGGTAGAGCATGGTTTTACGGTTGATTTCGATACCGATGAAACAGGTGCTTATGTATTTAAACAGGGTTTTAAGTTTGCGGATACTACCGATGAAGATGGTCGCCGTCCATTTATCGGTTTTGAATTTGGTAACGGTGACGTATACGCTATGGCAGGTAATACCGTTAAAGTAACGCTTGACGTTATTCCCGATGATCGTGACAAGGAAAAGAAAGTTAATAAGATCAAGAGAGGCGAAATTGTAGGTACGTGCCGTAAAGCAGGTGGTGCAGATTTAGAATCTGCTAATACAGGCGAACGTTCTGACTTGATGTAGTTGTTAAAGTAAAGGGGCATACATACTGTATGCCCCTGAAAGGTTAAATATGCTTTTAGTTATTCGTGACTACTTATCCTCTAATGTAGTTGATGAACACCATCCTTTTAATGACGGCTCGGATGGTGCTGGTACTGTAATATCCACTGTTTTACGCCAGATATTTGGAAAAGAACCTATTGTATATGAATCCCTGTATGGTTATGCCAAAAGAGTTTCCCTGTCAAAGCTACATAAAGAGGGCAAAGACGTAGAGGCGCTTATTAAGAAGCATAACCCGGATAAAGTATTACTTTGTGGCAAGTTTACCCATGCTTATGTACACGGTGATAGCCGGGCTATTGCTCTTTCAAAGGTACGTGGGTTACTTGTAAAGAAAAACAATATTCTTTTTATTACCACAGTTGGCGTAGATAATCTTGAGAAAAATTATGAAGTCTTTAGAGACTTTACGACAGATGCCCTTAAACTTTATAATGCCAAAGATATTCCCCCTGCACCTGTTATTGAACGTGTTATTGTAAATACACCACAAAAACTTATTGATGAATTGGCATATATTTCAAATGCTTCTGCTGTTTCATTGGATATTGAAACAAGTAATTTTGAGAAAAGTACGCCGTCACCTTTTATTGATGAAATTTATGCTATTGGTCTTGGGGCTGCAAAACGATACGGGCATACCTTTAGTCTCATTATTCCGTACACCATGCTTACTAAGTATAAAGAGCAGACAGTACGGGCATTACGGCACTTTATTGATACTTATGATGGTGAATTTGTATTACATAATGCGCTGTTTGATATTCAATTTTTAATCAAATTTCTTGATTATGATTTCTTAAAAACTAAAATTGTTGATACCATGTTAGCCGCTTACGCTCTTGACGAACGTACATTTACTGATAGAATAGGCGGTATTTCACTTAAGGTACTCAGTCAGGAATACTTTAATATTCCGGATTATAGTTTTAGTTGGAATGAATTTTATGGACTACCAGACGACAAGAAAGATTGGGATTCTTTATATTATTATTTGGGGTTTGATACTCACTGTACTATTCTACTTAAGACTGAACTAGAAAACCAATTACAGGATGATCCCAAGTTACAAAACTTACTGACAACGTTGTTATATCCGGCTACAGTACGGCTTGCGCATGTTACACTTACAGGTATGCCCGTTGATATTAGTTTTCTTGAGAAAGCCATACACAAATATACTCAAATTGTCAAAGAACAATTTGCTAGTATAAAAACAACGTTGCCTGAATTATACGAATGGCTTAAGGATAATGCTTTTTTATTTAATCCAAATACGCCAAAAGATATTAAACGTATACTTTCTGAGTGCTATTTTGTAGACGTTACAAAAACAGATGAAGCTACATTATCACATATTACTGTATATTATCCCGATGATGAAGTAGCACAATTTGCACAGCGTCTACTTGAATATCGTAAGTATTCTAAAATTCTAGGTACGTATCTTGAACCATTACGTAAGATGGCTTCTATTGACGGAAGAATACACGGCAATTTCCTGTTACACGGCACAAAAACAGGACGGCTTAGCTCAAATAATCCTAACCTACAGAACATACCAAAGACTGATAATTATCTTGTCAGGAAAGCATTTATTGCGCCAAAAGGTTATAAGTTTGTAGAAGTAGATTATTCACAGCTAGAATTGCGAGTAATGGCTATTCTATCTGAGGATGAAAATCTTAAACAGGTTTACGTTAACGGTGAAGATTTACATGCTAAGACTGCCGCATTTATCTTCCACAAAGATATAAAAGACGTAACAAAAGAAGAACGACAATTGGCAAAGATTTTTAACTTTGGTATAATTTACGGTAGAACCGCCTACGGTATTTCCAACGGTAGAGAAATGCAGGAATTGGAACAGCGTGGCGAACGTACTATGTCAAAGGATGAAGCTCAAAAGGCTATTAATCGGTACATGACGGCGTACCCCGGCATTGCTGATTATATGCGGAAACAACATATTAAAGCAGATAAAGAACAATATGTTGAAAGTCTCTTTGGGCGTAAACGTAGATTTCCTCTGATCCTGCGCAAGTGGTGGTGGCGTATTCAGAACCAAGCTATCAATATGCCTGACCAGTCTACCGCAGGGGATTTCACGTTATGGTCACTTGTTACTTTATTCGATAAACTATACCACAAATACGGAGATAAAGTGCAAATCATAAATACTGTCCACGATAGTTTGTTACTACTTATTAACGATGAAATACGGGAAGTTGCTTTACTGGATATCGTAGAGATAATGACAAATCCACCAGTAGATACAAAATGTGTTCCTATTGTTATAGATATTGATATAGGTGATAATTGGGGAGAATTAGAACCGTATGACAAAAAAGAAGATGTATAATTATCCTACCTATATGGAATTTTTTAGATTTTATCTTAGAATGAACAGAAAAGAATTTGCAAGAGCTTTAAATGAGCAACAGGAAATAGCTATGTATTGGGATGCAGAGCTAATTCTTTATTTAGAGAAAAAATTCAATAAATTGTCGTATAGACGAAGGAGAGAGATTTTAAAATTCTTATTGCTTAAGTGTCCCGATATTGTACCTTCTTATTTTAATATCTGGCTACTTGATAAGCCAGTAAGACTTGAAAATCCGAACGAAGATGAACACTATCTTTTATGAGTTGTTGTACCTAGCGGTAGCTATAGCTACATTTGAACATACCGCATGGGCAGCCGGAACATTATTTTTAGGCCAACCAGCTACATCATACTTTTCATTAAGTGATCCGATATGGTTACGTGGTGCTCTTGTAGCAATTTCAATCGATGTTGGTATGCTGGTTGTATCGCATAATATCGTAAACTATGTAAAACAAGCACGACAAAAAGATACAAAAAAAGGTGTTATCGGTTTATCTGTAACTTTTACACTGATTGCTGTTGGTAGTTTCTTTGCGCAGTTGATTTTTGCTTACTACCATACCCCTACGCTTACTGTGGGTACGGGTGTATCAGCTTATTGGCAAGCGGCATTACAGCCCCTAATAGAAGCATCACCATTCATATTGGCACTAATGCTACCGCTTATCGCCGTCTTTTATACGATTAGTCGTGTGTTCGTTATTCAGACAGAACACACAGAAATGAGAGTAGAAAATGGAAACTACACTGTGCTTATTGACGGAAAGGAGAAGGTGTATAAATCAGAAGCCGGAATGAACAGGGCAATCGCCAGATATAGGAAACAGGGCAAAAGTGTCGTTATACCTACTGACTCACATTTTACTCTAAGAAACTTATTTATAAAGGAAAAGGAAAATGCCAAAGTATAACAATGATGACCGTAAGCAGGTAAATGTTTATGTTATTTTTGATTACTTGGATGATCTTAAAGCCGCAGGTGTCTACATGGTTGCTGATTTTATTGAAGAATTGATGGATGTTTTCGATATTACAGCGCAGGAAGCACAGGCGTACTACTATGACTGGCAGGAATTTATTGTAAAATCCGGCGGTTAACAATTAAATAGGAATCAAAAAAGCCTGAGTACAACTACTCAGGCTTTTTTTATTTCTACTCAGGTTGTTCTTCAAACAAGGATAAGATGGCTTCTGCCACCTGATCTTCCAACCCTTCCATAATATTATTAACATCATATTCAATGCCTGCTTCAGCTAATTTAGCCTCTAGCTGTTTTTCTACTTCTTCACCTACAACATTAACAACATCTTCAATCATAAGCTCCAAATCTACTTCTGGAAAATACTGTTCAAGCATCTGGCGAAAACTGGTCTTTAAGAACAAAGCCAGAATAATTGAAACAGTAATCATCGTAGCCGGGGCAATATAATCATTGCCATAGACTACAACAGCAAGCCAGCTTGCAAAAACAACGGCAAGCCCTAACCAAAAACGTAATGATTTTACTAAATTAATCAGGTTTTCTTTCATCATGTATTTCCTCACTTATTAGGTCTACTTGTTTTGATAATTCTTCTAAAGCATAGCTTAACACAGTTTTACATTGTTCAATACTATCATCTAGTGTTTTTAAACGGTCTACAACATGGGATTGACTATGGGCTACGTCGGCAATAGTAACGCTGAGAACATCAGTAATAGATTCAATATGCTCCATATTGCGCACAACACTATCCTGTAAATTCTCCATAGATTTACTGGTAATCGAGATACTTTCAACTAATTGCTCCGCTAAGTGAATAGTTCTATCCTGTAGCGAAACCATTTGTCGGGTATTATACAACAATACAATTATTGCTGCAACACCAACACCGTATTCTGCAATAATTGTAAAGATTTCTTCCATTAGATATCTTCTCTATATCGCAAAATCTCCCGACTAATTAACCAAAGCACCGCTTTTAAAAGTAAAAGTAATGTAGTACGTACTAATTGCCATTTCTCATTTTCAGAGAGTGCCAGTAACCCCGACAAATCTTCCCATGTCCCCTGTAGGCTTTCTAGTTGGGAAATTCCAGAAAGAACCTGTGAAACGCTATATGTTCTTTCTCTTACAAATTGATCTAATTCATTTTTAATAAATGACATATTATACTCCTGTATTCCTTTCTACTGTAACAGGAAAACGGAAAGTATGATCCGCTACTACCGTAAAGGCTTCATCATCTACAATCTCTACAGTACCGGATACACCGCCTTCTCCATCTTCTGCCAATGGTACATTTTCCGGTAATGGTAAACCATCAATAACAAGACCAATTTCAGTAAGATTACTTCTATTTAGTGGAAGCCATACGTTTATAGTTACAACACTTCCTTCTCGTAAATAAGAAATAATAGTCGGATCAATTGTATTATATAGATAATTTTGAATTTGATTTTGTAATACAGGAGAAGGCTCATTATAAAAATGTAAAATAATCTCTCCTGAACCATATACCATACTGCATCCACTGATTTTATCAGTTAACTGTGCCCGTATATATTTATCTAAGGTTGTAAAATCAACTCTAGAATCTACTTGAAATGTATAATTTAATACTTCAGCCATAATTTCTCCTTAATAACCTATTGCTGCAAATAAAGATGGATAAGATACTGAGCCGTATAAATCGGGGGAAATAGAAGCATTTTGAACCGACCATCTCATTTTAATAGTATGTGTTCCCGCAGAAGGAACAATTACCCATTGCCATCCTAAAGTATCATACCCTGCTGTAAACTTCTGAGTACCAACGTATGTACCGCCTAAAATAGATGTACCATCCACAGTACAATCAAAATAAGTAGCATAAGAATTTGATACATCTGTAATTAATGCTTGAAAAAATACAAACAAAGGCCCACCAGTTGTATCTACAGAAAGCTCATATCCGCTTATGTCAGCCATACTTGTACTCGAAGTAGTTGCCGATGATGTGATAATATCTATATCATGGCTATAATCATATAGGTGTTCGATGTTCGTTCTGATAGCATCCATATCACTGGCGTTTACAATTGTACCAGTATCTAAATCTCTCATTGTTGTCCACGTCATATTGTTTTCTCCTTAAACCATTGTTCCTGTACCCAAAGCTGCACTTCCCAAAATCCAAAAACTATCAAAAGCTAAGGTAGACAGTATATAATCTTTTTTAAACAAACCGGGTTGCCATGTACAATTTTCTCCAAGTATAAAACCGATACGATCTGTTTCTGCTGTTTGATGTTCTGTTATTTTAAAAGCATCCATTAAATTATGCTGTAACATAACATCTAACCACTCTGTATTTTTATCGACAAGGCTTATACTTGTAAAAAATCCTTTAGGAAGTGCGGTAATAGCTAAACGTCTATTAGCCATATAAGAGGCCATATTTTCAGATTCTAATTCTTTTAATTCTAAATCTGCAATTAACTGCCCATATTGTTCTACGCTATCTTCACGGGTTACAATATATAGCGGTTGCTTAGCACTACGAATATATTCGCCTACTACATCGATATTAGTAACAGAAAGCCCATCTCCAAGACCGCCGGGGTCACAGGTAAAGGTAATGCTTACAGTAGAAAAATCATCAGCTACATCATATGTATACGTATAATTGCCGTGATTTGTACTAAAGACAAATGAATCTACAGAGATAGCTGTAGTATTATTTTCTGTTAAATCAATTTCATAGGTCATACTTGCTGAGGGTAAGCAAGTTCTATCATCACTATTAGTTGCAATTACTCCGGAATCTGAATGTATTTTATTATACCACGTCATACGGTAAATATTTTTAAGCATATCAATTCCCGTATAAATATAATTGCCTCTAATTGCAGCATCATCGATAGATAAGGAAGTAGCGGAAGCAGCATTAGTAAGCAGAGATGACCGTGTTTTAAAGAAAAAACGATTATACTGATCTAAGTATACTAAGCCATCTTCAACAAGAGCAAGATTTTCTACAATAATATCTAAACCTTGCTTAGATGCTTTTTGATTTTCTAATCGATCTTTTTCTACAAACCATTTTTCATTAAAATAAGTTTGTAATTGTGAACCTGTATCTATTTGTCTGTATTCTTCAGCTACTAATCGGGTAGTATAACCAAGACTATCTTTGCCGAGCCGCCAAGCGCCGACACCCGGAGGATTAAACCACTGTGTTATATAATCAAGATTTTCTCCGGTATATTTACTATACCTAATATCTTTTGGATAATCGCTATAACGTAAATAGAAAATACCCTGATCACCAGTAATCTTTGTTTCAAGATTACGATTAGTTGTATATGGCTGTATCTGGTTAACTGCACCCGTCCACTGCCTATGCCACGTTCCTCCGCTATCTGCTATCTCTAATTTTATAATTCTAAGTGGCAACATCTCTCCATAAAGATCACTGGCAGTATTTGCCGGAGAAAAAGTACGGTCACTGTTATCTAGTGATATAGTACAATTACCTTCATTTGGAATTACTTCATCTTCTTTAGTAAGTCCAAGACTCCAGTTTACGGACATAACATAGGGTGTAATATTCTCAAGTAATTCTACGCTATCATATGTTTTAGTATAACTTGTACCGCTGGCAGAAGCCGTACCACAGACAACATCATCATACCAAATCATAATGCCTGTAGCAGGCTCACCAGTAGCCGTACCAGCTTCCCAACTAAGATCAAATCCACTGGCAGTAAATGTACCTGCTAAATTAAGTACAGGGGCAGGTACATCTGCAACTGTTCCATGATCTGTAGCAAGCCCATATTCATTATAAGGCACTACAGCTACATCATCAAGGACGGAGGAAGCTCCCCAAAAAATTACGTTATCATCATTCCAATCAATTCCGAAACGTATATCTGTCATTATAGGAAAATCCCCCTACGATTTAATTCTGCCAGTAAACCATCAACATCCTGTACGCCATTGATGATTACTGTATTGCCGCCATTACCACGATTGCCCCGATAATCACGAGCATCGTGTTTGTTCAGCACTTCTTCACCAGCGTGCAACTGATATAAACCTGTATACGGAATAGGGCCACCTTTCTGCCTACCGCCCATAGTAAAAGCCCCAATTTCACCCAATTGAAGTTGCCCAACTAATCCCTGAACACCGCTATCTATAGTAACTTCACCTACAGTAATATGTAACGCTGCAACAGCATCAAGTCCAAGAGTAGTAGCATCAAAAGCAGCTTGAGCTTGTAGTTCTGAATCTGCGATAATATCTGTTTGGTTAACAAGAGAGGGGTATAAGTATGTGTTCTGAGCATCTATTTCAAACCATAAACCTGTTCTAGCAAGAAAATCTTGCATATTAATACCTACTTGTTGAAAAGTACGTATAGCTGATTCATCCGTTAGTGTAGGTATAACTGATACTGCCGCATACATATCTAATTCACGGGCAGCTTGTATAGTGCTCATTTGTCCTGTATAAGTGGGCGATCCCATAAACGACCAATCATCAGGATTAGCTTCAATAGTTGTATCTGGCGCATATCTATCAGTAGGTATAAATTGTTCTTGTATGTCCTCCATGTAATTGGTAACAGTAGTATACCACTGTGCCGCAGATGGGCCTACAATACTAAGATCGAGAATAGCTTCTTGAGCAACAACTAAATCAGGTAATAAAGAACTAGTTTCAAGACCATCCATACCCATAAGCATACTACGTTCTTCTCGATTTTCTCGTGTACTTGTATCAGGTAACATATAGGTAGGTACAAGATTAATACCTAATTCAAGAGCTAATTCTAATTCTTCTCTACCTAAATAACCCGTTAAATCTTGATTTAATCTATTAATAAAACCTTGTACTGTACTAGCTGGAATAGTACCTTCTGATACGCCTTGTAATAATTGTGTAAAAAATTCAGTACCAATTGCGCCTATATTGAATTGTGACCAAGGTATTTCGGAAGTTAATCCAGTAAGTGCATCTACTACAGTTATTCTACCCGCACGTAATACATCAATTAAATCTGAAGTATCACCAGATTCTATAGATTCTGCTACAAGTTGTGCAAAGGAAAAAGCAGCCTGACCACTCGCATAATTTTCAAAAATACCACTTATAGCATTATCAAACATGTTATTTATATTTACTGCATTTAAAATAGTAAGTAAAATACCTTGTATGCCGTTACTTATTCTTGTAATAAATCCTCTCATTCGAGATTCCATATTATTAAAGAAATCTTCAACAGCATCAAACACACCGTCAATTATTCCATGAAATAATCCGCCTACAACTTCTGTAAAATTAGCAACATCATCTTCACTTGTAACACCAATAGCCGTAAGTACATTGCCTAATGCATTAAATAATGCTATTAATACATCTATTGTAGCTGACCATGTAGAATGTACCATTCCGGTAATTCCTTCTCCTACTTCACCGATATGTTCACCTGCACTACCAAAATCTTCAAAAATTAAAAATAATTCAGAAATTCCAGTAGCAAAATCTGCGATAAATGTACCAAGATGCGGTAATACTTCTATAATAGCTTCGCTTAAAAAATCGCCTAGAAACGTAAATATTGTTCCTATAACTCCAGCAATAAACCCGATAACTTTAGCTATTCCCGTGTAATCACCTTCACTTAAATTAGCAAACATTTCTTGAATAGCGCCAATAAGTCTTGGTAATTTTTCTACAAGTTGAACAACAGTAGATATAACTATTGGAAGTCCCGAAGCACCAACAAGTCCACCGATACCAGAAGCAATACCCCCCGTAGATACTAAACGAGAGATAAAGGAAAAGATATTTCCAAGACCTTTTATAAGTGTATTTTCTTGAAAAACTCCTTTAGCTAAAGCAAAACCAGCAGCTACTTGCGCTAAAAAAGTTGAAATAGCAATACCTGTATTCGTCAAAAACGTAGATAATTCTGGTTTATTTTCAATAAGATTAAGCCGATCTAAGAAATCAAAGAAACCAGTAAAAATATTTTCGCCAAAAGAAGGAATGGATTCCATAAAAGCTGTTTTAATTCGGGAGATAAAATCTATAAAGCTAGTAAGTATATCTGCCGGATTAAAATTATCAAATGCGTTATTTATACTATTACGTAAATTGATAACAAGGACAGAAGCCACAGAAAGTAGGTTTGCATTACCAAACATATCTTTCGCTTGCTGTTTAATATCTTCTATAAATTGTAGAAAATCAAAACCCTTAGCTCGTGTATTTGCTATACCCCGTAATAGGTAGCCGCCGACAGCATCCGATACCGCAGAAGCATCTTCTTTGCTTAATGCTTCTTCAACAAGATTGCCTAAACCGAGTGCCCGCGCAATTCCGTTAATAACGCTTGTAAAATCAAAACTATCTAAGAACGAGAAAGCCGAGACAATCCAATCCCCGATAATTTGAGCAAGCCTATTAACACCTTCATTATCCGTAATAGAACTAACGATACGTAAGAAGGCTTCACGAACATCTTTGCCTACCTGTGTAAGATTAAGCTGATTAAGCTGATTGCTTATATCTAGAAACGCATTATAAATATCACCGATAAAACTTTCAAACGTTACATTATTCATGTAATCTCTGAGATTTCTAGTTGCATCAACAATACTTTCAATAGCATCAGAACCCGTAGCCCCTTCTCCAAATAAAAGACGGAAAAAGGCACTATCTTCAAACATTCCAAACGTAGCAAAAACGTCAAGTAATCCTGTGTAATCAAAAGTACCCGTAGTCAATATATCTGCGACAATTCCCGTAGCTCTTGCCAGCAGATTAATAGCTGGCGTTACAAAATTTAAAATTCTATTTGCAAAGTTTGTAAAACTAAGCAGTAAATTCTCAACAGAAAATCCCATATTATCAAATGTATCAAAAGCAGGGAATAGTGCTCTGACAAACGCACGTCCAATTGTAAAGATGTTAGCGATAAATTCACGTATAGGGGCAATAAGCCCGGTAAGCCTATCCCTAATACGCGCAAACCGCGCTGATAACAGGGAGGAATTATCAATGACGCTACTTAATCCTACTGTAAGCGCAGCAAGTGATCCAAGTACGCCGATAAGAAATACTGCAAATGGAGCAGCAGCCATAACTGCAAATATACCGCTTAACTGACTGCCCAATAGAATGATTGGGCCAATAGCCGCAGCTATGCCTCCAAAAATCCAAACAAGCCTTGCGGCTGTGGGATTTAAATCTGATAAACCAAGAATAATTCGAGAAATAAATGACATAAAGGCATTAAGAGGCGGTAACAAAACCGAACCCATAACAATGCCAAGATCATAAATTACATTACGTAAACGGAACATCTGCGCTTCCGTCGTAGCAAAGCGACGGGCTGATTCTTCAGCCAGCGCACCAGCAGAATCTTCTGCAAATCCAAAAGCCTCTGCAAGTAGTTCTGAACCGTTTGACATACGGCGAATAAGATCAGATACACGAATACCCGTAAGTCCAATTTCATCGAGTATATCAAGCTGTGTAGCCGCATCTTCAATTTGACCAAAACCAGACAGGAAAGCATACATTGCTTCAGCCGCATCATCTGTATATAGATTAGCAAATTCTTCCATAGAAATACCTGCATAATCTAATGAGCGTGCGGCTGTTTCTGCGTAGGCGCGTAAGGCTTCACTACCTTGTTCATATGAAATAAGTGTACCGGGAGTAATCCCGGCAATACGGCCTTCTGTAGAAGCCATATCCGCCTGTACTTCCGCAAGTTCAGCCTGTAGTTCTTCAACACGGGTAAGGTATACGCCCTGTGAGGCGCTACCGCTTTCAACAGCACGATTATATCTATCCTGTGCCGCTGTTAATTCCCGCTGTAATACGGTTTGTTCTCTTTGTAAATCACTTGTAACTCCGGTAAGGCTTCCGATAAGAGCATCGGCTGATACAGTTCCACCCTGAAAAGAAGCTACCGCTTCTTCAATACCAAAAGCAAGCTGTGTAAACGATGTACCTGCACTTTCTGCACGTAGCCCTACACTAGCAGCCGTAGCAGCAAAGGCTGCAATATCAGTATCAGCCATACCGATATTAGCGCCTGCACCTGCCATACGCTGCATGAATAATACAATCTGTGATTCCGTCGTCGCCATATTATTACCGAGATTGACGATGGTATCACCTAAACCTCTTAGTTCTGTTTCAATATCAAGACCCGTAATGTTAGCATATTGCGCTAACATCGTGGCCGCACTTTCTGCTGTTAAATCGGTAGCAATCGTAAGCTGCCCGATAACATCTGTAAACTCGGAAAGAGCCGACGGGTCAACGCCAAGCTGACCGCCAAGTTCGGCAATCTGTGCTAATGTTACATGTGCATTTTCAAGACCAGCAACATAACTATCCGGGGAAGTGGCAAGATCACGTAGCTGACTATTTAAACGGAGAAGAACGCTTTCAGAAGCATCAACCGTTTTACGTACACCTGTAAAAGCAGATTCCCATGAGGTGGCAGCACGAACAGCGGCAACAGCACTACCCAAGATAGGAGCAGTAAGCCCTGCTGTGAGAGCTACGCCTGTTCTTGTTAAGTTCCGTTCCGCTGTTCGGGAAAATCCTTGTATTTCATTGTTAGCTGTATTTAAGGAACGTGATAAGGAAGCGGTATCGCCCCTTATTAGAATATCTAGTGTTCCAACAGTAGTTGCCATGATACCCCCAAACTACTTTTTCTTTGATTTTCTGCTTTGAGCTTTATTCATAGCAGAAATTGTACCTAATAGAGCATTTACATCATGCTGAGATAATTGCTCTATATATTCAAGAGTGTAATGGTAATTATATGCAATCACCGATTTCATATAATCCCACGACCAATCTTTTAGGGGGGCTTGTTCCGGGCCAAAAGTCAAATAAAGTGTTACCGCTTTTTGGTACTCTTGTTGACTTTTTCCATTGCAGTATTTAATCCTTCTACCAATTCCATAAATGCAAGCTCTGCATTACCTTCATCACTAGGCCAGAATGGTAATTCAAGATATGTATCGGGGTTATTAAGTGCCCCTTTTGCCTTCAACTCATCGGGAGCATCTACTACCGACTTAGAAAGCATAACTGCAAAAAGGTCGATAGATTCGTTAGGGTCATGAGCGAGCTTCTTATTAAACTCGCTCACTTCCCTAGCGGTAATCTTCTGTAATGAATATTTTACTGAAATAGCCATGAAAACCCTTTCGTATTACTTCAAATTTTTAAATATTATGCCCACGTACCGCCATCAAGTTCATCAATTGTCATATCGCCCTGACCCTGAAAACTAATGCTATAAACAACAGCATCATCAAAGTTAAGGGAAACATCAACACTGGTAACGATAGCAGCGATAGAATTTTTAGGATAACCAGAGGTTGTACCACGTGGCCCCCAAATAAGTGTACCTTCAGTACCTTCCTGCACAGCACCAAGCATACCCGTACCGCCTGCGCTAGAATCAGCCAGAATTTCCAATTCCGCCGTGAAATTTTTCACGGTAGCCTTGTAACTACGAGCACCATCTGCACCAGCAGTAGTATCTGCTGTTTCCTGTTCACGAGTAACAGAAAACGAACGCTGATCCGAAGTAAGTGAAGTACCGCCAAACTCTACATATAGGTCTTTGCCTGTATAACGAGTAGCAACAGCCATTTGTATATATCTCCTTATTTATTCATAGTAAAACGGTAATCAGATGTACCCATGTACACCTGTACTCGTTCTTGTTGTTCTAAAAACATGGTTGTGTTAATGTGTTTAACACGGTAAACATTCCAACCTGTTACGGAAAATGAGGCAGAATTATGTAAATTATCAAAGATTACATCAAGTGCTTGTTGTACTTGCGAATTAGACGTACTAACTACACGCATACTAATAACAGCATTGATAGAATCTATTTTTGCATAATTCTCTGATTGCTCAGTTATCTCGTAAAAGACTAGATAGGGAAATTGTGCATCTGCGGGGGCAATTCTATACGTAATTTTACCACTACCTAAGACATTTGTCAAGTCCGTAAGATTAGTTAAATAATTATATATTGCTTGTTGTAAAACACGTTTCATTTTATTTTACCTTTAGAAATCAAAATGATCAATATCACCTAATCCTTCTGTAAGATAACCATCCCGGAAAATACGCTTTACGCCACGTTCATTTACCCTATTTGCCGCAGGGCGCATAAACGGGCGGGGAGCTACATAGCCGCCCCTAACACTATGCCCAAATTCTACATAATCAGAATAAGCAGTAGTAGATTTAATTGTAGCTACCATATTCCTAGCCGTAGCTTCTTCTACCTGTAAACCCCTACGTAATTCGCCGGATTGAATACCCGGAGGATCACCGGGAGCAGATACCGTACCTTCTGGACGTGTAAATGATTCATCGATTTCATTTTTAATAGCTTCTGCAATCTTAGTAAGCCCTTCAGCAGTAATCGGATTAAGTACCCGTCTGATTCTATTTAATCCTGTTAAATCAAGTTCTACATCAATATTTACAAAGTTTGCTGCACCCATCAGGTAATATCTCCTTCAACGAGAACAATGACGGCTCGTTTAGAGAAAATATTTGTCTGTTCTGAAAAGACACGTACAACCTCAAATTCTGTAGAAGATTTATCAATTATATCACCGACACCGATTGTCGCATCATAGGGGAGTGTAAGATTATACCAGACTTTAGACATTTCACGTTCAAAGCCCTGCCCGCCAAATACCCCTTCTACACGTTCAAGCGGCGTAAACAAACAATCATATGTACCAGAAGCCGTAAAACCTTCAACCGTATTACCATAAGCATCTTTGGTATATCCTTTTGTTTTTACAACACAAGAATCTACCATGTAATACCCAAGTTCATTTCGAATACTGGTAATTTCATCCGATGACATAAAATTACTATTTATATTTAACATGCTATACTCCCGTAATATCTACACGGACAACAGGAACAGATTTAAATCCAGATTTTCCTTCATAATAATCTGCCATCTGCGTATATGAATCTATTACATCCCTACGATTTAACTTATGCCCATCAATAGTAATATTGTATGAATGGGCCGCAATGTGCCCCGCTTTCATCCGCCAAATATCTGCCGCCGCTGCATGAACGTTATACAGGAGCATATCGCAGTAAACACTACTTCCGCCATGATCGTCTGAAAATAAAATTTGTCCATTTACAGGATCAAGTGTGTAATCGGCTGTGCCGATTAAATCTCCGTAACCATCAAATAACCGAAAATAAGCTGTACCCGATGATTCACTTTCAAAGTAAGTATACGGTAACTGGTAATAGTAGTACCGAGATGTGCCTCCCAAGTTCTGCGCAATTGGTCGTGCAACTACTCCGGCTAAAAACTTTTGATGTGTTTCAAGAGCATCTACGATATTATCATCTGACCAGAACGTGCCACCAGCAACGACATAATCAGAATCCGTTACCATACACAAACGTCGTAACAGGGAAACAAGGTATGTTTGCCCATTTCTTGCCGCCATTTATAACTCCTTTGCAAACCTTTCTATTGCATGTAGCAGGCTTGCTTCTGTGTGTTCTATTGTATGATTTTCTTTTACAAAATCTCTACAAGCATACCGATTTATTGTATCTACTTGCTGACATACGTCCACAAACTGATCTAAATCTTCTGCCGCAAAACCTGTTTTACCGTCAATCATATATTCCGCCGCACCACCTTTATTATATGTAAGTACAGGCGTACCGCACGCTTGTGCTTCAAGTACGGTAATTGGCCCGGCTTCCTGTGACGAAGGGAATAATAAAGCCTTTGCCTCTTGTAGAAATTTAACTTTCTCTTTTCCAATTAACGGGCCGATACCGAATGGTAATCCTTCTGTACCATTTCCCGCCATAACAAATTCAAAGCCTATAATTTTAGCGGCATACATGGCGCTTTTAACACCTTTTTTGGGATGGGGAGATGCCAAAAAAGCATAGTAATTTTTTGGTTTACTGCACATAGAAAACTCAGATAAATCTACACAATTAGGAATAACTTCATATTCTGTTAAACCATGATATTGTGCATGTGCATGAGAAGGAACGAGAGCCTTTGTACCGGGGTAAGATTCTCTATCGTGTGAATAGTTAAGTACAGGAACATCTGTCATTCGATAAAGAACGTGTTGATGTGAGGAATCAATAATTAAATCAAGTTCTGTTTCGAGTACAGCTTTATTTAAATCTTCAACACTTCTACAATGTACAAGATCAGCGTCATCTGCACTACCGGGAGCAGCAAATAATGTTACCTTTGCCCCGTTCTTTCTCAAAATCTTTGATACAATTAAATTCTGTTTACCAAGTCCGTGACCGGGGTAGCCCCAATGCGTAGGTAATCTGGTATCAGATACCACACCGACTCGTAAATTTGTCAATACGTTCGTCATAATCTTCATCATCCCTTTCTGTCAGACGACGTAATATAGTAAGACCTCTGACTCGTTCTACCAGCGAAGCAAGCCCTGTCCGTTGTAAGTTATCAATTACAGGCGCTACTCCATCATAGGTGCTATCGTGGTAAATCAAAAATCCATCTTTAACAAGATTTTCGTAAACCAATAGCGTGTGTTCTACCACATCTTCAAAATAATGTGACCCGTCAATAAAAGCCATTCCTATATCAAACGTAATATTTACATCTTCAACGGAAAGGCTAATCGGAAATACAACAGCATGAACATTATGTTTTACAATATTTTGTAAAAAATGTTCGTTATCTTCTCTGCCATATTTACTTTGAAAATTAGGATTATTACCCGATTTATCACGGTAGGGGAGATGTGGATCAACGGAATATATGATAGGGTTTGTCCTATTAACTTTAGCACCAAGACCAAGCATTACGGTAGAATAACCCCTATAATTTCCTATTTCTAAGATATTACCTTGTGTAATTTTTGCGGCATACTCATATAAAGCTACAGCTTCTTCATAATAAAGATGCCCCTCTACGACTGGAAATACCATTATTTTACCTTTGGAAAATGTTCTCGTAAAACGTCACGAGTAAAACGTTCGTTACGTTCCTGCTTGCCAGTATTATCATATGTATAATGATAAACAAGAGTATCAGCTTTAGCGTGGCCCTCATAGCCCGCTTCCACTAAACTAACCATTAAACCCCAATCTTCTGCAATACGTAAATCTTCAATATATTTAATATTATCTTTTTCAAAAGTTCTGCGCGGACACATAATAGGAGAACAAACGGGATTATGTTTATAAAATTGATCAGCTTTAAATATCGGAGGCACATGAATACGTTCTATCATACCGTGATAATAAGTACGTCCATAAACAAACCAATTATCACGATTACTATCTTCAACTAAAAAATCAAAAGTATGTGCAAGTATAGCAAGAGCCTGTGGCTCAAAAGTATCATCAGCATCAAGTACGATCCAATACCTACCTTTTACAAATGGAAATAGCGTATTTAAAGAAGCGCCTTTTCCTTTATTCTCTTTATTACGAAATACTTTTACATCATATTCTGAATTATAGACTTTCCAATATGTATCATCTGTAGAAGCGTCATCAACTACGAGTGTTTGTATCGTAATTCCATCATTATGATAAATAGATTCGATTGCTGTAAGAATATCTGCTTCTTCATTATAAGCAGGTATAAGCACAGTCACATCATAAGTCCTATCGTCTGAACACATGTTTACTTATTCGTTCCCTTTCTGTAATGGTTAGTGGTAAGGCTATTTTACCGCAAATCGGACAAATCATTTTATTCTGTAAAGTTATCTTACCACAATATTCACAAAATGTAAAATCTAAAGCATTACTTAAATTGCCGTTTGGTTTTACATGCCATATAAAAATTGTGCTCTTTTTATAAAACGATCCAGAGCATAATAATACTGTATAATCCGGTAATTCTTTTGCAACTTTAATAAGTTTAGGAAGTGTTTCTTCTGGTATCTGTTCAGGTTTTATCTCAAGCAATACGCCCTGTGGTAATTCAAAATCCGGTAAATACGCTATACCTCTTATATTCGGCTCATACAAATAAGGCAGATCATATAAATCAAACAGATAAGCCCACTGTGCTTCAAGTTTTGACCTATAGCGTATTCCCTTGTAACGTGTAGGTTTTGGTTTTATTTGCTGATAAATATTAGGCATTTTGAATTGCCGTAATATCAGCTATTGCCTCAAATACGGGTTGCATATAACGCTCAAAAACAACAAGTGCATCATAAGGCATAGCAGCTTCACGCGCCTGTTCTCGTAACTGTTCCGGATGTTCATGATTGTACACCCATTCAAGTCCGGCAAGAATTTGTGAAGGCAATACAAAAGCCTGCTCGCTACGTTGTGGCATAATACGTAAATCATCAAAACGATTAATTGGAATTTTATACGTAGCCCCAAGTTCTGCTTGTGCAGAAAAATCAGTAACAATTGTAGGGCAACCGCAAGCATGTGCTTCAACAACTGGAATACCAAAACCTTCTCCCATAGACGGGGCAAGAAGTACGTCTGCCATATTGTACATATCTACCAGAAAATCCCACTTATATTCGCCCATAACATATTTATACATATTTGGAAATCTTACCTGTCCACGATCTAAGTGATAAAACTTTAGTGCAGCATCAAAATCAAGTCCACCAAAATTTTCAACAGGAAGTGTGTGCATGTATAAAATACTTCTTGGGTGTTTATCTGTAAAAGCCTTCCATGCTTTAAGTACCGATTCAAATGATTTACGGCAAGGATAACCTTTATTTGCGGCGTTCATAATAGCAACAAATACGTCATCTTCTACCTTAAAGCGTTTACGTGCCTCAGTTTTATCTTTTGGCTCAAAGATATTTGTAACGACACCATGCGGAATATAATAAGGATCGACACCTTCATCTCGTAAAGCACTTTCGCCAAACTTACTCATTGCAACGGGAAAAGAAATTGCATCCATAACCTCTGTTACTTTAGGCGGAACAGGGTCGTGGTCAATCGGAGTCCACACTGCCAATGGCAGCTTACTAATAATATTCGGATTTAAAATCCAACTATCAATAAGTGTAAATAGAATATCCGGCTTAAGCACTTCATAGTGTGCGCCTAGTACATCATTTCCTGCTTTATCAAGTCCACGCGGTAAAATAGTAATGCCATCAAACTCAATACTACTACCCGAAAGCCCATAAGTAGCCGAAATTGTAACATCATATCCGGCTTCTTTTAAAATCTTTGAAAATATATAAGTCTGATTTCCATAACCTGTCCCGGCTAAAGGACTATTGCTATGCCACAGCACTTTCTTTTTAGACATAATATACCCTTTCAATTATGTAAGTAATATAGTTAATAATAACATAAACGATAATATATGTCAAATAAAAAAGAGAAAAGCGTATGCTTTTCTCTCTTATTCTTTATTTACTTACTACATACTAGCCAGAAACGCCGGGACGCGCATGAACATGAACGCGCATAACGCCGCCCTGAAAATCGCCCTGTTCCTGATAATCCAGAACAAGCCATTCTCCTGAAGCCAGCTTTTTACTAGCAGCAGCGATAGTAAAAGCAGCAGGCGTAGCGGCTGCAATAGCATCTGCCGCTGCACTACCACCGATAGTATCAGTAATCGTACCACCAGTCTGTACCGCAATTCCACCAGTACCCCAATTCTGAAGCGTAAGCTGCGCACCCTTTGAAGTACCCATAGCGGTACTGCAAGTCACATAAGCATCAACAAGAGTCATACTCTGTGGAGCTTTAAACAGGTGAATTTGCTTGTCATCTCCACCGGGATCACTGATAGTAGCCTCAAATACATAATCATTAAAATAAGCAAAGTTAGACATTTAAATCCCCCTTATGTACCCGTTGGAGTGGTAGCATCATGCGTAAGCGCAACACCATAAGACGAGCGCCGCACAGCCTTACCATACCAAGCGGACATATTAAGTTTCCAAGCGTCACGATCTGCGTCACGAGCAGGTTCAAGAGTAATCGGCTTACGGCTATCGAGAGCCAACGCCTCACCGTGGAACACCGCAGAAACAGCATCATCAGACGAATCGACACTAATGTTCGAGCTAGTAAACCAGCGCGCATTAATCCAGTTACCAACATAGAAATCACGAAGCGCCTGATTAGCCACATCACCAAGCAAAGCCTGACTAGCTTCCGGCTGACCAAGAGCTACCCAAACGTCAAACCATCCGTAAGGATGCACAACGACGTTCAGCGGATTAGAAACGACGCTATTCCGAAGAACAGCCATACCAGCGGCAACACGCTTAATCGTAAGCGAACTACCAGCCGTACCAAGATCGCTGTCAAAACTACCAAACAGCCCCAATAAATCTTCATCAATTTTCTGAGCAATTGCCATACCCATTTCACGTGCAGCTGCACGCTGAGCATCTTCAGGATCAGTTGCAACACGTTCATCCGTTAGGATCGTCTGCACCTTAATCTTAAAGGGGGTAATGCTCATTTCGGACGTTTTAGTCCATTCAAGAGGATTAGCATACGCTTCCCCTTCTGACACGGTTTCCGCCGTCGCCTGCGGATAAATACCCATAGTACGGTCAGCCATACCCTGTCCGGTATACCCGGTAACAAGAGCAGGCATAATAGCAGATTCACGTGCCACAAATACCGTATCTTCATAAATATTGTTAAACAAGCTATTCATGCTTGATACTTTACTGATATTTGTAGTCATTATAAAAGCCTCCAAAAATATAGTTAATCGTTATCGTACCTAACAACCCCGCCACGTCCACTAAATAACCCGGAGGAATCAGCTCCCCCTGCACTAAAATACTTATTGGCCCGTTGTGCATCTGTTACTCCGACACTAGCTTCAGCGGTAGGAGCTTTAGGCGGTGAATTGGATACCTTTTTTGCAGACTTGTCACTCGCAGGAACAGCTAATGATGCAATTTGTTGCGCCTGCACAGCTAAATCATCATAAGTTTGCCCACTTAGATTTTGCACAATTTCCACTGGTAAGCCCAACTCATTACTAACTCTCATTACAATGTTTTCACGGCTTAATTTACTCAGTGTTTCCTGCATAGTAGTGACCGCCTGCCCCAAAATATCCGGGGTAACTTCTTGTATTTCCGGCTGTTCCACAGCAGGATTAGTGCTTCCCTGTGCCTGCACAGTTTCCATTAGTTGCTTAAACATATCTTCAAATTGCTGCACTTGGTTCGATAGAGCTTTATTTTCAACACGTCTGCCCGCACTTTCCTTATTGAGCTTTTTGATATAATCCTGTGCCCAATCCGGCAAAGATTTTACATCTTGCGGTTCATCTTCTGTAGCAGTTTCAAGTGCAACGTCCTGTTCAACAGGTGTATCTGCTACTGGCTGTGTACTTTCAACACTAGCCGTATCTGTAGCTTCTTGCTTCACGCCTTCCACTACAACTGTTTTTTCTGACATTTATTTAACGTCCTCCGTATAGAATAGCTTCTGCTAATTCTTCAGTTAAATTAATTCCCCGCTTATCAGCAAGGTTTTTTAAAACGGGGCGTAACCACTCCGTTGGAATAACTCGTTTTACTGTATTATCATGCTCAGGATTAAAATGTTTTGGATCACGAATAATAGAATCTGGCGTTGGCGCTCCCAACTTCCAGACATCGTATAGATCGTTGACCTCTCCACGCGATAATCCAAAAGCATTAAATGCTCTCAATAGCTCTTTGAAGTCTGTCGTTATCATCATATTCTTGTTTGTCCGACGTAGAGCCTGATTTTTGCGCAATTGGTAAATCTGCGACATCGTGCATCCCTTCTTCACCGAGATTTAACATCATTTTCTTTTGTTCCGTCTTAATACGTTCTTGTTCTTTATTAAAGTCACGATTAAGCATTTCCGCCAAACTCTGATTAGAAGTAACACCGACACTCTGTTCAACCTTAACGGCATTTACCAGTTCCGACCTGTTAACAGGTAACGGATCAACCCAAACTACTTCTGGAAATTCCGCAGTTGATTCTCCCATAATTGCCATTGCCCGCTTAATGCTTTCCTTTAATCCCATTCCAAATAGCTGTTGAATAACACGAGTATTATCCAACATATCTGAGAATAGTACATGCAAACCAAAATTAGTGATTTGCCCGATACGGTCTTTATTAGTCGTTGTATCAACAACATGTGTTTGAGCAAAGAATGATGCTTTTGCCTGTTCAAACATCTGTATAGAAGCATTTAATTCTGACTGCATTTCAAGGTTAAATACTTCTGCGCCAACAACAGGAATTGCCCATACCTGATCAATAGAAGTTTGCTGTAAATCCTGTTTACCCGCCCCAAGAATAATCGTCTTTGGATGGGCATGGAAACGTAAAATACGGTTTGTATTTGAAAACAGGAAATTTACAATATCGTTTACATGTAAGTGTTTTAACAAGGAAGGCCCATAATAAGTGAAGGGCGCTGGTTGTGCTTTCCAATCTATAATAGGTGCAAACGGATAATCCCAATATTCTTCCCCAATAACAGTAATAAACTGTTTTGATGTTGGATTCCATTTATACGTAAAGATAAACCAACCACTACTGCCGTCCACATATTTTCCGGGCACATAATCTTCAATAAAGAGATTATCCGTATAGCTGATTTGATCACGCTCTCCCCAAGTCATCCGATACCAAAGCGGTTCGTGTGCATTTCGTGTATCCCAAAAAACAGTCATAAGACGTGGATCGAGATTAACAAACCGGGTTAAATCTGGATTACTGTTATCGAGCCGTAAAAATACGTGCCCTGAAACTAAACCGGAAATCGCAACATCAGTAAGCAGTGTCCTTATGTACGGTTGTTTTTCCCATAAATCAGAAAGTTTCTTCTGGTGTTTCTTAGCTGTATATTTTACCTTTGGCGGTTCAGGAAGTAAGAACGCTACCGTTCTATCGACTGCCTGACTGCACAGGTTAATCGTAACATTATCATCGTAAGAGCCGGGTGTAGCTTTCAGGAATTTACGATGATTTCCGTAGTAATAATCCCAATACAGAGATAACAAAGAATGACGCTGTACACGTTCGTCATCTCCCTTTTGAAAAATCTCCATATCATAGGGATCGTATTTTCCATTAAATTCAATCTGTGGCATCTACTTTCCTCTTATTTATAAAATGGGTTATTAAACACTTCTACTTCAAACGGACGATGTAGAGCATTTACCGCTGTTGCAAAAGCGTCTACTTGATCATCATGATCACCGTATGGAAATTTTTCTAACTCTGCCAAAAAATCCCACAACCAGAATTGTTCTGTTGCAAATACCTGTCCTGCTTGTGCCGCAGAAGAAGCAGGCATAGCGCGGGTATCTTTGCCCCCTGTAAGACGCTGTGCCGTAAGGGTATACCCAACAAGAAGGGTACGAAAATGTTCCATTACGGTTTTCCCCGCAGCGCCGGGGTCTTGTTCAATAAATATTTCTATCAAAGGCCCGTCAACCCGCGCCGTTGTAAGTATTTGATCCTCTGTCTGCTTTGGCGTGCCCCTAAAACGAACAATATCGAGAATAAAATACTTCTCCCCCTTCCGTCCGACCTTTACCCCTACAGTATAGTCAGGATCGGAATTACCTCTACGTGGCTCTGTCGCAGCCAAGTCCCACGCTCTAACTATCTTGTCAAACTCATGAGCATCCGGAACATCAATTGGAGCAATAACATTAATCCAATCCCGATCAAACATAAGCCCCTTCTCAGTAATATCCCAATCACCGATTAGAAGCTGTTGCTTTGTCGTCATATCCAGATTGCCAAGAGCTTTTTTATATTCCGTTTTATTTAGATAAGGATTATCTTCAAGAGTAGCGGGTATAAACAAACGATCCGGTGTCGGCTCTTTAGGTAAAATAAAACGCTTTCGTACCCAATAATGCCCACGTCCGCCGGGATTACTTGCCGCCCGCATACGTAACGGAATAGGATTATTTTCATTCTTGCGCATACGGGAAAACAAATAAAGATACTGGCTTTCCGAAAACTGCGTAAGTTCGTCAAATCCGATAAACTGAAAATCCGCACCCTGATACCGATACTTTGTATTCTCGGTATCTAAGTACCCAAAGGATAAGGATGCGCCAGATGGAAATAGCCATGTTTTTTGTTTATCTTGCCATTTTGCATCTGTGTTAGAAAGCCATTCAAAAGCTACATCCATTAGCGCACCCGGTAAAGCCAAGTCCGCATATGTACGCCTGAAAATTATGGCATTGTACATAGGTTGATCTACATATTGTAAAGCCGCCATAAGTAACGCAATACTTTTACCACCACCTGCTGCGCCTCCGTACAAAACTTCTTGTATATGATTTAATAATAAAAAGGCGGTTTGTTTTACGGAAGGAACTACAGGTATGTAGTTTGTCATACGCGGCGTTAGCTTTTCCAGAAGCATTGATTTATCATCCATAAACACCTCTGAAAAATTAACTTTTAATATTATAACATATAAGATTTTATTTGTCAAATTAAATTGACAAAGAATGAGCAATATGTTATACTTTTTATGTCATTTTACATAACTTAGAAAGGATTTTTATGAAAAACCCCGCATATTTGTACAATTTAGCCTTAGAGCATGACCGTTATACCCGTCTACTGCGCATTTATATCGAAAGTATTATGGCACTTGAAGCAGCTAAGACGCAAAATAAGACTATTCGTGTCACCTTTACAGGTAAAGAATATCATTACATGCAGCACTACCAACAGGAAGTATTACCGGAATTTGAAAAGTATTGGGAAATTAAAGACGTAACAGGAAACCGTATCGGTATGATTATTATTGATTTTACACTGAAAGGAAACGTGTAATTATGCCTCTTGCAGATCATCAGATTATACACCGTTGTGTAACAGAAAATATGATTTATCCGTATGAAACAACTAAGTTTAAAAATGGCGTTATTTCCTACGGGCCAAGTAGTTACGGTTATGACATCCGGCTTGGCGATACCTTCTTTATCTTTTCGCAGGCACGCGGCGGCATCATCGATCCACGTGACAGCAGGGAAATTGAATTTAAGAAAATTATCGCTGAAAACCCTATCGTCATCCCACCAAACAGCTTTGTACTGGCACACAGCTACGAGAAATTTAAAATTCCACGTGATATTCTTGGCATATGCCTTGGTAAATCCACGTATGCGCGCTGTGGGCTTATCGTAAACGTAACGCCGCTTGAACCGGAATGGGAAGGGTATCTTACCATCGAACTATCCAATACCGCCCCACAGCCTTTACGTATTTACCCCAAGCAGGGTATTGCGCAGCTTATTTTTTTCAGGGCAGATGAAGTTTGTACAACTTCATACGCCGATACAAAAGGCAAGTATCAGGGGCAAAAGAAAGAAGTCACACTACCCAAAGTCTAACAGGAGCATACATGTTTTTCGTAATTGAAGGTATAGACGGTAGCGGCAAAACTACCGTCTGTACTTTACTTGACCAATATCTTAAAGAAGCCGGGTACGCTGTAAAAAGTGTACGAGAGCCGGGAAGCACTATGTTTGGTGAAGAAATCCGAAATATCCTTTTTAAATACGATGATCTTGAACCACTTTCACAGCTTTTACTTTTTTCAGCAACAAGATGTGAATTAAATAAAACAATAGAAAGTTGTATTGAAAACGGTATCATCGTACTTATGGATAGGTATGTACCAAGCTCTTACGTCTATCAGCGTAAAGTACAAAAAACCAATCCTACGTTATTTAATTTACTTATCAGTGATACGTTTATGAGACCAGATATTACTTTTATTCTGGATATTCCGGCTTCACTTGTAACAGAACGTATACAGAGTAAAGAGCACGTAAATCATTATGACCGCAGTACCAATGATATTATGGTAAAACGAGCACGCTATCTACGTTATGCACTTGATAATGATGGTATGCGCGTCATCGATGCCAATCGTACACCGCAGGAAACTGCAATGGAAATATATAATCTTATCATTGATCGGATTGAGCGTGGCGTATGAAAGTAACAAAACCAGAGACATTACCCGAACGTTTATATATTCTTGATCAGCTTGCTTCTGGTAAAACGATACAGGAGCTTGCGACACAGCTTGATGTACCTATCGGGCAGTTACGCCGACAGGTAAAAGAGGAACAGGAATACTACTTAAAGCAGATGGGTAATGCCGTTGCAGAAATTAAAATCATGCAAACACGACAATATACATCCATTTATAATCAGGCTATGAAGGCGTGGGAACGCAGTACACAACCAGACGACGACGGTAATCCTACAAAATCAGGTGATAGCCGTCTACTAGATACCGCCATGAAGGCCCTTAAGGAGCTTAAGGTGCTGTGGCAGGCTGATCAGCCTATCGAGTATACAGAAGATGGTATGCGGGCGCTTCCTGCCGGAACAGAGAAAAAGAAAACACCTTCTGCCAGTAATCCTAATCAGGTAGAAGATGTTTTATTGGTCTTACAACAGCTTGAAATGCTCCCTCAGAATATCGATGTTGAAAAGGTACAAGCCGGGCTTGAACCGATAGAGGGAGATTTTAATGAAATAGAAAGTGCCGAAGGTGGGAGTCGAACCCACACGCCCAAAGGCAGTTGATTTTAAGTCAACCGTGTCTGCCATTCCACCACATCGGCAATAGAATAAGGCTGCAAAACGCAGCCTTATTTTTATTTAATCATTTAGTTCTTGAATTTTATCAAGTAGCTGTGTCGCCAGATTATAACTTTCCGTTGTGTTATTAATTACCAGCGAAAAAGCTCCATCGATACTTGACAGCGCAGCCTTGATTTCATTGATAATGCTAACCAGTTCGGTAAGCGCATCCTCTATATCATCAAGTTCAATTTCCGGTGGAAGTGATGGCGGTGTATCATCGTCATCGTCATCATCATCCCCGGTAGTAGGCGGAAGTACAAGAAGCTGATCCGTTTGCAATACGCGATTCTGGAACGCCGATGCGCGGTACATATTATAATCGCCCCAACGGTGTTCATCAGTATCCCAAAAGAACACACAAGCACCGATTACGCCAGCAAAACGCCAGTAATCTACGTACATCCGGTGTAGTACATCGGCATATTCTTCATCGGTAAGCCGTACCTTTTTCCAACTACCGCTGTTTGGAAATTGGACGAGACGATCAAGCCCAACCTCTGTAAGGATAATTTTATTGAAGCAGCCGGGAAAATGCTGTACGATTTCTGCCGCTTTATTAGGAAAGAATACATCCGGGCTACCGTCGGGACGGCGACCACGATATGCGCCATAATCGTGCATACCGAGATAGACGTTATCATACTTTTCAACAAGACGGAAGATAGGAGAAAGAACACCTGTAATATCCGCAGTTGACGGATTACCGACAGAGAAATTACCGATAACAATTTTGTAACCGTAATCGACGGCATACTTTACGGCTTTTTCCAGAAATTCAACAAGCCGCAATTTATCCTGTAACGTCGCAGGTGTCGGCTCATTGCCTACGTAGTAGTAAGCATCCTTGTTCTTTCCGTAGAAAGTAACAAGCCCATCCATATAAGCATCACCTTCCATGTAATCCTGAGCGTTATCATCCCCATTTGGATTATTTCCCGCCCACCAGCGGCGTGCAATAATCATCGTTTCAGGATGCTGGTGAATAAGCTCAGGAATACCTTCTCTGTTATCAAGTAATGTAAGGGCTACAGCCGGAGTCTTACCACGTCCATATAAATCTAAAAGCCTATTTCCGTGATAATTCGGCCCCATATGATACCCAAAAACCTTCATAGAAAACACTCCTTTGTGTTATATAATTCAATTTTCATTATAGCATAAATAAAAAAAACTGCAATACCCCCCGCTTTCACGTCCAAGTAAAGTAAGGTAAGGGCATTGCAGTTAGTGGAGATGCCCGGAATCGAACCGGGGTGTTACCGTCTAAATGTAAGCCCGGTAATCTAAATCCTGTCATCCCCATTAATAAACAAATAACAGAGAAAACATAACGTAAGAAATAAAACGATTGACATTATCTCATATACTCCAACGATAAACTGCAATCTTCAAAACGTATATCTTTATCTATTTTCCGCCAAAGTTCCATACAGTGTTTTAAATTATCAAGACACGTGCCGTCACCAGCATAAGAAATAGTAATACTTCCGTGGGATATTATAACGGCGATATTCATTTGATGTATTATATCGGCGGTTTTAAAGACTTCAAGCCATTCTTCTGGTATCACGTTATATCCTTAAAAAATTCAAAATTAAAAATACGGAATAGTTCATTTGGATAAATTTTATCCAGAATAGCAAGGACTATTTCATAATTCATTTGTACATTGTCATATCTTTTTACTTCAATGCAAATGCCGTCATAGATAACTCGTACACCCGGCCCGAAGTATGATGGAATTTTATTTTCCGGTAAGCTGTACATAAAAACAAAATCATGTACCGTAATCATATACTTTACTCCATCATACTTTCAAGTGCCGCACAATCGATATACGTCAAATCACAGACACGGTAGATGCTATTTACCGGATGACGGCAAAGGCCCTTATTGATAAACGGAAACAGGGTAACAATCTCCCACGCCGTTCTTGTATATATTGCGTCAGCACGATCAAAGTGCCGTATAACGATACACGTATCCGCGTTTACTTTAAAATAAGTAACGGTAACGCCGATAATAATAAGTACGACTACGGTGAGAGCAAGCAAGATTACTGTATTACGGCTCATTTTTATATTTCGCTTTCTGGTCGGCAAACCATTTATAAAGTTCCTGCATACATTCTTTACAAATACACGGCCCTTTGGCTACGGAGCAGCTTTCAATAGGCGGAAATTCTTCCCAAAAACCTTCCGGGCTTTCGTATTTATATGTTCGGAATACGATACGGGTACTTCCTTCTGGTGTTTTCTTTCCGCAGATATTACATTCCGTCGGCATCATTCTCCTTTTTTATCATATTTCTTGTTTCTATCATATTTTGTATCTCCTTTGCACAGGAAAGACAAAGGCGATAATGCGCTGAATGATTATGCGCGTCATAATATCCTGTAACATCTACCGCTGCATTATTCACATCCACATAGGCAAGATTATCTTGTGACCACGATAACAGGTACTTCCCGCACATATAACAACGATTATTCATCGGGGCACTCACATAATTCTAAATCACAATAAACAAATACTTTATTTTCTACATCTATATAGCGACATACAGCCCGGTCATTAGTAAAACCGACAAAAGCAAATCCAGCAGGTTCACAATAACAATTTTCACCGATTATTTCACGAGTAATCATTTCTACACCAAAACCAATAACAGCAACGACAACCATTACAATTCCGATTGCAATCAATACATCTGGAATAATACTATTCATCGGGGCACGCTACTTCTGTAAAATCACAGTACAAAAAGATATTTGTATCACGGTACGTACAGACGGCTTTTTCATTTTCAAAGCCGACAAATGTATATTCTTCTGAAATACGATAACAATTATTGTTTTCCAGAACTACATCATAGATAAACAAACCCCCCGTCATTACCAGCGCTAATATAATAATTCCAATAAGAAGTGGTAAAAATATATCTTCGACAAGATTAGCCATCGGTACTATAAAATCCTTTCGCATTATAAATTACCAAAAGCGGCGTATCGATATTCCTTACCGGAACGCCATCACAGCCTTCACGTGGACAGGAAATATCGCCTTCCTGTAATTTCTCGTATTCCTTTATCGACATTTCTTTTACAAACCGCGTTTTACAAACCGGGCACTCATATAAATAATGGGGCATTAGCCTACAAGTTGTCCTTTCAACAGAGTAAATCCTTCTTCTACTTCACATTTACCTTCCGGCCCTTCTACATCTTTCTGTAAAAGATAAATGCTGCCGATATTATAATACTGCCAGTTCATAATTTCAGCGGCATACCGTTTGGCATGTTTTGGCGACTGTGCAACGATAAAACATCCGTCGCCGTCCGTCCAATCAGGATTAATACGTTTATCGGTGGTACGTATCACACCATATAAATTATACCTCATGTTATGCACCTTTGTCAACCTTTAGATTTTTTCGATGGTATCCACCGTATAAACGCGCTTATACGGATTATACTCACCGCCTACAATAACACGACGACCATCACAAGAACGAAGTTGTGCTGCGATCCCGTTATTCAGTGGGATGACATAGACGGTATCAAAGCCAATCTCGGCTTTGTGCCGTTTAACGGAAGAAAAATCCCCTTTATAGATTACAGCGTGTTCGAGTACGCTGTCATTCGAGTTTACTTCTCCGACTGCCCAGATTTGATCAACCTTTGTACGAGTAAGCGCAAACACAATGTTCTCCTTTCTTTTAAAAACAGTGAAACGTATCGATTGCGCAATTTTCCGGCATAGCATCCGGAACGATTTCTCTTAATGCAGTAACAGCCGTTTTCAGGTTTTCCTGTGCAGTACGTGCATTAAGTTCTGTGATAACGATCTGCCCTTCCTTATAACTTAAACGGACAGCCGACCCAAAATCATTTGACAGCATATGTTTAAACTTCCGATCCCACGCCTCATTGGCTCTTTGTATTCTTCCAGAGATATGTGCGTTTATCATGTATCAACCTCATATTTACTTAATAGTTTTTTTATTTCTACAGCAAGTGGATATACCACCTGTGGTACTACAGCATTACCAAGTGCTTTTATACGTTTTTTACGCATAGGCATTTCTTTCGATGCTTTTGTTCTTGGCGCTTCCCAATCATATTGTTCTTTTCCGAGAGGCATAGGCCATCCCTGCCACCAATTATTTATTTGATTTCCGTCCAACCAACAGGAAAGCCCATCAATGCTTCTATCCACTCTGGATTGAGCGCCCCTGTTTTCTGTTCTGCTTCCTGCACCGTCGCATCCAGATATTGACGATTTACTCTGTAAACGTGACTTTTGCTGCCGAGTGGCCCACAGCCTTTCCATTCGCTGGCTCTCGGTGTAGGCCACAGCGACACAGAACCATCGTTTTCTAAGGTGCGGCGCTCCGGCATCGGATGCTGAAATAATTCCCCATGATGTGCTGTACCCCATTTCGGTAAGCGTTCCAATAACTTCTGTTCCGCCTCTGTTTTTAAAGGTAAGGGCGGCGACATTTTCCAACAGCACAACTCTTGGTCGTAATTCGCTAATAATACGGGCAAATTCGTACCATAAGCCTGATCGTCTGCCTGTAAGACCTGCGCCTCTACCTGCCTGACTAATATCTTGGCAAGGAAAGCCGCCGACGATAACATCCACGTGTGGCAATCTGTGATAACGCTGCCATCCTTTACCATATCGCCCTGTGCATCCTCTGATATCACGGAAGCGTAATACGTCCGTCCAGTGTTGTTCGAGTATTCTTGTACAGTAATCGTCAACCTCCACCTGCCACTTTATAGTATACCCCGCCCATTGAAAAGCAAGATCGATGCCTCCAACGCCTGTAAACAAACTTCCAACGGTGTACATAGATTTATCCGTCGGCTTTCTCCCAACGGCGTAACTCCCACGTAATCTGCACTTCATGCTTTTCCTTGATGTATTCTTCTACCGCTCTCCGGATAAAATCAGCAACGCTTCTCTGTTCAATCTTTGCAATTGCCGCAATATCCTCTCGATTATTTTCTGACATCGGAATTGAAACCCTTACTAATTTTGGCATAACTTACTCCTTTCTTTTTTGCATTATACTTTTTAATAGAGTTTTTGTCAAATTAAAAACTCTATCAAAAAGTCCTTTCTTATACGTCGGTGGCAAATACAAAACAGCAGAAAGTTTTTTTTGCTATTGCTCAAGCGTAAGCGTAGAGCATAGCAAAAAAAGCTCTGCTTTTTGCTATGGGTAAAAAAAAGTAAAGTTATGCAAATAATTATTTATTTATACACTTTTTTCTATAGGAAAAAAATAAATAATTACTTGCATAACTTGGGATAATGTGGGATAATTTGGGATATTTTTAGGTACTTTTTGATACCCTTCTTTTACATAAAAAAGTCTATCAAAAAGCATAACTTTCGTAGCTGTTTTTGACGCTATCTTGTCGTTTTGATTTGAAAGTTGCATAACATTAAGGAAAAGTTGAGTTTTGGCTGAAGTGCTCATGCCAGCCAAAACCGATATTAAAGGTCGGAATACGGGGTTGTTAGTGGGACGGTGACGGGCCTATTAATGACGGCGTGACTAATAGCAAATACGATAAAATTTATCGTTATTAATGCCGCCACCATTAACAGGTATTAGCGCCAGCATCATTAATAGTGCCAGGATTTTAGGCTAACCTAAGAAATATCTTTGGTGCTCTATGCTTTCCTTGTTAGGCCAACCAAAACCGATAGCCGCCGGAAAAATTAACCATGATAATATTATTATCGGCGGGCCAAAAAAAAACAGGATAGGGTAAAATAAGACTAATTTTACCCTATACTGTCGATCCTGCTCTTTGGCGGCTAACTGTGTTTGTCCCTTAACAGGGATTGTGTAGTCAACGCCGCTTGGATATCACTCACATCCATGATTGACTCAATGAAATACTCATGCGATAGAGTCACCATGCCGCACAAATTACCACGTGAGTCATGCGTATACTGTACTGGGATATTCTTTTGCTTGTGATCCCTGTAGGCGCGTCTAATGGCTTCTCGCGCCATTGTCCGTGTTTCGACGTATTGCACATCTTCTAGCATGGTGCCAGTATACCATGCTAGGGATACGCGGCGGTTTCCCTTGTTAGCCGTGTCATTTGCCGGAGCGCGTAAGACAACAGCCAGCCAGATGATAATGAGTACTGCTGCTATGGCGTAGGTCATGATTTGCTCCTATAGTGCTAATGGTGCGATAGTTCCGGATCAGACTATCGCACCATATCGGTATTTTGCGGGCTGTCAGTCTACTGGGTTAAGATGATGGAAAGTAGGATGTGATATAGCTATCATCCGCTGGCCCCGGATATCGAAATGGACGTAGGCGCTAAAGGTCATATGACCGGATGTGTTATAGTTGTTGCTTTCGTAGGACAATGCCGCCCTGTGGTCTAGGATATCCCGGATAGCGTCCTGTGCAGTAGTTGCCATGGTTTCCATGGCTGAATTAGACGTATCGACTAAGTGATTATATCTGCTCGTAAGATCAAGCGATTCACGTACGAGCCGGGCATTTTCTGCTACTGTCTCATTGTACAACGTTTCGTAGTGTGTACTGCGCGCGTCCAATTGCGCAATAGTGACTACCTCAGCCCTATGTATGTTTTGCAAAGTATTGATTGTATGCATCATTTCAGCATACCTGACAGTAAACTCTGTGAAAATCCCGCCAACGAACAGACCGATCGAAATAGCCACTACACAAGCGATTGCCCACAAACCCAGTTTAACGGCTTTCATTGTATTTCTCCTATTGTCTATGCTGGCATTATTGCCAGTATATAGTGCACAAGCGATCTTCTACTTGTGCACTACTACTGACGACAATGTTAGCTAGTTCTTGCGCAATTTGCGCAAGGACGATAGGCCAAGAACGTCCGTAACATATTGCTGCAGGGCCAGCATGCCGTTATATGTAAATTCAAATTCGGACAACCCCGTCCACGATGCTACAGGTTTTCCGCCCACAATTTCAGTACTGGCGTACTCAATAGCTACCGTATCCCGGTCATCCATCTTAACCATACGGTAGTTGACGCCACCGATATTAGCGTATAGAGCGACAACCTGACCTTCCAGAAAATCACTAACATACTTTACAAGCTTGATCGATGCTGATTTTGTCTTACGGTAAATCACTTGCATAAACCCTGCGGCTGTTGCAAGGGTTTCTACCTTGTAGACTTGGCGTTTGCGAGTTTCACCGCTAACGACCTTATTGATCATTGTCAGTACTTCAGCATGATCGCTGATATTCAAGACTTCTCCGGATTCGAAAGCATTTTCCACGGCTGTGTTTTCATCCACATCCGGGGCGAAAGTGACGAACACAAGGCGTTTATTAATGACCAATAAAGCACCTTTATCCCAGCCGTCACTATTGAGTATATCTTGAATATTCCGCTTAATTTTAGCGTCCACTGTAGGTCTCCTATAGTGTGGTGCTGCTTTCGTTTGTTTGTTGTGCGAACTATTGCCGCTTATAACCATAGCCCCGGAATATCCCACTATGCTATGCATAGTGTGGGCAGTAGTATTAGTGACAAGGTCTAAAAATACTTTATTCCATCGTATGACCACGTAACGGTTTATCGGTTTAGTGTTCGAGCACAAGGCTGTCGAGTCAATCTAGCTATAACCGTCCGCACTATTCGATTGTTAAGGTGCTGGTGTGTCTCTGAACTGACTCAATCTTCTCATATTGCCGCCAGGTTGTATACTGTCATTTGTCACATAGAATCTTGATATTTGTCATATAGGGATATAGCACGCCATAAGCGCTAATTTATTTATACAATTTTAGTCTGATTATATACGCCTGGTAATATGACAAAAATTATCTAAAATACGCCCGCGTACCCTTATAAAGGAAGATCAGGTTTATTCTAACAATAGCTATTCAAAACATGGACAATAAAATCCTATAATGGCACTAATACTAACATGATACAACCCACGCCCATTGTCCTATATTAACGGCATTATTGTTAATGTTTTATGTTTTGACCACAAGCATTGATTTTAGCACAATTGTGCTATAACTACCATTAATAGGTTAGTTCGTTCCAGGCTAATAAGGCAGTAGTCACGCTGTTAAGAGTTGGGGGCTATTAGTGGCGGTAATAGCCCGGTAGGCACGCGTGTAATTAGCGCGTTTTGGCGATTCGAATCTATTGTATATATAAATTATTTTGGTATAAACTATGTATTATCTATAGCATAATCAATTTAACTGTTATGTAGAAGTATTTGCTAAATGTTTTTTCTAAGAGTTATTGTACTGTTATATTCCGGCGGCTATTGTATATATAATGCATAACATTATTTAATACTTTCTCAATAGAAGCCTGTTTTTTGAGTTATAAAATTGCATAACAAAATAGTCTTTATACCGCCTATTGCTATTGACAATCCGGGTTAATTGTGCTAAGATTCGGGCGTACGGGGAATCCGTACAAAACACTATAACGTTAGCAGTAGATAATTTTTGTATATAGTGTTAGTGGTAGATAATTCTTTTTACTTAGTATTTGTAGTAGATAATTCTTTTTACTTATTATTATTGTTATACAGCAAGGACACCACAAATTATCCTTTATACTTACTGTTATCCCGGTGTCCTTGCTTAACCTTAAAAATTAGATTATCGGTATATACATAAAATCGTGTGCCGCCCCTGTTTTTCCGGCGGTGCTTTTCCTTTATATACGCGTATACGCGCAAGGAAAACACCCCACTATAAAAACAATACGATTATTGTGATTATAGGGCAAACAGGATATAATACACTATTGTATGTATATGGTGATAATCCCGCCCGTACAACTACATATGTACTAGGCAAATTTCGCCATAATAACCGAAACCCCACATATCGTGGGGGAGTTGGCATAAGAAAGGTTTTAGTCTATGTCACGGAAAAAGCAAATTGAAGCTATGTACAATATGATTAAGGATACCCCCAAGGAAGCCGTAACATATGTTATCATGTGCAATAAGCATGACAACGTTGGTGCTGCTGTCCGGCTTATAATCACAAACGGTATTGTAGAATTTGACGCAGTAAGACTGTATAGCCAAGTGTACGGCTATATCCCGGCAGGAAACACGAAAAAGATAATCGTGTCATATATCAGCAATATGCTGAAGTTGCTGTATACGTTAGATGAGGCAGAAAGCCAAGCTATTGAACTAAACCAAAGATATGACAGGATGTTTTCTTTGGTTATTAATGGCGAAATAAGGTAGCATCTATAGCATAGGGCACTAGTTGCTCTATGCTATTTTGTTTTTATAAGCGCATAAATCCTTATGCGCTTATAATCGCAAAATAGCAAAGGATAAGGATAAGATAATGTCTGATAAATATACCGAAAATAAACGTGTTTATAGATTGTCGGTGCGGGATACGGGTAGTTATATTAAAACCCGTATTGTGCAAGGAAACTTGCATAGAACAATCGGCGATATGCAGGTAGAAGATAATATCTATGCCGATGAGGAATTTATTCAGGATAAGCCTTACTTTACCATTGATGAGGCATTACTTGCGTTAGTGGCTGAGTACGGCTTCCCTACCAATAGGGAAGAAAAAGAGTTATTCTGGAATAACTACAAGGATGGCGCGCTTGATCAATTGTTCCGTACAATCCTTGAACACGCGCTATATACTATAATTGACCCGGAATATGCAAACGGTAATGCTATGCCACTACACCGGGTAGTTACGGAATACGGCGGTATAGAAGTAGTATACCGCTATTTCCCCGATATAGAGGAATTTCAGATTCACATCTATCCAGATTGTAAGTCATGCGTAACCATTACATTTCTCGGATTTAATATGCAGCATATTGATCGTATTCCGATTGAATTATGTAATAATCTTACTTTCCTATGGCAAGGAAAAGATGTAAAGGATAAGATAATCCAACTGTAATTCTATAGTCCATATATTTTCCTGAAAGGATAAAGCCATGAATAAACAGTATATCTTCAATAACGTTGAGACGTTTTTACAATCAGATATGTTTGATTACGTGCTGGAAACTAGCACTAATGCCGACGCATATCAAATAGAAGTAGCTATCGATAATAACGTTGATGGCTATTTTTATTCGCTTGTGTTTGATTATACCCGGAAAAACCTTACCATTGGAATATATGGATATAGGTTTGAGTGTATTGTTTTTGTCGAAAGACCCGTTAATCGGGCTTATGTAGAAAATAAGATTAAGGCGGTAATTGCGGCACTTAAAGCCTAGTAGTCTTTGCCCCCTATATGGGGGCAACCATAGAGCATAAATTTATTTATGCCCTATGATTGCCCGGATATAGTAATAAGGAAAACGCCATGTCCGAATATTATGCTTATGTAAGGGCAAAAAGTGGTTTTGCCCGTAATGAGTACCATATGATGTTTAGACGTAATATGACGGTAGTCGTACAATACAAGGAATATTTTGTATTGTACGATTTAGAGCATAATCGTATTATTGAACAATATAGCGGTGATAATGCTAATCACATGGTAGCCGCCGCGGTTGAATATGTAAAAGCGCATGGACAGGAATTGCACTTATTTTTCCTGTCCATAGAAAAAGAGAAAATAGAGAAAGAACTGCGCAATATTAACAATAAGCGCAAAGAAATGATTAAAGCTCTTAAGGCCATAGAAAAGGAATTGCGTTGATGTCTTTTCATTTGCCTTATTCATCGTATGGCTTAGACGGTAACAAATACCACCTACTTGGTATTGGTGCTACCGTACAGGCTTATCTCTATATGCCCGTTGATAGTGATGAAATACGGGTAGTGGTCATAACCGACGATCCTTTGCGCTATGAGTATTACAGCGAGCTAGGGATCGATGTAGGCAATTTTGCCACTATGACCTATAATGGGGAAGATGCACTTCATATCTTTACCATGCCGTATATGCTTTGCGGTGAAGTTATTGACCTTATGTCAGAAGATAAGTTTTTTGCCATAAGGAAAGACCTTAAAGTAGGTTTTGACGCTATGCAGCATAATCAGGATTTTACATCTGATTATGCTATCGTTGAGGATACGCTTAATGCGGCGTATACCGCTGGATACCATATATATGATGTTTTCATAGATATGGTATATAGAAATTTCGGGACTATTGGCGGTCATACATATTTATTTGACGTATTCCACTTACGGCAAATAGAAGATCGTTTACCGTCAAATTATTATGATGAGGTAGAAGTAGCAAACTACCTTAATACAACCTATCTGGATAAGTTGTCAAAAGAAAGGACAATAGCATAATGCCGTACAATATCGTGGAGCAGGCAGTAGAAGATTATAAGGCAGAATTAGGTAAGGGTAAGACTTTTATCGGCGTATCTGTAGATATTTATGATAAGGTCTACAGATTAGATGTTGATCTATATAGGGAGTATGCGCATATAGGCGTAATTTCGCCTAATGGCAATACATTGACAGTACACCGTTTTGTCTTGAAAGATGATATTCCACAGAATGTTGCTGATATTGTCTTAAAGATGGTATTGGCAAAGGTAACAGCCCCACGGCGCTTTTTATCCCATTATCTAATGACAGATAATTGCCAAGAGGTAATGCTATTTCCTCCCGATCACGTAATTTCATTTAACTCGTCAATAACCTATCTTAAGACGCTTGAAGTAGGTGTCGGTGATTATGTATTTTATGACACGGAATACAAAAAGCGTGAATACCACCTTAAATGGATGTATTTGCGTGAATGGGACAATATGCTATATGAGCGTTTTGGCATCGATATGTGGGAATTGTACGATTTCCCATATACTGCTAATGCAATCGACAATGTAGTAAAGCTAAACATTATCGGCCAAGATGTAAATTTACAGTTTCAAACCACTATCGGTATTGTAAAGGTATAATCATGGCATACGTACCTGAAAAATTTGCAGATACTATCTGGCAATATCTACAAGATGAAAATGTAGGGTCTTTCTGGAATCGTTCCGACGTATGGATTCCAGTAGATGCTATCGTAAATGCCATAACAGGACACGCCTATAGCGGGCTAAACGTCCTTATGGCGGTAGGCCATTACCTTAAGGCACAAAAAGGTATTATGCCATACAATATCATGGCATATATACCAAAGGGGCAGATCACGGGCAAAAGCGCCCGTAAAATTAAAGTTGATGGTATATACCGCCAGCGTTATGTTATTAAAAAAGGTGCGTCAGGTGTTCTAATGCAATATTGGAATATTCCTGACGCTGAGAAACTAAAGGAATATGATGAACAAATAGCTAATGGCGACGATAGCGCCAAAAAACCTGTTCCTTGGATGCGCTACTTTTACGCTTATCCAATCGAATACCTGAATTTCACCGATAAGGATGAGGAACAGGAACTACTGGATAAGTGGGCTATTAATGGTAATGGCCCACTTGTAGAAGATGCTGATATTAAAGCATCATTTACGGCATGGTATGATAACATGCCGTCACATCCTAGCATACAATATATCCCTAATGAAAATCCGGCCTATTTGCCACTTAGGGATTTGATTGTGCTTCCGGCGAAGGATCAATTCACTAGTCAAATTGCTTACCTTACTGCCCTATTGCATGAATTAGGGCATAGTACGGGTCATTCTACACGTATGGATCGCGATCTATCCGGTGAATTCGGTAGTAAGAAATACGCGCTAGAAGAACTAGTAGCGCAATTACTGGCGTTTTTCATTCGTATGCATATCCGGGTAATAATTGATCCGGACGTACATAAAAATGATTTACGCTATATCAATAATTGGGGGCGTGTATTCAATGCAAAAGAATACCGCCTAATGTTTAGTGTAGCTGCGTCTATGGCTTATAGGGCCTATTTATGGACAATAAAGGAGTTGAAAGAAAATGAATAAACACGAATTTAGCTATGCTGATAATGTTTGGCTTGTATATATACGTAAATCAGGGATGGATCGCCGTGTACTTTGGGCGATCTATACAAGCCGAGAGCAAGCAATAGATTGTGTGCGTGACAGCATGCGTAATGTAGGTGTTACGCGTACACAATTGTATAAAGACGAACCCGGATATTATGAAATAACCGGGTATAGTGACCTGTTACATACCTATATCCGTTATGCAGTTGAGGCATGGGCGGTGCGTGAATAATGGAAAAACATGTGTATTGCGTATTTTGGCAGAATAACCTATCAACCCCCAACGGGGGAATACCGCATTTAATGCGCGTATATGACAATAAGGATAAAGCGGTAGAATATGCTTTTTATCTTACTCAAGAAGTAAAAGGTAAAGACGGCGCTACCATCGAAAACGTTAATTATGAAGATAGTTCCAATATGCCTGCCTTACTGTTTATCACAGGTAGCAACTATTATTGCTACATTACAAAGGAAAAGGTATATGCCTGAAAAAACGGTAGTATGGGTAGTAGTAGAATATATGCGTCATTCTACTAATTGGAATGAGTCACCAAGTATGCGCTGTATTGCTAAAACTAAGGATGTTGCCCTTAAATGGGCAACATCTTATATAGAGAAAGAGCAAGGATCGGCGGTTATTCCCACGCAAATTGATTATATCGGAAATGAAGTGCTATTTACCTATTATGTAGCCGGGCTGTATCCGGCAAAAGTCCATGTATATCCGTTTGAATACACTAGGAGAATATAACCCATGCGTAAAAATTTGTATCTGATAAAGTGGTGCTTGGCGGATAAGCCAAGAGAACAGATATGTTTCGCTATCTTTAATGATCAGAATGATGCGGTACAATACATATATCGACAGTTGTATGAGTGGGATTTTAATACAACAATCCTAGAAGATACCACTAAGAAAGACCCGTATGGTAAAGATAAAATAACTATTACCTATTTTTCAGAGTCTATACGCCAGATTATGACTGTGGAGGAATTTACGTTAAATGTCCCGAAATAAGAAAAATCAAGTATGGTTAGTATCACTTAAGGCAGATATGCCTACCTATAAAATGAATAGAATACTAGTTGCAGTGGATACATGGGAAAATGCCCTTAATTGGACAATGGAATATATTAAGAAAGAACAAGGGCATTATCCCGCATCTTATGATTATAACGGTAGATTAGGTTATGTATCCTATTATGTAGAAGGAAAACACGAAATACAAGCGTGGATAGAACCGTTGGATTTTATAAAAGGAGAATAAAATGCTAAGATACAATACAGGGTATACAATAAATATCCAGAGTACGCGCTCAAAGCCATACACTACGCTGCATGCGGTAGCAGATTCAATCGAAACCGCTATTGAAGTGATGATAGACTTTGCTAATGGCAATAGTGAATATACATATGATGAGCAGGATATTTTTTTTACATATGATACGTTCCGTCTTACTTATCATAGCAAAGGCCAAGATACCGATTTTGTTCTTATCGCCAAGAGAATATTGACAGTATATCAGGATAAAGGAAAGTAAAAATGCCTAAGTTTGCTTATACACCAGATGCACTATACAAGAAAGAAGCTATCAACCCCGTAGATGATAAAGTTGTTTGCTGGTATGTTGATCAAAACGGTAGAAACCAGTGGCTACGCCTTAACTATGGTGAGGTACTTGGTGTAACCACTATTCTATGTAAGGTATATGAAACGTGGAGCACCGAACAACGGCACTTTATCCAGAATTATTTTGGATATTTCAGTTATGCTTCTTTTGATATGGATATTATTTACTTGGTCACAACCCGTGACCAGATAGGATATATGCACGTATGAACAAATTAACGTATAAGCAAGTATTTGGCGATAAAAAGGCTGTGGATGTGGTATACATCCACAGCGCCAATAATCTTAAATATGGCGTAATTACAGAAGATAACGTGGATTTTATTCTACGTTTGCCAAAAGCTATCTTTGACGATATACTGACAAACATCATTGGTATTCGGTTATCACGATATGGTGCATATTTCTTGTGTGAGCTTAGTCCTAAGCCACAACCATATATAATCTTCACAAAAAATATATCTTATGTAAGAGAAAAGGAGGCGTATACTGAATTTTTTAAATATATGTTATTGAGATGGAATATACCGGATACCATCTATCCGTATATGCCTAGTGGGAGTGACCTTAATTACCGTTGTGTAAGTGATTGGTCGCTTTATGTGCAAGACCTGTTTGTCAGTACACTTAAACATGTAGCCGTTTATATCGTTAATCAAACAAAAGAAGTACAATTCTATAATATCATCTAAAAGGAAGATAACCATGAAATGTATGAATGTAGTAGAACAACTGCTTAAGGAATACAAAGCGGCTATTGTTGATATTGAGGCATTAGTAGAAGATTATAATGCTGCTGGCGATAGTATTGACGATTTAGTAAATGAATATGAATATGTCACTAAAGAAGCGGAAAACTGCTCATATGATCTGTATGATGTAAGTGAAGGTCTTGGGGATTTATTCTCAGGATTACTTGACTACAGCCGTGATGAAAATAGCACCAATGATTCATATTGCTGGTATGTACTTGTAAAAATTCTTAAGCAATATGACGGCGAATATAAACACGCTATTCCCCATATCTTAGACTTAATTGATAAATATGATAAAAAGTTGCGGTTTTATATCGATAGCCTTGATAACATTACCCGCCGCTTAGAGGATTGCAGTAATAACGATGCGGATACTACCCGGTATCCACGTGCTACGATTACTTTTGATTATGAAGGTGTATACAACAAATACGCGCAGTTGCTTGAAGATAAGAAGAAAGAAATATAAGTATGAAATATCTAATTGTTATCGATACACTCTTAGCCATATATAAAGAATGTATCGATGATTTTAACAGTAAAGTACATATCTGTAATAAGATCATAGAAGATCATAATGATCTTTGTGATGACGTAGAAGAACTGGCAAAGATAACACGTGAGTGTGGTGATTATCTATATGATGTTGCGGAAAATATACAAAATAATTCCGCAAATACGGTACAAGACTATAAAAAGCTGTTACTTAAAATAATAGGTTTATTAGAAGATATAGCACTAGAACTAGAAGATATAGGAGGCATAGATGCTAATGTAGTACGTTATGACGATGTGAAAATTCATCGATATTTTAATGATAAATACGATCACTATCGTTCTATGCTTAAACAGTATAAAAAGGATAATCTTAATGATACAGAGTAAAGATGATATTATTCGTAT
>Ga0272443_10000629_pt1 | contig 61336 bp, 34 predicted proteins | sample SSMAcet12_FD_193581 | JGI IMG/M metagenome (GOLD analysis project Ga0272443, IMG submission 193581) | Marine sediment archaeal communities from Little Sippewissett salt marsh, Falmouth, MA, United States - SSM-Acet-12 | ecosystem: Environmental > Aquatic > Marine > Wetlands > Sediment ... | reverse complement strand
TCGGCGGTCTGGTGGGCTCCAACCGGGAGGGCATGGTGTCTGGGTGCACCAGCAGCGGTTCCGCGACCGGGAATTCCCAGGGCGTTGTCATCGACGGTTCTCTGATAGACGCTTCCTGGGGCATTGGCGGCCTGATCGGAGAGAATCACAACGGCCACGTATCCAACTGTTTCAGCACCGGCGCGGTCGAAGGGGTCTACCACGTGGGCGGCCTGATCGGCGTCAGTGACGACGGCAGTGTGTCGAACTGCTACAGCATCGGGGCGGTCACTGCGGAGGGATTCGCCGGCGGTCTCATCGGCTTCGGAAGGACCGATCCGGTCGGTAGCTTCTGGGATGTGGAGACCTCAGGGGAGGCCAGAAGTCAACGCGGCACGGGCTTGACGACCGCCGAAATGCAGACCATCGAGACCTATCTCGAGGCCGGCTGGGATTTCGTGGACGAGAGCGCCAACGGCACGGCCCAGATGTGGAGCATGCCGCCGGAGGGAGGCTATCCGGCCTTGCGTGTCTTGGCCGGATACGAGCCCGTCCTGCCCCAGGGCCAGGGGACATCGGACGATCCCTTCCTGATCACGAACGCTATGGAACTCGGGTCGGTCGGACATCGCCCAAGGGCGTTCTACCGACTCGATGCCGACCTCGATCTGGCGGGCATCATCTGGAGCGTGGCGCCGGTGCCGGCGTTTGCGGGGCACTTCGACGGCAACGGCCATCGGATCCGTCAACTCTTCATCGAAGACGATGGGGTCGTCGGTCTGTTTGGCTACCTGGGATCAGAGGCCGTGGTGAGCGATCTGGGATTGGAGAGCGTCGCGTTCGAAGACAGAGGCGAGGACGTCGGATCGCTGGCTGGGGTGAACTACGGAACCCTGGCGACCTGCTACTGCACGGGTTCGGTTTCAAATTTTAGCTTCGTCGGCAAACTTCTCGCGTATAACCATGGCCACGTCGTAAATTGCTACGGCATCGGGAACACCAACACCGGATACACTGTTCGAGGACGCCAGATCCCAGCCGGCGTCCTGATCGGGCGCAATGACGGTGACGTATCGACCTCCTACCGGCGCGGACGGTCGGTCGGAGAACTGTGGTTCGACGGCACCACGGTGACAGACCTGGCGCTTGCCGAGATGCAGGACATCGAAACGTATCTGAATGCCGGTTGGGATTTCGCCGGCGAGACGGACAACGGGACGGAGGATCTCTGGACGATCTGCGCGGGGCAGGACTCCCCTCACCTTCACTGGGAGGGCGTTGTCTGCGACCAATGACCACCTCGTTCGAGGACAGTCAGGTAGGGTGTGCCGTGCACACCGACCACCTGATACATGACATCGTCACAATGCGGTGTGTACGGCACGCCCTACGACCTGGCCAACCGGCTCAAGCTGCTCGCGAACCACATCGACGACACCAACTCGATCGTCTTCGACTACAACGACTACGACGCCGTCGGCAACCGCCTGAGCCTGAAGATCGACGACGCCAACGAGCAGACCTTCACCTACGACAATCTCTACCAGCTCATCACCGTCGACTACAACGATGGCAACATGGTCGATTACTACTATGACCCGGTCGGCAACCGCACCAGCGTCGTCGATACGGGCACCACGAACTACACCGCCAACAACCTGAACCAGTACACCGCCGTCGGCGGGACCGGCTACACCTACGACAACAAGGGCAACCTCGCCTATGACGGCTTCTATCGCTACACCTACGACGATGAGAACCGCCTCACCGACGTCAACGATGCGGCCGACGACCCCATCGCCTCGTACGTTTACGACTATCGGGGCCGCCGGATCGAGCGCACCGTCTATGGCACACCCGACGTTATCACCAAATACGCCTACGATGGCGACCGCGTCATCGCCGAATACGATGGCTCCGGAACCCTTCTGCGGGAATTCATTTATGGCCCAGGGATCGACGAGCCGATATGTATGATAGACGTAGCGGACGCCAACGAGACTTATTTCTACCATTTCGATGGCCTCGGCTCCGTCGTCGCTCTTTCCGATGTGAATAACGTCCTGGTGGAACGCTACGCGTACGACGTGTTTGGCCAGCCGACGATCCGCGACGTCAACGGCACTGAGCTCAGCGCCAGCGCCGTGCACAATCCGTACCTGTTCACCGGCCGCCGCTACGACGCCGAAGCGGGCCTCTACTACTACCGCGCCCGCTACTACGACTTCGCCACCGCCCGCTTCCTCCAGCCCGACCCTCTCGGATACACCGATGGCTTGAACATGTACGCCTATGTGGGGAACAATCCGGCAACATTTGTTGATCCATCTGGGCTTACCACTTGGTCAAATACTGTCTATCTTTGGGACTGGTTGACCGGAGGCGGCGCAACCAATAGACGCTACGGCCCAACAGATACTGAAACACTTGAGATGATGAGTTCTATTGGGGTCAACAAGTTGCGGCAGGACTTTGAAGAAGGTGGTTATAACAGCCTTGACAACCTTGGGTATGGAACATATGAGGCTCTTTGGGAGACAATTCTTAATCCGGTTACTCGCGATTGGTCCTCGACAGCGACCCAAGTTGGAGGATACGCAGGAGCAACTGCGGTGGCTCATGAAAATGGTTATCAAGTCACCTATACGATTACGAATGTATCTGGGACGAATTCGTTCTTCTACCATATAGTCCCGAATAGGAAAGGGACTACCGGACCATTTCGAAGCATAAATCAGACTTTCACGTGGACCGAGATATATGACTGGGACAGAGCCACTGCGCACGTGAACGAGCTGATTGAATCAGCAACAAAGGATATGGAGCATCCAAGCGTGCAACAACTGTTGGATTGGTACAGGGATCAGCAACAGAAAGAGTGTAAGAAGCTCTAACAAAATGGAATAGTCTTTGCAGTGGGTTGGCTTGATACTTCTTTAGGAGATCTTGTCATGGCCAAGCCGCTGCTGAGCGACGAACTATGGAACTGTATCGAACCGCATATCCCGGTCAGACCACGCCGGAAAAAGAATCCGGGACGAAAGCCGGTAGACGACCGCAAGTGCCTTACCGGCATCCTCTTTGTCCTGACCTCCGGCATCCCCTGGGAAATGCTGCCCCAGGAGATGAACTGCGGCTGCGGGATGACCTGTTGGCGACGGCTGCGCGATTGGCAGCAGGCCGGTGTCTGGGCCGCCATCCACCAAAGCCTCTTGGACCACCTACGGCAGGCCGACGAGATCGACTTTTCACGCTGCGCCGTCGACAGTGCGACGATCCGCGCCGTCGGGGGGGCGAGAAAACCGGCCCCAGCCCGGTAGATCGGCGAAAATTGGGGTCCAAACACCATCTGTTGACGGATGGCAACGGCCTTCCCATCGTCGCACACACCACGGCGGCCAATCAACATGACGTCACCGAACTGCTCGCACTGGTCAATGACGTCCCTGCCATTAAAGGCAAAGTGGGCCGCCCTCGCTATCGTTTCGACGAACTGCTGGCCGACCGGGCCTATGATTCGGATCCTCATCGGGAGGCCCTGGAATCGATTGGAACAACACCCTACATCGCACGTCGCAATACCGATCACGGCAGCGGTCTGGGCGTCTTTCGCTGGGTGGTCGAACGCACCCTTAGTTGGCTTCACCAGTTCCGTCGCTTGCGGATTCGTTACGAACGACGGCTGGATATTCATGAAGCCTTTGTGACCATTGCATGTATAGTTATTTGTCATCGATCTCTAAGGACGTCATTTTGTTAGGCGCTCTAAGTAGGCTTGCTCAAGAGTTCATTGAGCAAGAGGGAAGACAGTCTAGGGAACAAACAGATGGCCAGGTGTGTAAGATGTGCGATTAAACTTGTCAGTGTAGTCTTTCTGTTATTCGGTCTTTTTCTGTTTCTGAGTGTGTCACCTATCCTGCGTAACGTTAGAAGTGTGTCTAAGCTGCATGGCTACTACATAGCAAACCACGAATTCGCAAAGATTGAGTTGAGTATCAACGCAGATGGCACCTATGATCAAAAAGTAACACTCATACCCTCATCAAGAACTGACACGGCAACTGGAACCTGGTCTTGTAATGATGAGGGTAGCCGTGTCAGATTTGATCCCAACTTCATGTGTGTGGTGGATGGCTTCCGGAACTTTGATCCCAACTATGCAGAGCCGCGAGAAAGCGGTTGGGGCGGGCCATCACTACCCACGTACAGGTGGTTCTTTCGTATCTACATAGGTAGCCCCGAAGGCACCGAATACAAGAAGGTCGATTAAGGAATGGCGCATTAACATGCGAAGTATCTGCCTGGAAGCGGAGTTTACTACAGAAAATGACACAATATAATTAGGTGATGAGGTATGCCCAGAAGACTTGTGAGACGAAACTGCCTGATCTTGTCAGTATGTGTCGTTGCCTTCTTCCTGTCTACATCTGCGTTTGTTATTGGGAATCAGATGCAACCTCGGAACACGACAAACCCACCTGCGGACATGGTTCATTGGCTCCGCGGCATTCTCGATGACGATGTGTTCGCATGGACTATCATAAGCCAGCGATACCATTGGTTCGAACAAGGTCTCGTCATCACTGTAACTGACGGCGAAGGTCAGAGCGTAGTGCTGTTAACCGATGGCTCAAACGTGTTCAGGACGAACTGTGCGAACGGTCTGCCGCACATCAACAAGGTACTGGAGGGCCTCACCTTTCCAGAGAGCGACTTTCAGGATGAACTCGCTGTTCGTGCACTTCTGGAAGACATAGTCAGCCTCTATGATGGCTATCCTGGAATGACTGCCACGCGCAGATATCTTAAGGGCATAGAGAGAACACCTTTGGGGATTGAGCCGTGGCTGAATGGAACTGACACCGACCCCAATGAATTTCGCGCAATCTGGGTAGACCCACTTGTCAAGGTGTCAGAGAAGCAGTGGAGAGCAACCTTCAACCGCATTAAGCCCGACGGCAGCGTCTGTCGATGGATTGTATCGGGTAGGTTTGACCAGGCAGATCAACGGATTGAGGTTGTTTCCATAGAGGTCATGCGCGTGAAGGAGAAAGGGTTCCTCTTCTATCCCATTGTCCCAGCATGGTGATCAAAAAGCGATAGCGGGCAACGGGAGACCATTAATCTAAGGCACCAGGGACGCGGCCTATTTTCGAAGAGCAGGAAACGGAATCGAGGAGAGATGAAGAAGGGGTAAGACAATTGATGGATTTGTGGTGGTGAAGGGTTATTGCAGCGTGTGTTGAATGGGATGCGAGGGGTTTGGGGGTCATCCTGGCGTGAGGAGCCGGTCGGCGCCGATGGGGCGGCGGGCGGTTTGTCTGCGCGCCGGGTTAAGCAACCACGATGGAGCCGGGTAGGGTGTGCACGGCACACCCTACCAATGAGCCGGAACCTCCGGCCTGCCGTCGATGGGCGCAGAAAAAAAGGGCTGCCATCTTCGCGATTCGCAGCCCTTGGAGAGAAAACGATTCGTGTGCTCTCACAGCACCTTGCGTCGTCGCATGAAGCGGACGAGTCCCGCACCCAGGCTGCCGAGCAGCAGGGCACTGGGGGCCGGGATGGTCGGACCGATCTCTCGCGAGATCTTGTCGGCGATCGCCTGATTGAAGCCGGCGTAGTCGCTGACATACATGTTGAACGAACCCGGGCCGTAGTTGAAGTCGTAACCGGAGGCGTTGTCGATCCCGATCACGTTGACCACGTCGGCGCTGCCACTGTCAACGGCTGCCATGGCGGCTTCCAGCGGCGTCATGCCGCCCGTGTTGTGGTAGCCATCGGTCGAAACATCGATGACCCGCCTGCCACTGAAGACATCCGAGAGCAACGTCTCGCCCAGCGTGATGCCGGCGCTGATGTTGGTCACACTGCGGATCTGACTGATGCTGGCAATTGATGCCGCCAGCGTGGGCGCCGTGACCGCCGTGACTGCGGTCATTGGAATTTCGATCTGGGCGCTGCTGGAGAACTGAATGACCCCAACACTGACGGAGCCATCCTGGGGCACGATACTCGCATCCGCAATGGCGGCGGCATAGCCGTCCAGCATCGTGCTCCAGTTGCCGGAACTGATGCTGCCGGAGCCGTCCATCACCAGGACCAGTTCCGTGTCGGCGGCCTGGGCGACGGCGCCGAAGCCGGCCACCAGCAGCACGACACTCATTGCTACTGCTATTGTTTTCATCTTTTACTCCTCCATAGATGAGCTTGAACCCACGTACAAATGACGTGTCCTTCTGATTTCATTCCCTGTGTTGCAGAACTTTCCCTTCGCGCGTCACCTCCTTCCCACTCTCAAGGTCGTCAACGTTCTAAACCAGCAGACGACCGTTGCTGCGGTTCATCGGAAACGGCTCGCGTGGCGCCCTGTTTTGGACGTGACCGACGCGCACTCATGTAGAACTGGGGCGCAGCTTCACACGCGATCTGCCACGTTTCCGCAGATTAATATGGCCTAGCGATCAGCCACAGCCGTCCGACCGAATCATTGCTTTGGGCTTGGCGCCGTAGCTCTTCCAGAGAGCACTCCAGCCCGATTTTGCGGCGTCACTTTCAGGCATGCCCCTCCTCCTGACGAGGGCTGCATGAACACAAGGCACCTTATCTATCACACCTGCACTCCATACTCCATCTTAGGCGCTGAGTTCGGTGGCGTCTATACGGAGAACTACGTATTTCTGTGTTTAATTTTGGTTTTACGGAGGAGGGGTGGGGCCGAACGCGCCGCCGGTCGGCTGCTATTCGATTTGGGAGACGGGGGTCAGGCCCGCGGTCCAGGCGGTGCCCCGTCGGAAGAGGGTGCCCACGGGCGGATTGGCCAGGGCCTTGACGTCGTGGCCGAGGACGCAGTGAAAGACCCGGCCCTTGCCGTAAGGGAGGACAAAAGCGATCGGGTAGTTCTGGTGATCGACCTTTGACTGGGCGGTGGCGAGGACGTGGATGGGGGTCTCGCCGGCCAGGCAGGTGTAGAGTTCGTCGGTGGTCTCGAAGGCGGTCAGGTCGCGGGTGATGGGGTGGGTCTGGTCGGCGATCTCGACGGTGAACGCGCCGTGCGGATCGTGGCCGCGCAGGTTCGGGTCCCAGGCCCGCCCGGCCAGCAAGCCGAACTCGTCCCATGCCTGGAAGGCCCCGCAGGCGAAGTGCACGAGCACCAGGCCACCGCCGTCCTGGACGAATCCCTTGAGATTCGCGCGCGCGGTCGGACCGGGGTCAGGGGTCTCCCAGTCCATGAAGTGCAGCACCAGCGCGTCGTACCGGCTCAGCTCGAGACGGGCCAGATCGTTTGGGTCCTCGGTGACGCTAACGGCCAGCCGCTCGTCCAGCCCCAGCGCCGTCGTTAACACAGGCGTTGTCAACTGCCACTTGTGCCCCGGATAGTCAATGCCGGTGACGACCAATACCTGCTTCGGCTCACTGTGACCGTGCAGACCACCGTTACACCCGGCCGCCAGTACCAGCAGCCCCATCAATCCGGCCATGATCTTCATCGTTCGTCTCCATAACTGCCGGTATCGGTTCTAGCCTGTTGCCCAACGTTGCCAGCTTAGCACATCCACCGTCGCGTCGCAACGGGGGCCGATCGAATTGGCCGAGCGGTGCCCCATACGGACTGTATTGCCCTGTGATTGGGGCATTTGTGCTTGACGCCGTTCGCCGGCAGACATAGAATGACGTGCGATTTCGATGGCATGCGGATCGACCAGACGCAGAGAACCGAAGGCAGAAAATGGGCCAGGTGTATAAGAGCGCAAGGGCATACAAGGTGATCGCCATGGGCGTCCTCTGCGTGTATCTGGCCATCGCCTGCGGCGTCAACCTGTTCCACACGGAAGAGAATCCACTGACCACGGGCAAGACCGCGCCTTCCAGCGAAACCTGCCCGGCCTGCAAATTCCTGGCCGGTGCCAATTCCACGCCGGCCCTCTACGAAGCCGGCCTGGTGGCCACCGAATACCAGATGGTCTCGGCTCCGGCACCGGTCTCGTTCATCGTCGTCGCCCAGGAATGCATCGGTTCCATCATTGTTTTGCGCGGTCCGCCTCTCCTTTCTCTTTCCTAGCGCCACCACCAACACGCTTGGGTACGTACTGACAGCCGCTGTGGGTCTCCATGCAGTGAACAGCCGTGTCGCAAGTGCGCCTGGGGCGCGGATCACTTCAGTCAGGGAAGAATCTCAAGGACCAAGGGGAGATAAGTGTATGCACGCAAGACGTATCATTCGTTCTTTTTGTTTACTCCTGGCCATGCTGTGTTTCGGTGTGGGTACTGCTCACGGCGGGGCCGCACCGTCGGAGGAGATCGAGGAACTCCGGGGTGCGGTGGATGACTTGACCGCCCTGATGCGGCAGATGCAGCGGGACCACGCCGAGCAGATCAAATCGCTCCAAGACGAGGTGGCCCAATTGCGGGGCGAGCGAGCCGAAGCCGAGAGCGAGGGCGAGACCGAGATCGACGAGCTGGCGGCCCTGCGCGGGTTGGCCTTGGAGGAAGCCGGAGGCGAAGAGCAGGCGGCCAAGGCGCCGGAAGAAACCGTCTTCAAAGCCGCCGGCCTGAGCCTGCAGAAGCTCAATCCGGAGATCAGCGCCGCCGGCGACTTCCTCGTACACCATCGCAAACAGAACGGGACGCGAAAGCGAACCGACGCAGAGATCCGCGGTCTCGAATTGAATCTTCAATCTTACCTGGACCCCTTTTCCTATATGAAGGCTACGGCTCATATCAGCGACGAGCACGTGGACATCGAGGAGGTGTATTTCACCCGGTTCTCAGCCGTGGCCGGCGCCAATTTGGACCTCGGGCGGTTCCGCCAGCAATTCGGTGTCGTCAATCGCTGGCATGAGGACGCCCTCGATCAAGTGGCCTATCCGCTGGCCCTGCGCCGGATCTTCGGTGATGAAGGGCTCAATCAGACCGGTGCGTCTCTGGATTGGACACTGCCCGCGTGGGGCGCTGCCCAGCAGGAATTCGTCTTTCAACTGACCAACGGCGAGAACGAAGCCCTCTTCGATGGCGACGCCCTGGGCACGCCGTCGATGCTGTTCCACTACAAGAACTACCGCGACCTGTCGGATAACGCCTACCTGGAATGGGGCCTGAGCGGGTTGTTCGGCTGGAATGATGAGTGGGACATCCAGTCGGGCGGCAATGTGATCAGCGACTACGATGCTCTGGGCACACGCGTCTTCGGCGCCGATCTGTCCTATCTGTGGGAGCCGATCGACCGGGCCCTGTATCGCAACGTCGAATGGCGTAGCGAACTCTACGTGCTCAATCGTGACATCCTCGCCCCGGACGGCTCGGGCCGTGACACACTCAATGCCTGGGGCGCCTATAGCTATTTGCAGAGCAAGGTGGCGCGGAACTGGATTCTGGGTGTGCGCTGTGACTACTTCGAGCCGGATACCAAGGACTATGCCACGACCCAGGACCTGACCCTGACGCCGCTCGCGTACACGTCCAAGAACCCGCATCGGTGGCAGGTCGGTCCTTACGTCACCTGGTGGCAGAGCGAATGGGTCCGGCTGCGCGGGGAATACAACTACGCCTGGGGCAATGGCATGGAACCCGAAGAGCACGTCCTCTGGGGTCAGGCCACCTTCGCCATCGGCCCGCACAAACACGACCGCTACTGAACTTGAATCGGAGGTCACTTCTCATGAAAATCGTCCTACGAAAATCGCTGCTGACAATGGCTCTGGTGCTGCTGGTCCTGGCCCAGGGAAGTTCATCCGCCGCGCGTCAGCGCGAGCGTACCCGGTTGCGTGGCGGTCGTGGCGCAGGCCAAACGCTGCGCGTGGTCACTACGTTGCCCGACTACGGATTCCTCACACAAGCGATCGGCGGTGACCGTGTCACGGTCGAGTCGATCGTCCATCCCGTCCAGGACCCGCATCACATTCGCCCCAAGCCGTCCTTCGTCCACATGATCAAGAACGCCGACGTCATCATCGCGACCGGACTGGATCTCGAGATGTGGCTGCCGACGGTGGTCAACAAGTCGGGCAACAAGCGCGTCCGCAGTGGTGAGATCGGATATGTGGCGGTCAGTCACGGCATGGAACTGCTGGAGAAGCCCAAGGTGGTCTCCCAAATTGAAGGTGACGTCCACGTCTACGGCAACCCGCATATCATGTGCAGTCCCATCAAGGCCCGCCAGGCGGCTGAGAACATTACCATCGGGCTGATCAAGAACGATCCCGAAGGCAAGCGTTACTATGAGGACAATCTTGAGGCCCTGAAGGCCGAGTTCGACAAACACTTGTTCGGCGAAACGTTGCTGGCCCTGGGCGGTGACACCCTGTGTCGTCTGGCCGAGCAGGGCAAACTGGTCAGCTTTCTCCAGGAGCAGAAACTCAAAGACAAGCCCCTGATCGATTATCTGGGCGGCTGGATGGGCAAGATGCAGCCCTTGCGGGGCACGCCCGTGGTGGTGTACCACAAGAACTGGAGCTACTTCATTCGCCTGTTTGGCCTGGAGGAGGCGGCCACCATTGAAACGAAGCCCGGCATCCCTCCCTCGCCCAAGCACGTCACGGGTCTGGTGACCATGATGAAGGACCGCCACATCGGCATCATCCTGGCGGCGAACTACTTCGATAAGCAGAAGGTCAACACGGTAGCCGACCGCACGGGGGCCAGGGCGGTGATCGCGCCGCTCTTCGTGGGTGGTGCTCCCGGCATCGAAAGCTACTTCGATCTGGTCGATTACTGGGTGGACAATCTGGTCGACGCGGCCGGTCAGAGAGAACTCCAGGCCAAGTAACGCCGGCTGCATTGAGGGCAAGCGCATGTCAGAAGCGATGCGTCTATTCACGCTGCAAATCACCCTGGTCGCCGTGGTGCTGGTTCTGCACACGTATCTCGGCTTGCACATCATCCGGCGGACGCTGATCTTCTCCGATCTTGTCCTGGATCAGTTGGCTGCCTTCGGGGCTTTGGTGGGCGTCAGCCTGGGCATCGAATATGCCTGCCCCTGCTCCTACGTTCTGGCCTTTGTGGCCGTGCTGGTCGGGGCGCTGCTGCTGGCGATCATCAAGCCGCGCGGACCTGCCGTTCCGCGCGAGGCTGTCATCGGGATTCTCTATGCGATGGCTTTGGTTTTGTCGCTGCTGTGGACCGACAAGATGCCGGGCGGTCAGGGCTACGTGGAGAAGACGCTTTCGGGCTACATGCTCTGGGTCAGTTGGCCTTTGGTGCGTGTGACCGTGATTGTCTATACGGCCTTGATCGTCTTCCACTTCATCCTGCGCAAACGCTTCATCGCGCTGGCCGAGGAAACCGGTCCGGTGCGTAACGAACGGCTCTGGGACTTCCTGTTCTTCACGACCCAGGGGATCATCACCGTCCTGATCGTTCCGATTGCCGGCGTTCTGCTGGCCTACAGCTTTTTGATGATCCCGGCCGCCATCGCCACTATCTTCACGCGCAAGTGGGGTCTGGCAGTGGTGTTGGGCTGGAGCATCGGCTTCGTTGCCTGTTTGCTGGGCATCGGCTCGTCGTACAAGTGGAACTGGCCCTACGGCCCAACGCTCGTGCTGTTCCTGGGCCTGTTCTTCGTCGCGGCGCTGGTGGTCAAGGCGTTGCTGCCGGCTCCGAAGCGGCTCGATCCAGAGAGGAGTGAGCTATGAGTGACTTCTTCGCGATGTTCGGGTCGCCACTGGTGGCGTGTGTCCTGATGGGCAGCATCTTGAGTTATCTGGGCATGCACGTGCTCAAACGCGAGGTCATTTTCATCGACATCGCCGTGGCCCAGGTGGCGGCCGTCGGCGCCCTGGTCGCTCATATGGCCTTCGATGTCGAAGAGGATGCGTTGATCTCGTATCTCTGCTCGTTAGCCGGCGTTCTGCTGATGGCCGTGTTCTATGCGGTGGTGCGTTGGAAGGTGAAGGACATTTCGATTGAGGCGGTGATTGGCATCTCGTACGCGATCACGGCTGCCGGCGCTTTGTTTCTGATCGGCGTTCAGCCGGGCCATGCCCACGCCGACGAGATGCTGGCCGGCAGTCTGCTTTGGGTGACGTGGTCTGACATCCTCGTGGCCCTGGCCGTTTTCGCGGTGGTTGCCTTGGGTTTGGGCGTGTTCCGCAGGCCGCTGGCGGCCGTTTCCGACAATCACAACGGCGCTGCCCAGCACGGGCTCAACGTCGTGCTATGGGACTTCATCTTCTACGCCTTGCTGGGTGTGGTCATCACGATCTCCGTGCGCCTCTCCGGCGTGGTCACCGTCTTCGCCATGTTGATCATCCCGGCCACGACCTCGGCGCTGTTCGCCACCGGGCTGTCGCGCCTGCTCGTCGCCTGGAGCGCCGTGGTTGTCGCCTCGCTGGGCGGGTTGCTCGCCTCCTACTACCGCGACTTCTCCGCCGGACCGGCCATCGCCCTCTGCCTGGGAATCCTCCTGGTCCTCGCGGCTATCGGCGCCCGAATCTGTCGCAGAGGTGCTCCCAAAGCGGCCTGACCCGGGTCAATACGGAGAGGACGATATGACGGACAAAGACAAGCAAGCGACAACAGGCAAAGGAATGTTGCCACCGACGTATCTCCTGCTCGCCATTGTGGCCATGGCGGCCTTGCGCCTCGTCCTGCCCGGCTCGCGTTTCATCCACTTCCCTTGGATGTTGTTGGGCCTGGCGCCGGCCGGCCTCGGCGTTGTTCTGAACCTCCTGGCCGACGGCGCCTTCAAACGGCACCAGACCACCGTCAAGCCTTTTGAGGCCTCGACCACGCTGGTCGTCGACGGCGCGTACGCCATCAGCCGCCATCCCATGTACCTGGGGTTCACCCTGATCCTGCTGGGCCTCGCGCTCTTCCTGGGGGCCGTCACCCCATTCCTCGTCGTTCCCGTTTTTGCCCTCCTGATGGAATTCAAGTTCATTCGCGTCGAAGAACCCATGATGGCCGCCACCTTCGGCGACGCCTGGCACGCCTACCAAGCCAAAGTCCGTCGCTGGATCTAGATCAGCTTGCACTGTCCCAACGCGGTCACTCCTATGCGCGTATCGTCCTGAGCGACAAGCGAAGGATCTGGGCTTGGTCCGCGAAGGGGATTGGGAGTGTCAGATACCTTCAATGTCCCAGGGTGCACTTGCCGCTGTCGATGCCGACAGTCAGAGTTGATTTGCTGCTTTCCACAGGCCATAATCTGAATCACGCTGTTAAGCAGCGAAGGTGTCGCCTCTTGGACGTTCTGCACCGAGCGGGACGGTTCCCGTTGGTCCGTAGAGTATCCAGCGAATAGGACAAGGAACACACGAAGTGCGAGACGTTGTCAAACGCATACAGTGGAGCAGAATGGTTCTTGTTGTTGCTACGGTGGTTTGCACTACCACGCAGTCAATAGCACACAATCAGGGCATTCCTTCTCGCCGTGCGGAGGCCATTGTCGAATTCAACGCGTCCTGCATGTCCGAAGGCCTATGGACAGGATCAGTCGCGCTTGTAGGAACGATAGACCGGACTGTCTTCCGCCAGGCATGGGGGTACACGTCAGTGGAAAGGGCGGTCGAATTGCGGGAAGACGCAATCTTTGATATGGCCAGCGTGACCAAACCAGTGGCCACCGCTACCGCACTGGCAATCTGCATGGACCGCGGGTGGGTAGACATCTCTGCACCGTTTACTCAGTACTTGCCTGAGTACCAGGGCCAATTACAGGGAACAGTGACGGTCCTTGACCTCGCACGCCACATATCGGGCTTTGACAACAGCAAGGCGTATATGAAGGGGGGGCAGGTGATAGAAAATTTGCTGAGCGATTGTCCCGTACGGCCTCCAAGACAGAAGTACGAATATGCCTGTATCAATTACATCTTATTGGGGCTGATCGTTGAGAACGTATCCGGCGCGTCGCTTTCCGAGTTCTGCAAAGAGCATATCTTCGATCCTCTGTCGATGCAGGATACCCGATGGACTCCTTTGCCGACCTCTGACACGCGTGTGGCAAGATCGATATTCACTCCCAAGGTCGGAGTGGTCAGTGATAACCCGGCACGGGCTGCCGGCAGGCCCGTTGGCAACGCCGGATTGTTCTCGACGGCTGATGACCTTGGCAAATTCTGCCGGATGATCCTGGCTCATGGCACGTTCGGCACGAATCGGCTGCTCTCCGAAAAGGCCATCGCGGCTATGAGTGTCAAGCCGGATGCCTGCTCACCTCTGGCATTCGGTTGGTTCGTGGCAGCGGAGAGGAACCCGCCATCTCTATCCAAGGCTACCTTGAGCCATACCGGATGGACGGGGAATTCGATCTGGATCGATCCGGCCCAACAGTGCTTCGCAATCGTGCTGACCAACCGAACAGGGGATCATGGTCGTGCCATCCAGGCGCGAATCGAACTGGCCGAGCGTGTGCTAAGAGAGGTGCACAAGGAGTTGAGATTGGGGAACTGAAGGGGTCAGGTACCTCTTCCGGTCCCGGTTTGAATTGAGTGTGGCGTCCCAGATAACACCTGGACAACGTACCTAATAACACCATTCACATTGAATCAGGTGATGCCTCATGCATAGGGACACGATGACCCGACGCGCCTTTGTCGGTAACCATGCAGCGTTGGCAGCTGCAGCTCTTCTGCCCCGTCGGTCTTTCGCGGCTGATCGTCAGTCCCATTCGCATGGCCATGAGATCGTTGCGAACACTCTGTCAGCGGCCGTGAGGCCCATCGATTTCTCTCGATTCGACCAGACGCTCACAGGCGAATGCCGACAGAGTCTCGACGTCTTGTCGAATTGCGTCTACTACGACCTGCGCTGGGCAGAGGATACCTTCGAGACAGACGCTGCAGGACGTTCCTACATCCACAGGAAGCTGAAAGAACATGGCATCCGCCCGTCCTGTTCGGTCATCTACGCATTGGGCGCCATGCTTGGCACAGACACCTACGATGAGGGTGACGCGAGGCTCCCTCGTGACGCAGCGCTGCGGCGGGCGACGTTCCTCATACGCGGTGTCGCGTCAACACACGCCGCGAACAGCCAAAGGCGCGGCTGGGAAAACCAATGGCAGTCGGCGCTGTGGGCCGGATTGATGGGCCTTGGCAGTTGGATGATCTGGAAGGACCTCGATGCAGAGACGCGAGATATGATGGTGTCGGTCATCGTTCATGAGGCCGATCGCTTCCTGGCGAAGGGCTACAGGGTGCCGTACTGGAACGGCAAGGGCGGTGACACCAAGGCCGAGGAAAACGCCTGGAACTCCATGGTGCTCAATGTGGCTATCGCCATGATGCCGGATCATCCACACGCCACGGCCTGGAAACGCATCTCGAGCGAACTGATGATCTCGGCGTACGCCACCGAGCGCGACTGGCGCAAGAACGAAACGATGTTGGACGGCAGGCCGGTCAGGGGCTGGCTCAAGGGATTCAACGCCCGTGAAGACGGCATGGTATTGAATCACGGCTTCGTCCACCCCGACTACGCCGTGGCCATGACAATGAATTTGTGGGCCTACCTGACCTGCTCTCTCGCGAATCAGGCCGCTCCCGAAACCGCCCAACACAACGGCGCCCTGATTTATCAGACGCTCAACACTAAAGTATGGCCGTCGCCACCCTATGAAGCACCGGGCGGTACGATCTACAAAAAGGGTGACCCTGCCATCTACTATCCACGTGGCGTCGACTGGAGCACCTGCGATGTGTCCCCCTATTATCTCATCGATGTGTGGGCGCACGTGCTCGGCTGGGATGAAGGACTGCCGAGGCCCGCAGCCGAATGGATGCACCTTCGCGCCGTCAAGATGCTTCGCATGCAGGCCCGGCACGAGGACCGGCGCATGTTCGCGCCCGGCGAATACGACACCTACGAAGGCGCCGAGCAGTGGGTCTCGTGGTGCGTAGCTGACGCCTTCCTCGCCCTCTGGCTCGATGCACAGAACGCCGTTGGCGAGACCGACAATTGGCTCACAGGGGTGAGAAACGTAGACCGTCATCCATCAAATGGAGTTGCATCACACTGAAACAGTCACCTGTCCGCGTTCTCTCTGCTGCAACAGGTTGCCTGTCCTCATTTCGGACCCATCTTGGACCTGCTGACTCGCCGCTCTCCTCTTCTTCCTTTTTCGCCAGAAGACCAGGCCGACCGGGACGAGGCCCAGACCGACGGCGCCGGCCTGGGCTTCGGTTGGGACGAAACGCAGGATGTCGGTGAGCGTCAATTCCGTATAATCTTCGGGTGGGGTGAGGTCGAAGATGGCTGCGTCGAGTTCGACGTTATAGTCTCCCAGCGTATTGACCTCGTGGAGGTCCAGTTCGTGGAACATGGTCATGAAGCTCTTGCCGATGGTCATGTCACCTTCCACTCGAATCGGAAGTTGCTCGTCGATGGCGATCCAGACTCTGCCCTTGAGACTCTTGAAGTCGGCAATAACTTCGGGCAAGAGGTTCTTGAACGTGCCGGGATCCTGGAACTCAAAAACCTCGGTCTCGACGCCATCGATCGTGTCGCGCCCCAACTTCCCGGATTCACCTTCCATCAGAAGTTTGATCAGACCCTTGGGCGTTCCGTTTTCCAGCAGTCGCATTTGTGCCTCGGTCGAGGGGAACGTCCCGTACTTCTTATATCGGGGGAGCAGCAGCAGTGTCTGCCGCTCGGGCCGATTGAAGGTGAAACGGTAGATCAGTTCACCGTCGACATACCCTTCCTCAACCAGGCCATGTTGGGCGGAGAAGTACTTGATGAGATCGAAATGCCCCTTGATGCCGTCGAATTCGAAAACCGCGTCAGCCTCGCCCGGAAGCGTAAAGGTCTTCGTGCCTCGCACGATCATGGTCTCGATGCCGTTGACTTTCTGTTGGACATCGGCAAGGACCACGCCGCCGTTTCCCGGCGCTCCGAAAGGTCCGAACAGGACCAATGTCAGAGCCAGTACTACAACCGCCGCCGCTGAGTATCTTGTCACTTTACTTTCCATGATGAATCTCCAAACTGGAAGGGTTCTCGTTTCTGTTCTGCGGCCTGCGCGTTCGTAGCCGCGCTGCAGCAGGCGAGCTTCGTCGGGGTGGCTCCGCGTCCACCGCTCGAAATCGAACGCGTCCGGCTGTCGCCGGATGTGTTGTTCCAGCAGGGAATCCAACCATCGATTGTCGTCGTTTGGTTTCATGGGACAACTCACCTCCCCAGGCCCGCCTTCTTCAAATGGGCGGCCAGCTTCTTCTTCGCCCGGCGGATGCGGCCGTCGATTGTCTGTTCGGTGGCGCCCAGCACCCGGGCCATCTTCCCGTAGCTCATCTCGTGGTAGAACCGCAAGAACAGGACTTCCCTGAGATGGGCCGGCAGCTTCCTGAGTGCTGCGGCCACAATCGCCCTCTGATCGCCGCACGGCTCGCCCCGGCCGTTGTCGGTTGGGCATCGCTCAACACATCTCTGCTGCCTTAGCGATGCCCGCCGCATGTCCTTGGCGACATTGCGGCAGATGGCGGCGACCCAGGGTCCGAACCGCTCCGGGTCCTTCAGCTTCTCGAGCTGCCGGCACGCCGCGGCCAGTGTTTCCTGGGCCGCATCCTCGGCCAGGTGATGGTCCAGCAGAACCGAATCAGCCACAGCGACCAACGCGTGGTAGTAGCGCCGGCAGAGCTCGCCAAAGCTCGCCGGATCGGCCTTCAGGGCCCGCCGTACCAGGGTGCTGTCGTCAAGGTCTTTCATCCACCAAATCTTATCCCCAACAGAGCCGCTCTGCACTTCTATAGACCAAGTCTCGACGGAGGCCCCAAAATCGGCGCCAAATCTGCGAAAAAGATGCCACCGGTCGAGTGGCAGACAACGTCGTGATTATCGGAGGCTCGTACGGCGGCGTTGCGGTGACTCCAGCAGCTCGGACAGCAGATGAGGACGCGGAGCTTCATGGCTGTTTCTGACATAAGTCTCTTTCCTGAAAGAGGTAATGAGGTCTTGGGGGCCGAAAAAGGCGGCGTGTGGGCGGGGCGAGATGGAGCCGGCCCAGGGCAGGGGCGGTTTGGTGGTCCGATGGGGTGCTTGACCGGCCGATGTTAAATAGGATAAGATAGACGGTGCGGATGCGGGCGGCGTCCAGGGGCCTGAGCGGGATCGAGATGTCCGCCGCGACAGCTTTTGTTAGACCGACGTTAGATGGAAGAGGACGAAACGTGACCATATCAAGGCGACTCCCGATTTTTGTTGTGGTGCTGTGGTTCTGCCTTCTCGTTGCGGCAGGGCAGCCCGCGCAGGCGGCGGTGGTGATCAACGAATTGCACACGAACCCCGACGTGAAGACCGAGTTGGTGGAATTCGTCGAGCTGTACAACGACGGTACCGAGACGGTCGACCTTTCGGGCTGGTCGCTGGCCGGCGGGGTGTTCTACACGTTCCCGGCCGGAACGGCGCTACCGGCCGATGGGTATCTCGTTGCGGTGCAGAGCCCCGAGCATATTCTGGCCGGTCGCACGGCGGCGGGGTTCAATATCGCGGCGTCCCTGGTGTATGGGCCCTATGGGGGCAAGCTGGACAACGACGGCGAGCGCGTGGCGCTGGTGGATGCCGAGGGTGAGGTGGCCGACGAAGTGACCTATCGGCTGGGCTTTCCCTGGCCCACGGTGGGCGACCCCATCACGAACGGTCAGCCGGGGACGGGCGGTTCCCTGCAATTGGTCAATTCGCGCTTTGACAATGATCTGGCCGGCAGTTGGCGTTCGGCCCGGCCCACGCCGGGGGCGCAGAACCGGGTCTTCTCCGAGAGCTTGCCGCCGCAGATTCGGCAGGTCAAGCATACGCCGAAGCAGCCGCGGTCCGGCCAGCTCGTAACGGTCACAGCCAAGATTACCGACCCGGACGGCGTACAGACGCCCGTGCTGACCTATCAGGTGGTGACGCCGGGCAACTACGTGAGCCGGCAGGATGCGACGTACCAGTCGAACTGGGCCATGATCGACATGCGCGACGACGGGCTCGAGGGCGACGCGACCGCTCACGACAGCATCTACACCGCCCAGATCCCGGCGGCCGAGCAGGCCCATCGCAACCTGATCCGCTATCGTATCTTCACCATGGATGGTTTGGGCAAGAACGTCACGGTGCCCTACGACGACGATCCGCAGCCAAACTTCGCCTACTTCGTGTATGACGGGGTGCCGGCCTGGTCCGGCGCGATCCAGCCGGGAGCGGCCGGCGAACGGGGCGAGGTGGTCGAGTACAGCAGCGAGGTCCTCCAGAGTCTGCCCGTGTACCATGTCATTGCCAAGAACCAGGATGTGCTCGATGCACTGCACATGCCTGGCGCCCACTCAGGCGGATACCAGGGCAGCGACTACCCCTGGTACGGGACCCTGGTCTACGACGGCGAGGTCTACGACCATATCACCTTCCGCGCCCGGGGCGGCGTCTGGCGCTACTCCATGGGCAAGAACATGTGGAAATTCGATTTCAAGCGGGGGCACTACTTCCAGGCGCGGGACGACTACGGGAACAAGTACGACACAACCTGGGACAAGATGAACTTCTCGGCCTGCATTCAGCAGGGCGACTATCAGCATCGCGGCGAGCAGGGCATGTTCGAAGCGGCTGCTTTCAAGCTGTTCAACATGATGGGTGTCGAGGCGCCCAAGACCAACTGGCTCCACCTCCGCGTGATCGACGAGGCCGCCGAGCAGGGGCCGACCCAGTACGAGGGCGACTTCTGGGGTCTGTACATGACCCTCGAGCAGATGGACGGCCGGTTCCTGGACGAGCACGATCTGCCCGACGGCAATCTCTACAAGATCGAAGGCGGTGCAGGCGACCTGAACAATCAGGGCGCGACGGCCGTCACCGACGGGTCCGACTTGCGGATGTTCATGAGCGGCTATCGCAGCCGGCCCGATTCGGACTGGTGGTATGACAACGTCAACCTCGCCGGCTACTACGGCTACCGCTGTGTCGTCGAAGGCGTGCACCACGGTGACATCGCCTACGGCAAGAACTGGTTCTTCTACCTCAACCCCGAGACCAACAAATGGTCGATGCTGCCCTGGGACGTCGATCTGACCTGGGCCAACAATATGTACGGCAACGGTCGCGACGATTTTCTAAACGCCGGTTCGATCTTCCGTAACGACGACCTGGAGATCGCCTATCAGAATCGCTTGCGCGAATTCCTCGATCTGCTGTACAACGCCGATCAGGCGTACCAGTTGCTGGACGAGATGGCGAACATCATCGACCTGCCCACCGGCGGCCCCACCTTCGTCGAGGCCGACCGTGCCATGTGGGACTACAACCCGATCATGACCAGCAACGTCATCAACTTCGGCAAAGCCGGGCAGGGCCGTTTCTATCGCCAGGCGGCGACGGGCGACTTCCGGGGCATGGTGCAGATCATGAAGGACTACGTCGTCTCCAGCAACCGGGCGTTCGATTCGTATTTCGAAGACCCGGACATTCCGCATACGCCCGTGGTGGCCGCGACCGGTCCGGGCGACTTTCCGCTCAACGCGTTGACCTTCCGCGTCACACCCTTTGGCGATTCCCAGGGCACCGACACCTTCAGCGCCATGAAGTGGCGCCTCGGTGAAGTCGCGGCCGGTTCGCACGTCGTGCAGACCAGCGACGCGTCCGGGTTCACGTTTGTACCGGCCGGCGCGCCGTGGCAGTATTTCAAGGGGCTCGCCGAGCCCTCTGAGGAGGTCGGCGCCTGGCGGTTGGCCGACTTCGACGACACCGAATGGCTCACCGGACAAACCGCCATCGGTTTCGGCGAAGGCTTCATCGCGACCAATCTCAGTGACATGCGCGGCAACTACAGCACGGTCTATCTGCGCAAGACGTTCGACGCGACGGCCGTCGACGCCCTGGACCAGCTCGTCCTGGAACTGAAGTACGACGACGGCATCAACGTCTGGATCAACGGGCACCTGGTTTTTCAGGACAACGTGACCGCCGAGGATTTGCCCTACGATGCCACCTCGATCTCGGCGATCGAGATCGTCGATTTCATCTCGTACGACTTGGGCGTGCCGGCCGAACTGCTCGTCGACGGGACCAACGTGATCGCCATTCAGGTGCTCAATGCGTCGCTGGCCGGCAGTTCCGATTGTTTCATCGACGCCCGCCTGACGGCCGAGCAAATCGAAGAGACGGGCGACGACGAGGACGAGACGCTCGCGGCGCCCCAGATCTATCGCGGCGAGCCGGGCAGGTACGAGATCGACCCGGTTTGGGAAAGTGGCGAATTGGCCGAGTTCAACGCCGACGTGACCGTGCCGGCCTCGGTGGTGCGCACGGGCCGGACCTATCGCCTTCGTTGTTGCATGCAGGATACGACCGGTCGCTGGAGTCACTGGTCGGCGCCGGTCCAGTTCGTGGCCGGTGAGGCGGTCGCGGCCGGCATCCTGGCCGATTTGCGCGTGACGGAACTGATGTACAATCCCGCCTCCGCGCCGGCCGATGACGCCGTGGGCAACGACGAATTCGAATTCATCGAATTGAAGAATATTGGCGATGAGACACTCGATCTGAGCACAGTCTCCCTGACCAATGGAGTCGACTTTGCTTTCGCTGATGGTGACGTCACGACGTTGGGGCCGGGGCAGTTCGTCCTTCTCGTCAAGAATCGCGACGCCTTCCTCGCCCGCTACGGTACGGCTCTGGACGGCCTGATTGCAGGGCAGTACGAAGGCCGCCTGGCCAATGGCGGCGAGCGCGTCAAGCTCGAAGATTTCTGGAACGGAATGATCGTCGAGTTTGAATACCGTGACGGTCGCGGCTGGCCTTTGGCCGCCGACGGGGCGGGGCACTCGCTGGTGCCCCTGGACTCGGCCATTCTCGATGAGCCGGCCGGCTCGCTGAACTACGGCGGCAACTGGCGGGCCAGCGCCATGATGGGCGGCTCCCCTGGCGCCGACGATCCCGAGCCCGAGGCGTCCATCGTGATCAACGAGCTCTACGCCGGAGGTGGCGCCGAGGACTGGATCGAGTTGTACAACCCGACCGGTGCGGACATCGACCTGGCCGATTTCTATCTGAGTGACGACGTCGAAGACCTCACCAAGTGGGCGGTGGCCGCTCCGGTCCTGGAGGCCGGCGCGTTCCGCAGCTTCGAAGAGTCGGGCGACGATTTTGGCTTCGGTCTGAGCCGCTCGGGCGAACAGTTGATCTTGTCCTATCTGCCGGGTACGGGCGCCGATCGCATCGTCGACAGCATCCGCTTCAAGGCCCAGGAGAACACCACGTCACTGGGTCGCTATCCCGATGGCGGCGCCTGGTGGTTCCGGCTGGAGCCTTCACGCGACGAAACCAATCTCATGCCGCTCGCTGATCTGGTGATCGACGAGGTGATGTACCATCCGGCCGACGTCAACGACGAATACGTCGAGATCTTCAATCCCACCGATGTCGCGATCGAACTGGCCAATCCGACCGGATCGTGCCGCCTCAGCGGCGCAATCGAATACGCCTTCGGTGCGGACATGTCCCTCGAGCCGGGCGCACGCCTGGTGGTCGTCGGCTTCGATCCGCTCGTCGAGACCACGCGCTTCGAGGCGTTTGCCGCCGCCTACGGCGCCGAGACGCTGGTCCCTGGCGTCGACGTGGTCGGACCCTGGCAGGGCAGTCTCGCCAACGGAGGCGAGCGCTTGGCCCTGGAGAAGCCCCAGGCCTCAGGCGACGTGGACGACCCCATCGCCTGGGTCATCATCGACGAGGTCATCTACAGCGACGTCGCCCCCTGGCCCACCGCCCCCGATGGCACCGGCGCCGCCCTCCAGCGCGCCACCACCGACCCGGCAGCCTCCGGCAACGACCCCACCAACTGGCAGGCCGCACCACCAAGGCCGGGGTTTGAGATGTAGGGCGAGCGTCCCCGCTCGCCAGAAAAAGTCGTGCGAGACGCACGACCTACGCGCATAGCACGCGCTCAGACTTTCGTCACGCGTGGCAGCCTCAAGTCCGGAGGGCTTGGGGATGGTGCGGACGGGCACCGCGGAATTGCGCTAGACTGCCACCGGATGTCATTTCGAGCGCAGTCGAGAAATCTTGCCGCGAGACGGCGCGGGCTTCCGCTCTTGGGCAGACCCACTCGACTTCGCTGCGCTCCGCTCAGGGTGACAGAGTCGTCCTCGCTGGGCGCCGTCCGCGATCATAGGAATATCTTCGCGGAGGTTGCGGTTGGCGGTGGGCGGGGCGATGGGGTATGATGGTGGGGCGGCTCGGTGCGGGGTTTGAGCGGTTGCGCGCCGGGCATTCGGAGTCGATGAGGATAAAGGATTCTTCTAAGGCAGGTGCGACGATGAAAAAGGCGATGGTTCTGGGATGCGTGTTGGCGGTGCTGGGCAGCGGTCTGGCTCAGGCGGCGGGGTTCGAGCATTTCGTGACGCGGCGGGGCGACAAGCTCATGGACGGGACGGAGGAGTACTGCTTCATTTCGTTCAACATCCCCAACCTGCACTACGTCGAGGATAACCTGCCGTTTACGGAGATGAACCCGTGGCGGCTGCCCGACGAGTTCGAGATTACCGATGCGCTGACCGCGATCAGCCAGATGGGAGGCCGGGCGGTGCGGATCTACACGCTGTCGGTGCGCAAGGCCGACGACGACCCGGCGATCCCGCGTCACGTCCTTGGGCCCGGTCAATTCAACGAGGAGGCGTTCGTCGCATTGGACAAGGTGCTGGAGGTTGCCAACAAGACGGGCGTGCGCGTGATCATTCCGTTCGTAGACAACTGGGTTTGGTGGGGCGGAATTGCCGAATACGCGGGCTTTCGAGGCAAGGCCAAGGAGCAGTTCTGGACCGATCCGGAGATCATCGCGGACTTCAAAAAGACCATCGCCTACGTGATCAACCGGACCAATACGTGCACGGGCGTCAAGTACAAGGACGACAAGGCGATCCTCGCCTGGGAGACGGGCAACGAAATCGAATGCCCGCCCGGCTGGACGCATGAGATCGCCAGTTATATCAAGCGGCTCGACGGCAATCACCTCGTTGTCGACGGTTTCTTCAGCAGTGTGTTGCGCGATGAATCGATCGACGAACCGATGGTGGACGTTGTGACGACGCATCATTACCCGCGGCGGGCGCAGGAGATGATCGATCAGGTCAAGGCCAATCGCGCCAAGAGCGCGGGAAAGAAGCCTTACTTCGTCGGTGAGTTTGGTTTCGTCGAGACCGATGGCGTCCGCGAATTGCTCGACACGGTCATCGGTGACGGCACGTCCGGGGCGCTGATCTGGAGCCTGCGGTTTCGCAGTCGCGACGGTGGCTTCTACTGGCACTCGGAACCCTTTGGCGGGGATCGTTACAAGGCGTATCACTGGCCCGGGTTCGAGTCGGGCGCCGCGTACGATGAGCGGAACCTGATGGCGCTGATGCGGCAGAAGGCGTATGAGATCCAGGGCGCGGCGGCGCCGAAGCTGCCGGCGCCGCAGCCGCCGCACCTCCTACCGATCGAGGACGTCGCGGCGATCTCCTGGCAAGGCTCAGCCGGAGCGGCGTCGTATATCGTGGAGCGCGCCCAGCAGCAGGAGGGGCCCTGGACCGCGGTCGCATCGGATGTCTCCGACGCGGCGGTTCCCTATCGGCCGTTGTTCAGTGACAGCAAAGCCAACGTGGGCAAGTCGTACTTCTACCGCGTCAAGGCGCAGAACGCCAGCGGGGTCTCGAAGCCGTCCAACGTGGTCGGGCCCGTAGAGGTGCGCTGGCTGACGCTGGTCGATGAGCTGCGCGACTTCTCGCTCGTGCACGAGCACGACGGCCTCGTCCTGGAGACGGGCAGCACCCGCAATGCCAAGGAGGATATGGACCGGGTCAAGGCAAGCGGTCGGGCCGCGCTCGTGTACAAGGTGCGCCCGCCGCTCAGTATGTGCCGCGTTTATGCATTTGTCTCCAAGGAGGCGACGTCGGTGGTGTTCCACAAGTCATCTGATGGCAAGACCTACACCGAAGCGGCGGCCCAGAGACGCGACTACTTCAGTGGCGAAGGGGAGTACGGCTACTTCCGGCCCGTGCTTTTCGAAGCCCGCTTCGATGCCGTGGACATCTCAGTTGTGAGGATCGAACTGTCCGGCGCGGTCCAGATTTCCCGGGTCGAGATTGCCTACGGGGGGTTTTGACCGAGTGGCGGGTCGGTGAGCTATTGGTAAAGTCCTGTGCTGTAATAAGATACGGTATGCTCGTTGACTTGGGCGTTCGGGGTATGTTAAGATACAGTTAGATCGCTCGCTGGCGGAGGGTGGGGGTGGTTCCGGCGTTTCGAGCGGACGCGGCGGTGCAGTGGGGAGCGCTTTGGAAGGCCGGACGCGAGTCGTGCCACACGCTCCCGGGCCTGTCGCCGTGGGGACGGCCGTGTTGTCAGGAGGGGCCGAAACAGCGCGAACGGTTGGATGGTTTCTGAGTCCAGAGGCCAGCGTTCACGGGTAATGAAAAGGGCACACAGCAAAGGCGGAAGGAACATGGTTGGCGATTCGCAATCCCTCCTGTTGACCGTGGCGTTGGGGCTCATTCTGGCGGTGTCGGCCCAGGCGCTGCCACCGGTGGTCATCAACGAACTGCATACCAATCCCGATGTGGATACCGAACTCGTCGAGTTCGTTGAGTTGCACAACGCCGGCGCGAGCGACGTCGATCTTTCGGGGTGGCAGCTCAGCGAAGGAGTCTTCTACACGTTTCCGCAGGGCGTCGTGCTGCGCGGGGGAGACTCCCTCATCGTGGCGCAGGACCCGGTGCACATTCTCGCCAAGTGGAGCTCGGGACGGGCCGGCTTGCCCGCCAGCGTGGTCTTCGGGCCCTATGGCGGGAAACTGTCCAATGAAGGCGAGCACATCATTCTCCGCGACGCGGACGGGGCAATCGTGGACGAGGTGGACTATCAGCTCGGCTTTCCCTGGCCCACCGTGGGGGATGCGCTCCAGGCGGATCGGCCCGGCTCGGGCGCTTCGATGCAGTTGGTCGATCCAATGCTCGACAACGACCTGGCGGGCAGTTGGCGTTCGGCGCCGCCGACACCGGCTGCGGCGAATGGGCAGATTCTGACCAGCAATGCTGGGCCTCACATTCGCCAGGTGAATCATCGTCCGCAGCAGCCGGCTTCTGATGAAGTCGTGACGATTACCGCCAAGATCACCGACCCCGAGGGCGTGCAGTCCGTCGTGTTGGAATACCAGCTCGTCGATCCGGGGCATTACATTCGCTATCAGCGCTCCGACGGGAACAATCGCCGTTACGAGGACGGGAAGTATTGGCAGAACTGGGTCAGCGTTCCAATGAGCGACGACGGGGCGGCCGGGGATGAACGGGCCGGCGATGATATCTACACGGTGCAGATGCCCGAGAGCCTGCAAACGCACCGGCGGTTGGTGCGCTATCGTATCAGCGCCTGGGATAGCGCCGGTGCTTCCGTCGAAGTGCCCTACGCGGATGACCCACAACCCAACTTCGCCTATTTCGTTTACGATGGCGTGCCCGCCTGGAGCGGTGCCAACGAGCCTGGCAGTTCGAATGCGACTCGGTCGCGGGAGGTTACCTACGGAACGGAGGTGATGCGGTCGCTGCCGGTCTATCACCTCATCGCCAAGCACGAGGACATCGAAGATTGCCAATTCAACGCTATCCCGGATGCTCGCTGCAACGAGGAGGCCAGTTGGTATCAGTGGACCGGCACGCTCGTCTACGACGGCGTCGTCTACGATCACATCTGGTACCGCCCCCGCGGCGGCTGGGCCACCTACGCCTTCGGGAAGAACCGCTGGAAGTTCGATTTCAATCGCGGTCACTACTTCCAGTGCCGGGATGACGAGGGCAACGCGTACGAGACGAAGTGGGACAAGCTGAACTTCTCGGCGTGTTTCCAATTCGACAATACGCAGAACCGGGGCGAACACGGAATGTACGAAGCGGTGACGACCAAGCTGATGAATCTGGCGGGCGTCCCTTCGTGCCGTATGAGCTGGCTGCAATTTCGCGTCATCGACGAGGTGGAGGAATCCGGTTCGAGTCAGTACGACGGTGATTTCTGGGGACTGTACCTGGCGATCGAGCAGCCCGACGGCCGCTTCCTAAAGGCACGCGACTTGCCCGACGGCAACCTGTACAAAATGTACTTCGCTTGTAGCGGGAGCGTCGGCAACAAGAACAACCAAGGCCCCGCCCAGGTCACCGACCACAGTGACGTCATCGCCTTCTGCAACGCCTACCGCAGCTATCCCTCCGATCGCCAGTGGTGGGAGGAGAACACCAACCTGGACTTGTACTACAGCTACCGCACGATCTGCGACGCGGTGCATCACTACGATCTGACGGATCGCTGGAACTGCCTGTACTACGCCCACCCGGAGACGGGCCGCTGGTGGCTGTTCCCCTGGGATTTCGACCACTCCTGGGACACCGACATCTTCACGGACGACGACGAGTACTGGAAGCAGGTACTCCATCCTCGCTTTTTCCAGGGGCACAGCGTCGGCCACCCGAGCACGTATCACCGCTTTGACGATTGCATCATCGCCTTTCAGAATCGCGTGCGCGAACTTTCGGATCTGCTGATCAATGCCGACCAGTGCGGCCAGATCATCGACGAATGCGCCGCGGTCATCTCCGACCCGGATGGTAGACCGTCCATCGTCCAGGCCGACCGCGCGATGTGGGACCATCACCCCCGCACCGCCAGCCCGGGGACGTATTATCGCAGCTCGCCTACGGGAGATTTCGCCGGCATGGTGCAGCGGATGCATGAGTTCGTCAGTCCCGGCGGCTGGGGCGCCGACAACCTGGCCCGCATCGACGATGACACGGCCATTCCCACCACGCCAGTCGTGACGTGGGCCGGCCCGGCTGGCTATCCCGCCGACGCGTTGGCCTTCCATGTATCGGATTTCGACGATCCCCAGGGCAGTGGTACGTTCGGTAGCATGAAGTGGCGCCTCGCTGAAGTGTCACCCGAAGCAGAAGTTCCCCAGCCCGACGCGCGCATCGTGCTCATCCCCGACGGCGCCGAATGGAGGTACCGGAAAGGGTTGCGCGAGCCCTCGGCACCGTTGGACGCGTGGCGTCAACTGGCCCACGACGATTCGACGTGGTCTGTAGGCCGTACCGCCATCGGTTACGGCGAGGATTTTGTTGTCACCGAACTGGACGATATGCGGGGCGGGTATACCACGGTCTATCTGCGCCGGATCTTCGACGTGGCAGGCCTGGGCGAGTTGGAGCGGCTGATCCTTGAGGTCAAGTACGACGACGGCGTCAATGTATGGATCAACGGGCAATTGGCGTACCAGGGCAATGTCTCCGGCGCCGATCTGCCCTATGACGCGACCGCCGCCAGCGCGATCGAGGACACGGGTTTCGTACGCTACGATCTGGGCGATCCGAGTGCACTGTTGGTGGAGGGAACCAACGTTGTCGCCGTGCAGGTGCTCAACCAGTCGATCAGTGGCAGCTCCGATTGTTTTATCGACGTACGTCTGATGGCGCAGCAGGTGCAGCAGACGCAGGTGCCCGCTGGCGAGGCGCCGCTTGGTACTGGTGACGGACACGGAAAATACGAAATCGACGCGGCCTGGGAAAGCGAGGAACTGACCGAGTTCGACGACCGCATCGCCATTCCCGCCTCGGTCGTGGAGTCGGGCCGGACCTACCGCGTCCGCTGTCGCATGAAGGACACGACGGGCCGCTGGAGTCACTGGTCGGTGCCGGTCCAGTTCGTTGCCGGTGAACCGGCCGTGGCCCCAATCCTGACGGATCTGCGCGTTACGGAACTGATGTACAATCCCCCGCACGTCGCGGGCGATGCGTTCGCCGATAACGAGGAATACGAGTTCATCGAACTGAAGAATATCGGCAGTGAAACGCTCGATCTGAGCGGCGTGGCTCTGACCGATGGCGTCACGTTCGACTTCGCCGATAGCAACGTCACGACGCTCGAACCGAACCGATTTGTCCTGGTGGTCCGCAACGAATCGGCTTTCCTGTCCCGTTACGGGACGGACCTGGCGCCGCGGGTGGCGGGCCAATACGCCGGCAAGCTGGCCAATGGCGGCGAGAACGTGAAATTAGTGGACTTCTGGGCCGGAACGATCGCCGAGTTCCGGTACAGTGACGGGTCGGACTGGCCGATAAAAGCCGATGGTGAAGGCCATTCGCTGGTTCCCGTCGATCCTGCGAATTCGGGCGCACCGCGCGACGCGCTGAATGACGCCGGCAACTGGCGGGCGAGCACGCACGTGGGCGGTTCTCCCGGCGCCGACGATCCGGAAAATGAGATCGCTGCGGCGGATGCGATGGTCACGGCGCCGAGGTTGGCGCGCTGCCCATGACGCGATGAGAGTCTGTACACAGACACAGTCTTACAATTCAAGAACGGACGAGGATATGATTGGCACCTGGAAACCGATTCCGCTGACAGTGACATTGACCTTGATACTGCTGACCGCAACCGCTGCGCATGCCGCGGTCATCATCAACGAGTTGCATACGAATCCTGATGTGGAAACGGAGTTGGTCGAATTTGTCGAACTGCACAATGACGGCACAACCGACGTGGATCTTTGCGGGTGGCAGTTCACCGAGGGCATCTTCTTCACGTTCCCGCCAGGGTCCGTATTACCGGCCAATGGCTTTGCGGTGGTGGCGCAGGATCTGAACGCGCTGTACACCAAGTGGAGCATCTTGCATGCCAATCTGCCCAACGTGTTGGTGGCCGGGCAGTACGGGGGCAAGCTGCGCAGCGAGGGCGAGAAGATCGTGCTCTGTGACGTGACCGGCGCGGTGGCCGACGAGGTCGACTATGGGTTGGGGTTTCCCTGGCCGATCGTGGGCGATCCGGCGGCCGAGAACCAGCCAGGGTCGGGGCATTCACTGCAATTGCTCGGCCCGCAGTTTGACAACGATCTGGGCGGCAGTTGGCGCTCGGCCGATCCGACGCCCGGTTTTCCGAACATCGAGATCCTGGCCGACAACATTCCGCCCTGCATCAGGCAGGTGGACCATTCGCCTGCCCAGCCCAAGTCCGGCGAACCGGTGGCTATCACGGCCAAAATCACCGACCCCGAGGGTATACAGACGGTGCTGCTGACGTATCAAGTGGTCGCGCCGGGGCGCTATATCGCACTGGACGACTCAGCGTACGACAACGACTGGACGACGGTCGCCATGCACGACGATGGCCTGGAGGGGGACGCCGAGGCTCAGGACGACATCTACACGGTGCAGCTTCCGGCTTCGGTCCAGGTGCACCGTACGCTCGTGCGCTATCGCATCTATGCGATGGATGGCAGCCGCAAGAATATCACGGTGCCGTATGCCGACGACCCGCAGCCCAACTTCGCCTATTTCGTCTACGACGGTGTTCCGGCTTGGCGCGGCGCGGTCCAACCCGGTGTCACACAGGAGATTGTGTTTTCCAGTTCCGTCATGTCCAGCCTGCCGGTCTATCATCTGATCAGCAAGAAGGCTGACGTTGAGGAATGCACGTGGCTCTCCAAGTACGGCGGCAGCGACTATCGTTGGCAAGGGACGCTGGTCTACGATGGGCACGTTTACGACCACATCCGCTACCGCGCCCGCGGCGGGGTCTGGCGCTACGCCATGGGAAAGAACATGTGGAAGGTCGATTTCAACCGGGGGCACGGCTTCCAGGCGCGGGACGACTACGGGAACAAGTACGATACGAAGTGGGATAAGCTGAACTTCTCGGCCTGCATCCAGCAGGGCAGCTTTGGCCAGCGGGGCGAGCAGGGCATGTTCGAGGCGCTGTCGTTTCGCTTGTTCAACATGGTCGACTGTCCCGCCTCGAAGACGAACTACGTGCACTTCCGTATCATTGACGAGTTGTACGAGGATGGCACGCGCAACGCGGCTCATACGCCCCTGACCACCGGGGGCACGCAATACGACGGCGACTTCTGGGGTCTCTACATGACCATCGAGCAAATGGACGGCCGCTTCCTCGACGAACACGACCTGCCCGACGGCAATCTGTTCAAGATCGACAACTCGAACCACGAGACCAACAACCAGGGTCCGACCCAGCCGTCCAATCAATCGGATCTGAACACGTTTCTCAATCAGGTCAACGGCGCCTCGGAGGCGTGGTGGCTGGAGAACACCAACCTCGACGCCTACTATGCGTATTACGCGATTTATCAGGCTGTGCATCACGGCGATATCACGGGCAAGAACTGGTTTCTGTATCATCATCCCGAGACCGACCGTTGGTGGCAGTTGCCGTGGGATCTCGACTTGACCTGGACGACCTATTACGGCAGCAACGACCCGAGCGATCCGTGGAGCCGCGCCGGGCTGCTCAGTCGTCCTACCCTCAGCATGCGGAACAAGAACCGCCTGCGCGAGATCAACGATCTGCTGTGGAATACCGACCAGACAGGCCAGTTGATCGACGAGTTCGCTGCGATTATCGACGACCCGGCCGGCGGCCCGTCCATGGTCGACGCGGATCGCGCCATGTGGGACTATCACTGGGCCGTGGGCGACGGTGCCTATCCAACGTACATCAATCGCCCGGCTAGTCAGAAGGCAGGGCAGGGCAAATTCTACGCCGCGGCCGCCGGCACGCCGCAGGGCCGCACCTTCGAGGGCATGGTCCAGGTGATGAAGGATTACGTGGCCGAGCGGGTCAACCACATGGCCGGCAAAGCCTCCGACGCCGCCATTCCTGCGACGCCCGTCGTCACCTCCCTGGCGGCCGAGGGTTTCCCGGTCAACACGCTGACTTTTCAAACGAGTCCGTTCAGCGATCCGCAGGGGGCCGATACCTTCGCCGCGATCAAGTGGCGCCTGGCCGAGGTCGAGCCCGATGCGGTGGTTGCCGCACCGCCGGTGACGGGAACGATCCTGCTGTCGGAGCAGTCACCGTGGCGGTATTTCAAGGGGACGCAGGAGCCGCCCACCAGCCCGGTCGACTGGCGCGATACGCGCTTCAATGAGACCTCGTGGCTCTCGGGCACCACGCCCATCGGCTATGGGGAGACGTTCATCGCCACCAATCTCAGTGACATGCGGGGCCGCTACTCGACGTTCTACGTGCGCAAGGAGTTCAACGTGACCGATCCGGACACGCTCGGCACGCTGCGCATCGAAGCCATGTTCGACGACGGGATCAACGTATGGATCAACGGGTCGTTGGTCGCCACCAACAACGTCTCATCGGGTGATCTGCCCCACACGGCCACGACGAACAACCGCTCGGAGAACCACGGGTTTACGTCCATCGGGATGATCGACGCCGACCAGTATCTGGTGACCGGCACCAACGTCGTTGCGGCCCAACTGGTCAACCAGTCGCTGGGTGACAGTTCCGATTGCTTTTTCGATATTCGCCTGACCGCCGAGCCCGAGGACCCGACGGCTGAACCCCCTGTCACGGGCCCGACCAACTACACCCGTAAGCCGCGCAAGTATGAGATCGATGCCATCTGGGAGAGCGGCGAACTGACCGACTTCAACGACAGCGTCACCATCCCGGCCGGCGTGGTCCGGCCCGGGCGGACCTATCGCGTGCGCTGCCGCATGGCCGATACCAGCGGGCGCTGGAGCCACTGGTCGACGCCGATTCAGTTTGTCGCGGGGGAGCCCCTGGCCGTTGGTATCGTGGCTGACCTGCGCGTCACTGAAGTGATGTATAATCCGGGCGATGCGTTTGCCGATGACGGCGATGAATGCGAGTTCATCGAGTTGAAGAACATCGGAGACGAAACGCTCGATCTGAGCACGGTTTCGCTGGTCGATGGGGTAACGTTCGACTTCGCGGATGGCGACGTGACGACGCTGGGCCCGGGCCAGTTCGTACTGGTCGTGCGCAATCGCGATGTGTTCCTGGCGCACTACGGCACAGCGCTGGCCGATCGGATCGCCGGTGAATACGAGGGCAAACTGGCCAACGGCGGGGAGACGGTGCGGCTCGACGATTTCTGGAACGGGACGATTGCCGACTTCGCCTACGGCGACGGTCGCGGCTGGCCGCTGGCGGCCGACGGGGCAGGGCACTCCCTGGTGCCGATCGCATCGGCCCTGCTGGAGCAGCCGGCCGGCTTGCTGCGTTACGGCGGCAACTGGCGCGCCAGCGCCTACCTGGGCGGTTCGCCCGGCGCCGACGATCCCGATCTGGGAACGACCGTGGCGATCAACGAGTTCCTGGCCGGTGGGGGGGACGATTGGATCGAGTTGTACAACGCCGCAGACGAATCTGTTGATCTGAGCGACTTCTATCTGAGCGACGATGCCGACCAGTTGGACAAATGGGCCGTGGCGGCTCCGGCGCTGGCGGCCGGTGATTTCCTGACGTTCGAGGAATCGGGTGACGATCTGGGGTTCGGTCTGAGCCGATCGGGCGAGCAGGTGTTCTTGTCATATCTGCCCGGTACGGGCGAGGACCGCATCGTCGATTGTGTGCGCTTCAAGGCGCAGGAGGAAGATGTCTCACTGAGCCGCTGCCCGGATGGCGGACCCTGGTGGGTGCGTACCGAGCCTACGCCCGATGCGGCCAACGCGGCGCCGATCGCGGATGCGGTCATCGATGAAGTGATGTACCATCCGGCGGACGCCAATGATGAATACATCGAGCTGTACAATCCGACCGATACCGCGATCGAACTGGCCAGTCCCGCTGGCCCCTGGCGCCTCAATGGCGGTATCGAGTACACTTTCGCGCCGGGGCAATCCCTCGCCCCGGGTGGACGCCTGGTCGTCGTGAAGTTCAGCCCGCTGGCGGATTTCGACCGGCTCGGGGAATTCGTCCTGGCCTACGCGGATGAACTGCTCATCCCGGGCGTCGATATCGTCGGTCCCTGGCAGGGCAGTCTGAACAGTGCGGGCGAACGTTTGGTTTTGGAGAAGCCTCTGGCGACCGACGATCCCAACGATCTGGATTGGGTCATCGTGGATGAGGTGATTTACAGCGACGTGGCGCCCTGGCCGACCGGTCCGGACGGGCAGGGCGAGGTCTTGCAGCGTCAGAGCGTCGCGCCGGCCGGTTCGGGCAACGATCCGGCCCAGTGGCAGGCCGCCGCGCCGAGCCCGGCCCGCGGTTTATAGGAAAAGACGCCATAAGGTGGCGGATCGTGCGGGTGGCTCTTGTTAGAATGGGGGAGATTCGCAGGTTCATGGAGTGTCAGATCTGAAGAAGGGAGCGAATATGATTCGCTACACGAAGCCGGTTTCAGTCACGCTGGTTCTTATTCTCATGCTGGTCGGCTGGACGCAGGCGCATGCCGACGTCGTGATCAACGAGTTGATGGCTTCGAACAGCGCGGGCCGGACGGATCCACAGGGCGAGTACGAAGACTGGATCGAGCTGCACAATCTCTCCGATGCTACGGCAGATGTCGGCGGCATGTATTTGACCGATGATCTGGATCGTCCCACCAAGTGGCAGATTCCCGCCGGCACCGTCATCGAGGCTCAGGGATATCTCCTGATCTGGGCCGACAACGACGTGGCGGACGATGGTCTGCACGCGGCTTTTTCACTCAGTGCGAGTGGCGAGGATGTGGCTTTGTTCGACGTGGACGGCACGACCCTGCTCGACAGCGTTCAGTTCGGCGAGCAACTGGCCGACCTCTCCTACGGCCGCGATCCGGACGGGACGGGGGATTGGTCCCCGCGCGGGTACCCGACGCCTGGGCAGCAGAACGTGCGGGTGTACGAGGGCTTCGTGGCCAAGCCGAAGTTCAGCCTGGAGCGTGGTTTCTACGATGATGAGATCGTCGTGGAGATCACGTGCGAGACGCCGGGCGCGTCGATCTACTATACGACCGACGGGACCGATCCTTACGTGGTGGGCGAGCGAATCGGCGCCGGCGCCACGGCCAAGACGTACACCGAACCCTTGCGTGTCAGCCAGACCACCTGCCTGCGTGCCGCGGTAGCGAAAGACGATTGGAGACCGTCGTCTATCGAGACGCAGACCTACGTGTTCATTGCCGACGTGATCCGCCAGTCGCCCAATCGCGAGCGACCCGGCGCGACGTGGCCCGCGGCCGGGAGCACCAACGGCCAGATGATCGACTATGGCATGGACCCCGACGTGGTGGACGATCCCGCCTACGCGGACCTGATCGACGATGCCATGCTGGCGATTCCTTCGATCTCGCTGGTGACCGATCTGGAAAACCTGTTCAGCTCGCAACGCGGCATCTACGTCAACGCTCGCGCGCAAGGCACGAACTGGGAGCGGCCTGTCTCGATCGAACTGCTCAACCCGGACGGCAGCGACGGGTTCCAGATCGACGGCGGCATTCGCATCCGCGGTGGATACAGTCGCCAGGGCAGCAATCCCAAGCACGCCTTCCGCCTGTTCTTCCGCGCCGAGTACGGCCAGAGCAAGCTGTATTTCCCGCTCTTCGGTGAGGAAGGGGTGGACGAGTTCGACGCGGTCGATCTGCGCACCAGTCAGAACTACTCCTGGAGTTTCGAGGGTGGTAGTTCGAACAGCCACGACACCTTCGTACGCGAGGTGTTTTCGCGGGACACGCAGCGCGACATGGGGCAACCCTATACGCGGAGCCGCTACTACCATCTGTACATCAACGGGCACTACTGGGGGCTCTTCCAAACCCAGGAACGCTCGGAGGCGTCGTATGCCGAATCCTATTTCGGTGGCGAGAAAGAAGACTACGACGTGATCAAATCCCGCGCGGGCAACGGGGGCTACGATATCGAGGCCACCGACGGGACGCTCGACGCCTGGCGGTGCCTCTGGAACGCGGCCGAGGAGGGATTCGACAACGACGAGAACTACTATCGTGTCCAGGGCATGAACGCCAATGGCACGCCCAACCCCGACTACGAGAGGCTGGTCGACATCGACAACTTGATCGACTACATGCTCTGCACCTACTACGTGGGCGACCCTGATGGTCCGGTCAGTGCCTGGGCGCTCGTCGCCAACAATTTCTACGGTGTCTACAATCGCAACGACCCGGCCGGCTTCATCTTCTTCCGCCATGACGCGGAACACTCGCTGGACAGCCTTTACGAGAGCCGTCTGTTCAACTCGAGCACCGAAATGGTGGGTCGCCGGTTCAATCAGTCGAATCCGCTGTGGATGCATTTGCACCTCATGGCGCATCCGGAATATCGCATGCGTTTTGCCGACTGCGTCTACAAGTACTTCTTCAATGGCGGCGTGCTGACGCCCGCGGCGTGCATTGAGCGATTCACGGCACGGGCCGACCAGATCGACCTGGCGATTATCGCCGAGTCCGCTCGCTGGGGCGACGCCAAGCGGTCTCGGCCGCGCACGCGCGACGACGATTGGCGCCCGGATATCAACGATATGATCGATGACTATTTCCCCCGGCGCACCGATATCGTGATCAATCAGTTCCGGGGTGAAGGGTGGTATCCGAACACCGATCCGCCTGCGCTGAATCAGCATGGGGGCCCGGTCGATACCGGTTTCCAACTGACCCTGTCCGGCTCCGGTGACATCTACTATACCCTGGATGGCACCGACCCGCGCCTGCCTGAGGCCGCGGGTGGTCCGGCGTCAGGGCTGCCGCTGGTGGCCGAGAGCGCCGCCAAACGCGTCTTCATTCCTGCCGGCCCGCTCGACGATGCCTGGCGGGGGGGCTCGGACTTCGACGATTCGGCCTGGCAGACCGGCACCGGTGGCGTCGGCTACGAACGCAGCACGGGCTATGAACCCTATTTTGGCATCGACGTCGGCAACGCGATGTACGGCGTCAATCCCGGCTGCTATATCCGTATTCCGTTTGAGGTGACGGCCGAGGACCACGAGCAGATTTCGGGTCTGCAACTCAAAGCCCGCTATGATGATGGCTTCATCGCCTACCTCAACGGCGCCGAGATCCTGCGGATCATGTTCGATGGCGATCCCTCCTGGAGTTCGGAATCCCTGGGCAACCATTCCGACCTCGACGCGATCGATCTGGAGACGTTCGTCGTTGCCGAGAATGTTGACGCGCTGCGTCCGGGGCAGAACATTCTGGCCATCCACGGGCTCAACGCCGGCGCGACCAGTTCCGATTTTCTGATTTCGGTGGAACTGGCCGGGACCAGGGGACCTTCCGGCGGCACCGCGAGCGGTGTATCGCCTGACGCCATCGCCTACACCGGTCCGGTGACGCTGGATGCGAGCGTGCAAGTCAAGGCCCGTGCTTACAGCGGGGGGACCTGGAGTGCACTGAGTGACACGCTCTTCGCGGTGGGCCCGGTGGCCGAGAGCCTGCGGATCAGCGAGATCATGTACCGTCCGGCGGGCGATCCTAACGCTGAATTCATCGAGCTAACCAACATCGGTTCCGAGGCGATCAACTTGAATCTGGCGGCGCTGACCAACGGCGTGGACTTCATCTTTGGTGACGTCGAACTGGCGCCGGACGACTACCTGCTGGTTGTCCGGGATCTGGCAGCCTTCGAAGCCTCCTACGGCCAGGGATACAACATTGCCGGACAGTACGACGGCAGCCTCGCCAATGGCGGCGAGCGTATCGAATTGGTGGATGCGGCCGGGCAGATCATTCACTCGTTCCGCTTCCAGGACGATTGGTACGACGTCACCGACGGGCTGGGCTTCTCGCTCGTGGCCCGTGATCCGGCCACGACCGATCCGAATGCCTGGGGTGACAAGAGCACCTGGCGACCGAGTGCGGCTGTCGATGGGTCGCCCGGTTTCGACGACACGGGCGCAGTGCCTGCGCTGGGCGCCGTGGTGATCAACGAACTGCTCGCCAACCCAGCGGCGGGCGAGTCTGACTGGATCGAATTGCACAATACTACGAATGAGACCATCGACCTGAGCGGCTGGTTCCTCAGCGACGAGGTGGACGACCTGACCAAGTATGAAATCGCCGCAGGTACGATTCTGCCTGCGGACGGGTACGTGGTGTTCCGCGAGGATGAACATTTCGGTGACGCTACCGATCCGGGCTGTCACGCGCCGTTCGCGCTGAGCCGTAACGGGGAGACGCTCCACCTGCACTCCGGCGCCGACGGGGCCCTGACCGGCTACAGCGAAAAAGAGAAGTTCGACGCCTCCGAGGTCGGTGTCTCTCTGGGGCGATACCGCAAGAGCACGGGCACGTACAACTTCGTGCCGCAGAATGTGCCGACGCCGGGCGCCGCCAACGCCGCGCCGGCCGTTGGGCCCATCGTGATCAGCGAGATTATGTACAACCCGACCGAGGTGGCGGACGCCGAATACGTCGAGTTGCTCAACGTCAGCGACGCGGCCGTGACCTTCTACGATGTTGCTCTGGGCGCCCCCTGGCGATTCACAGATGACCCCGATGACCCCGGAATCGATTTGCTCTTCCCCGAGGATCAGCCGATCGTGTTGGAGCCCGGTGAGTGTCTGCTGCTGGTCAAGGATGCGCTGACGTTCCGTACGACCTATCCGGTTTCCGCAGATGTCCAGCTCCTCGCGTGGGGCAATGGCAAGCTCTCCAACGGTGGGGACAAGATTCAACTCAGCCAACCCGGCGGCGTGGACGCCGACGACAACCGCGCCTGGATTCGCGTGGATCGCGTGGTCTACAGTGACGGCGCGCATCCGGGAGGTTTTGCCGATGGCGTCGATCCCTGGCCTGTTGCAGCCGATGGGCAGGGGGCCGCGCTGAGCCGCATTGATGCGACCGCCTACGGCAACGACCCCGCCAACTGGCAAGCCGAAGATCCCAGCCCTGGCGACGGTCAGTGAGCAACAGCAACTTCGGAGGATGGGAATGAACCCGCGTTCTATGAAGAGGATTTTCCAACGATGACAGTCATGCACCAAAGGAAGAAGACGGGCCTGTTTCATCTTGGAACGTCCGTGTCGTTCACGTTGATTTTCATAATCACCGCATGGTTTTGCGTCGGTGGGACAGTCTCGTTCGGGGCCGATTCGGTGGTGGTGATTAACGAGTTGATGGCTTCGAACGGTACGGTCAAGACGGACCCGCAAGGCGAGTATGAAGACTGGATCGAGCTGGGCAATCTTTCCGACGGGCCCCTGGATATTGGCGGGATGTACCTGACGGACGATCTGGATGAGCCGACGAAGTGGCAGATTCCCGCCGGCACGGTCATCGACGCGGGATGGTATGTGTTGATCTGGGCCGACAACGATGTGGAAGATGCAGGTTTGCATGCGTCTTTCTCGCTCAGTGCGGGCGGTGAGGATTTGGCGCTGTTCGACGTCGACGGGACGACGCTGCTCGACAGCGTCAGCTTCGGCGCGCAAATGACGGACGTTTCTTACGGCCGGTATCCCGACGGGACGGGCCCCTGGTCGCTGCGCGGCCTTCCTACCCCGAATGCACGGAATGCCCGGGTCTACGATGGGCTTCTGGCCGAACCGACGTTCTCGCCACAGCGCGGATTCTGCGAGAGCGGGACCCTCGTGACGCTGACGAGCGAGATGCCGGGTGTTCTGATCTATTACACCACCGACGGCAGCGAACCGTGTTCTGCCGACCGTGAGGGCTCAAGCCCAACGGCGACGCTGTACCGCACGCCCATCCGGATCGACAAGACGACCGGCCTGCGCGCCGTGGCGATCCTGGCTGAGTGGAAGTCATCGCCGACCGAGACGCACACCTATATCGTACTGGACGATGTGATCCACCAGTCTCCGAACCACGAGCGGCCCGGGGCCAACTGGCCCAACGGCAGTGTCAACGGCCAAACGATCGATTACGGGATGGACCCGGACGTGGTCAACGATCCCGAGTACAGCAGTTCGATGGATGACGCGCTGCTCGCGATTCCGTCGATCTCCCTGGTGACCGATCTGGACAACCTTTTCGATCGCCAGACGGGTATCTACGTCAATGCCAGCCGCGAAGGAATCAGTTGGGAGCGGCCTGTCTCGGCGGAGTTGATTCGGCCGGACGGGGAAGAAGGTTTCCAGATCGATGCCGGCTTCCGCATTCGGGGGGGCTTCAGTCGCAGCGGCGGCAATCCGAAGCATTCGTTCCGCCTGTTCTTCCGCTCCGAATACGGCACCTCGAAACTGCGCTATCCGCTTTTCGGCGACGAAGGCGTGGACGAGTTCGATAACCTCGACCTGCGCACGGCCCAGAACTACGCCTGGAGCCTTCAGTCCAGCAACCCAGGCGAGAAGAACACGTTCGTGCGCGAGGTCTTCTGCCGCGATTTGCAGCGCGAGACGAATCAGCCCTATACGCGCAGCCGGTTTTATCATCTCTACCTGAACGGTCAGTACTGGGGCCTCTACCAGAGCCAGGAGCGTTCGGAGGCCTCCTATGCCGAGTCCTATTTCGGTGGCGACAGCGAGGACTACGACGTGATCAAGGCCGACGGCTACCAGACCTCCTATACCGACGGTTCGACGGAGATGTGGAACCATCTTTGGGACCTCTGCCAAACCGGGTTCGCCTCCGACGAGCAATACTACCGCGTTCAGGGCAAGCGCCCCGATATGACAGACGATCCGACGCTGCCCGTCCACGTCGATTTGGAAAACCTGATCGATTACATGCTGGGCATCTTCTTCACCGGCAACGACGACGCGCCCGTGACGCTGGGCGGCAGCCAGGCCAACAATTTCTTCGCCATTCGCAATCGCCAGACCGAGGCGCGTGATGGCTGGAAGTTCTTCGCCTACGACTGTGAACATTCGCTGGGTGCCTTGCGCGGGGTGAACGACGACCGCACCGGTCCGGTCAGTGCCGGGCAATCACGGACCCACTTCAACCCGCAATGGCTGCATCAGAAGCTGATGGCCCATCCGGAATACCGCCTGCGGTTCGCCGATCACGCACATCGGCATTTCTTCAACGACGGTGTCATGACGCCGCAGAGCGCAGTGGCTCTGTGTCTGTCTCGCGCCCAGGAGATCAATCTGGCCATCATTGCCGAGTCGGCGCGGTGGGGTGACCAGCGGCCCGACCGGACGAACAACCCCTACACACAGGCCGACTGGTGGGCGGAGGTCAACGGTTACCTGCTCGAAACCTATTTCCCGGTGCGGACGCAAATTGTGCTCAACCAGCTCCGCAACCGCGGACTCTATCCTTCCGTCGAGGCGTCGATTTTCCGGGTGAACGGCTTGTCTCAACACGGCGGGTATGTTGCCACGACCGACAGCGTGTCCATGGCGGGTGGCGGCACCGTTTGGTATACGACCGATGGCAGCGACCCGCGTGTGCCCGGCACCACGCCGGAGCCGGGTGAGACGGTGTCGCTGGTAGTGGAGAATGCTCCCAAGCGTGTGCTCGTTCCTACCGGGCCGATCGCCGATGCCTGGCGGGTGGATCCGGGTTTCGACGATTCGGCCTGGCTCAGCGGCACCGGTGGCGTCGGCTTCGAGCGGAGTTCAGGCTACGAGTCGTTCTTCGATATCGATGTGCAGAGTCAGATGTATGGCACCAACACCAGTTGCCTGATTCGCGTTCCCTTCCAGGTGACCGCAGCCGATTTGGAAGAGGTCACGGGACTGACCCTCGAGGTCCGCTACGATGACGGTTTCATCGCCTACCTCAACGGCGTGGAGATCGAGCGGGCCCAGGCGGATGGAGCTTCCGACTGGAACGCTTCGGCTTCGACCACGCATTCCGATGGCGAGGCCGTGAGCTTCGTGCCTTTCAATGTGAGCGATCATCTCGACAGTCTGCGTGAAGGCGCGAACCTGCTGGCGATCCACGGACTGAACGCCTCGACCACGAGTTCCGATTTTCTCATCAGTGTCGAAGTGAAAGCCAACAAGGCACCCGTCGGCAGTGCGACCAAGAGCGGCGTCTCCGCCAGTGCTATGCGCTACACGGGTCCCGTCACATTTTCCGAGAGCACGCAGGTCAAGGCCCGGGCGCTCAGTGGCAGTACCTGGAGTGCGCTGACCGAGACGGTGTTCGCAGTCGGTCCGGTGGCCGAGAGTCTGCGGATTAGTGAAATCATGTACCATCCGGCGGGCGATCCGAACGCCGAATTCGTCGAGCTGACGAACATCGGACCGGTCTCCATCAATCTGAATCTGGTCGAGTTCACCAATGGGATCCGTTTTGCCTTCGACAGTACCGAATTGGCTTCGGGTGATTTCCTGCTGATCGTTCGGAACGTAGCCGCCTTCGAGGCTCGCTATGGGCAGGGGTACAGGATCGCCGGGCAGTACAGCGGCAGCCTCGACAACGCGGGCGAGCGAATCGAGCTGCGCGATGCCGCCAGCCAGACCATCCAGTCGTTCCGCTTCCGAGACAACTGGTATGATGCCACTGACGGGCTGGACTTCTCGCTGGTGGCGCGCGATCCGCTGGCGGCGGGCCTAGATGAGTGGGACGCACCGAGCGCTTGGCGACCCAGTGCCGCCGCGGGTGGCTCTCCCGGCTACCACGACGCTGGCGATCTGCCTTAGCTTAGGCCGTTCACACATCCCGGTATCCCTCTGCCCTCCGAGACATCGTAGGGGCAGGCCACCGTGCCTGCCCTTGCCAATAGAGCTGATCGGCTACATGGAATCTCAGCCTGGGCAACCACAGGGGGTTGCCCCTACAGGGACACACCATCCTTGCCAGGTCCCACGCAATGGTCTATCATGCGGCGGTGGGCGGTAGGGGCGAATCATCATTCGCCCTTACGTCTTGACGTGGCGTGGGCAATCGGTTTGATCATTTGTGCGAGGCCGGGAGCATGTGGAATATTTTCGAGCAACCGTGGACGCTGTTGGGGGCCTCCGTTCTGGTCCTCTTTGGCGTTCTGACCTTTCGCAGCGTATGGGACCGCAAGCGCCGCTGGTGGCAGTGGCTGCTGCCGCTGGTGGTGGCGGGGGCCGCGTTCGGGCTTGATTTTCTCGTGGTCACGGACTTGGAGAAGGTCCATACCACTACGAGGATGCTCTTGCAGGCGGTCGAGAATGAGAACTGCGCCGGCATCGGACTGCTGATCGCGCCCGACTACAGTGACATTCGCCATAGTAGCAAAGCGGCGCTGATGACGCGCTGTCGTCAGGAATTGAACGGACCCACCGTCGAACAGCTCAAGAAGCTCGACGATCTGGTGGAGTTGTCGCCGCGCGAAGCGAAAGTTACGCTCTCGCTGTTCGTCCGCTTCGCTAAGGGCAGTCGCATCGCCAGCCTGTACAAGCAGGTGTTCCTGGCGAAGATCCGCCTGCACCTGCAGAAGCAGCCGGACGGGCGGTGGCTGATCGAACGCATCGACATGCTTGAGGTCGATAAACAGCCGGTGAGTTGGCGCAATGTCTAGCAGGGTGGACAACGGTCTCAACATTCGGTATGCACATGGAACAGGACAACTCACCGGCAGTCGACCGTATTGTCTCGCTCGATGTCTTTCGGGGGCTGACGATCCTGACGATGATCTTCGTCAATGATCTGGCCGGAGTGCGTGACATTCCCGCCTGGCTCAAACACGCCCCGGCCGATGCCGATGCGATGACCTTTGCGGATTTGGTGTTCCCCACCTTTCTGTTGATCGTGGGTATGTCCATCCCGTGGGCCATCAAGGCCCGCTGCGACCGCGGCGCCTCCCCGGTGCGGCTTTGGATGCACATTCTGACCAGAACGCTGGGATTGCTCGTGCTGGGCGCGTTCATGGTGAACGCCGAATCGAGTCACGATGGGCAGATCGCGGGGATGGGCATCGCGCCGTGGGCTTTGTTGATGTACGCCGCCGTGATCCTGATCTGGAACGCCTATCCGAGGGCCCTGAGCTGGCGCAGGTGGATCTATCTCGGCCTGCGCCTGACGGGCGTCGGTGTTCTTGTGCTCCTCTATCTGCTGTATCACAACGAGGACGGCACTCGCATGGGGCCGCGCTGGTGGGGCATACTCGGGCTGATCGGATGGGCCTATGTGATCTCCTGTACGCTGTATCTCGCCTTCCGCCGGTGCGTGCCTGCGATGATCGGGTGCCTGGGCCTGCTGATCGTGTTCTACGTCGGCGTGCGCTCCGACGGCCTGCAACTGCCTTCCTTCCTGTCATTCCTGCACGGGCAGGCGGGCAATGCGTCGCATAGTGCCATTGTCGTCGCCGGCATCATCGTCTCGCTATTGTTTCTTGAGGATCGTCCCACGCGGTCCGTCCGCCGGCGCGCGGAGTGGCTGGTGGTCTTCGCCATGCTGTTGTTTGTCGCCGGGTTTCTGCTGCGTCCGCTGCACGGGATTTCAAAAGTACACGCCACGCCCACCTGGAGCCTGTACTGTGCGGGAATCGGCGTCTTGGTCTATGTGCTGTTGTACTGGATCGTGGACGTCCAGCGGGTGGTCCGGTGGACGCGTTTGCTCAAGCCTGCCGGCGCGAACCCGCTGTTGACCTACCTATTGCCCTCCATCGTCTACTACCTGTTCGCCTGGCTGAATGTCACGCTGTGGCCCCAAGCGTGGAGTCGAGGTGTGCCGGGCATCGTCCGCTCCGGCGTTTTCACCGTGCTGATCCTCGCTCTGGCGTCGCTGCTGACCCGCTGCAAGATCAGACTGCGTCTCTGAAAAGCGGCACCGCCGCATATTATCTTGCTCCGGTCTTGATGATTCAGTCGATTTGCAGTACTTTCTGGCGAATGTTCGGGGGCGAAGTTCAGAGAGTCAGGATGTGAAAGGAATCAAGCTATGTGGTTCGTTCCAAGAATTCTCAGTGTCGTTGCGATCTGTTCCATGCTCGTGTTGTCGGCCGGCTGCGGCAAGAAGGAAGAGGAACCACAGGCCGCGGCGCCATCGCCCGCTCCTGCCACTTCGCAAAACGAGGTTGCGCCGCCCGCGGCCACGCCTCAAGCTGCGCCTGCGCCAACAGCGACGACTGCTCCGGCTCCGACCGACGCCTCGGACTACAGCGCGATGGCGGCCCAGCATGCCGAGGCGCTCAAGGCCATGAACCAGGGGCAGGACATCCAACCCGTGGGACCCGAAACGCTCAAAGGGTTCTTGCCCGACACCTTGGCGGCGATGAAACGAACCGACATCGACGCCCGGCAGATGGCGATGATGGGCATCACGGTGGTTTCCGGCCGGGCGATGTATGAGGCCGGCTCGGGGCAGTTGGAACTGATGATTACCGACGTCGGCAACCTCAGCGGTCCGATGCGCATGGGCATGGCCGGATGGGCGATGGCCGAAGTCGACAAGCAGACCGATACGGGCTACGAAAAGACCGTTATGTATCAGGGCCACAAAGGCCACGAGCAATACGATCGCGCGGACAAGTCGGGCAGCTTCCGCGTGTTCGCGGGCAATCGCTTCATCGTGGAGGTTAGTGGCGTCGAGGTCACCATGGAGAAGATCAAACAGGCCATGGGGCAGGTCGACCTGAAGAAGCTGCTCGAAGCGGCGAAGTAACGTTGAATCCTGGATGAAACGCGCATGCCACCGCGCGGAAATGTCGAATCGTAGGGGCGGACCACCGTGTCCGTCCGCGGTTTACGAATGAATGGCCCGGTACGAATGGTGTGAGTACCTGGTCGTCCGGGAGTAGGGCAGACACGGTGGTCTGCCCCTACGGGTGCTGGGCCAATTGGGCAACCAGCGCGCGGTGGTCGATCTTGCCCGTGCCCAGCAGGGGCAGGGCGTCGACGTGAATGACCTGGCGGATGTTGTGCAGGCCGGACAGGCCGGCGGCGCGGATGACCCGGTTGGCCTCTTCCCGCGGAATGTCACTGGCGCAGAACAGAACGATGTCGGGATTCTCTTCCACCGGGGTCGCCACCACGGCCAGCACGGGCCCATCGGCGTCCGGGTCGCTGAAGCGCTGTTCGAGCACCGCTTCGATCGCCGGCAACGAAACCATCTCACCGGCCAGCTTGACGAAACGCTTTAGCCGACCGCGGAAGGTCAGAAACCCGTCGTCGTCTTCGGTGACGAGATCCCCAGTTCGGTACCACTGCCGGCCCTCGAATTCGACGAAGGGCGACGCGCCCTCGTAATTCAGGTAGCCGGAGAAGACGCTGCCACCGCGCACCAGCAGCAGGCCCTCCTGGCCCGGCGCCATTTTCTGGTTCGATTCGGGATTGACGATTGCGTGTTCCAGCGACGGCATGATCCTGCCGATGGTCCCGCGTCGGGGATCGTTCTCGTGGTTGACCGAGACCACGGGCGAGCATTCCGTGATGCCGTACCCTTCCAGGACCGTCGCAACCGGACACATGGTGGCCAAGGTGTCGTAGATCCGCTCCGGGCATTTCTCCGCGCCGGAGACCACCAGGCGCAGGCTGCGCAACTGCTCGGCCCGGGACGCGCGCAGGACTCCGTTCAGGAAGGTGGGTGTCCCGAGCAGAATCGTCAGCGCGTAGGCGTCGATCAGTTCGCCCAGCATGCCGCCGTGGGTGGGGTTGGGATAGTAGACGACCCGCGTGCCCAGTGTGAGCGGCAGGATCAGTGAGACGGTCAGTCCGAACGAGTGGAAGGGCGGCAGGATGCCCAGGAAGCCGTCCGTTTCCGCGAGGGTGAAGCACTCGTACGCGTCGGAGACGTTGGTGAGAATGTTGCGATGGGTCAGTGGTACGGCCTTCGGAATGCTCTCGGAGCCACTGGTGAAAAGCACGACCGCGGTTTGCGGAGGCTGTGCCCGGGACAACTCCGACCACGACAGCCGCGATTTGATCAGGGCTGCGATTTTCTCCCGGCGGCTGAGGCCCGCGCGGAGCTGTTCCAGAGGCAGGAACCGATCCATGAGATCATCCAGTTCGATTCCCTGAGCCGTGATGCGGGACAGCAAGGCCTGGGCCGTGACGATGTGCGCGACGCCGAGCGAATCCAGGGTATGTTTGAGGTTGCGACGTCCCTGCGTCCAGTTGACCATGACGGGTGTCTTACCGGCGAACAGCGCCGCCAGGTAGACGATGCCGACTGCGGCGGAGGCCGGCAGCATGATACCGAGGTACTCGCCCGGCAGCGTGGCGAACCGACGGCGCAGCAACATGATAGCCAGGACCATGTCACGGTAGGTCTTTACGCCCGCCAGTTGGTCGGCCACGATGGCTTTATCACCTTGACGGCGGGCCTGGTACAGAAAGGCCTCGCAGATTGTCATGTCGGCCAGTCTCTCGGGCCGACCGGGCCGGGATCGAGCGCGGAACCAGCGGCGCGGGACCTGGTGCAGTGTCGTTTCACCGGCCGAGACGGCCTGGCCCGAAGCGGCCAGCAGCACGTCTTCCACATGGCCGAGCGAATCGACGTCGATCTGCGCGTAGCCGTACTCGCTTTCCAGCCACGTGATCAGATCGACGATCGCCAGCGAGTCCATCCCCAGCTCGCGCACCAGCGACATGTCGTCGCGTATCGCAGTGACACCGGTGATGTCCTGCAAGTGCCGCACGACCTGCCGGCGGATGGTGGGTGAGATCTGGGAGAGTGAGTCGCGCAGTGATGCTGGTTCGGGCTCGGGCCGTACTTGAATGCCGCCGCGTTCCCACACCGAATAGGGAACATAGGTATTGCGCTCGGGTAGTTCGTTGTAGAAGGTATCGAGATACTGATTGATCTCGCGGCGTCCGGCCCGACGCGGAAAATCCACGGGTTCGGCCAGTTCGATCTCGACGGTGCGACGCGGCGTGAAGAACAGGCCGTTGAGCAACAGTGCCTTGAGACCTCGGCGCAGCGTCGGCATGACCAGGGGACGGTGCCCCGGTGCCCAACTGAACCGGCTGCCCCACAGGCCGCGCGTGCGCACGAGCACCACGCGCACATCCGGTGCGGCCTTCAGAATCCGTTCGACGGCGCTGTTGGCCCCGATCTGTTCGCGGTTCTGCCGGTAGATGCGCCCAGCGGGATAGAGAATCAGGTTGTCCCCTTGCCGTAGTGCCTCGCCGCATTGATCAATGGCTTCGCGCACCTGACGTACGGATTGGGCGCCCATCGTCGTCAGGTCGGGCAGCGACAAAACGTTGATCCGCCGGGCCAGCGTGCGGACCAGGAAGCGGTCGATCTGCGTCTCGTCGGCCAGAGCACGCACGGGCAAGCCCCGGTACAGGTGGCAGGCGAGGATGATCGGTTCGATCAGCGCCGGATGGTTGGGCAGTAGGAGGATACCCGAGGTGCCTCTTGCGCTGACGGTATCCAGTCCTTTGACGCGGACACGATAGCGCAATCCTAACATGGCGCGCAGCACGAAGGCCAGCAGGCGATTGATCATGATGTTTCGCCTCCTGTCATCTCGCTGCTTGATGTCGCCTCATGGTTTCGGCGTGGATCGACGAAGCACAACAGGGTGCCACCCACGATAAACAGCAGGGCGATCGAAACGATACTGGCCCGCGTGCCCAGATTGTTGCTGCCACTGACGTGGCGCACCAGCAGGCCGATGTGTCCCATCAGGAAAGGCCCGAGCACAGTGGCAAACTTGCCCAGCATGTTGTAGAACCCGAAGTATTCGGCCGATTTTTCCGCCGGGATGATCCGGGCGTAATAGGAGCGACTCAACGCCTGGATGCCCCCCTGGACCAGTCCGATGGCGATGGCCAAGGCGTAGAAATGGCGCTCGTTTTGCATGAAGGCGCCGCCGATGGTGATGGCCAGATAGATGGCGATGGCGAGGAAGATGCCGCGCTTGGCCCCGATGCGCTGGCCCAGGTAGCCGTAGGCCAGGGCGGCGGGGAAGCCGACGAATTGAACGATCAGCAGGGCGACGATCAGATCGTTGCTGTCGAACCCGAGGGACAGGCCGCAATCGACGGCCATGCGGATGATCGTGTCGACGCCGTCGATGTAGAACCAGTAGGCCAGCAGGAACAAAAAGACCATACGGTTGCGGCGGATGCCTTTGAAGGTGCCGGCCAGTTGTTGCAGTCCGGCTCGAATAGTGCGCAAGCCCGCACGCGGTTCGGTCGTGCGGGGCTCCTTGACGAACAGGATCAGCGGGATGGTGAACAAGGCCCACCACAGACCCACCGTCAGGAAAGAGACGCGCACCGCCGCGGCCGCGTCGGCCAGACCGAACCACTCGGGCTTGAGCGTCATCAACACGTTGACGGCAAACAACGTACCGCCACCGAGATAGCCCAGCGAATAGCCCAGTGCCGAGACCACGTCCATCCTTTTGGCCGAGGCGACGCCTGTGATGAGTGCGTCGTAGAAGACGTTGCCGCCGCAATAGCCGATGATGCCGACCGCGTAGAGCGCCGCCGCCCAGGGCCAATGGCCTTGCGCGACCAGACTCAGGCCGCACGTCATCACCGCGCCCAGAAAGGCAAAAAAGATGAGGAATTTCTTCTTGCTCGTCCCTTTGTCGGCGATCGCTCCCAGAATCGGCGCCGACAGGGCCACGACCAAGCCCGCAATTGAATTGGCGGTCCCCAGGCGGGCCGTGCTGACGTTGACATCGGCTCCGGCGCTCCAGTACTGCTTGAAAAAGAGCGGGAAGAACCCGGCCATCACCGTCGTGGCAAAGGCCGAATTGGCCCAATCGTACAGGGCCCAACTCCAGATTGTTCTTCTTTCGTCCAATTTCATCGCAATCTCACGCGTCACGGGCACGTCGTATTCTAGGGACCGATAGAGGCCTCCGCAACAAGATCGGTCCTTGGTTGGCAGAATTGCGCCCGTTGGCCGCCTGGCTCGAGAAAACGCGATCCAGACAAGCGCCGGCCAAAAAACGGGTATTTCTTACGGTTCGGAGTGGCCAAACTGCTAAGATATGGGATGGATCGACTGGTTGATCGTGCTGTTACGGAGGCTGTTTCCATTGCCTGGCGATGAACGTGACGTGTGTCTCGGTGTTTCTTCGGTTCAGGAGACCGACAGGGTGAGAAGAAGTTGGCATAGGGTGATTCTGCTGTTGTCTGTCAGCGTGTGGGTGTCCCTTCCCTGTTGGGCTCAAACAGGGCTGCCGCAGTTCGAGAGCACGAAGCGGTACGCGGGGCCGAGCCGGAATCGTATCGATACGCTGGTGCTCGCGGCGCTGGGCCAGCGGGGCATTGCGCCGGCGCACGTGTGTTCCGACGGCGTGTTCGTGCGGCGGGTCCACCTGGACCTGATCGGGCGCTTGCCCGAGCCAGGCGAGGTGCGGCGCTTTCTCCAGAGTCGTGCGGCGGGCAAGCGGGCCCTCTTGATCGACGACCTGCTCCAGCGCGAGGCCTTTGCCGACTACTGGACGCTCAAGTGGTGTGACGTGCTGCGCGTCAAAGCCGAGTTTCCCATCAACCTCTGGCCCAATGCCGTGCAGGCGTATCATCGCTGGATTCACGACGCCTTGCGGGAGAACATGCCGTACGATGAATTCGCCCGCGCGCTGCTGACCTCGAGCGGGAGCAACTTTCGCGTACCGCCGGTGAATTTCTACCGGGCCGTGCAGGGTCAGGAGCCGGCGACAATCGCCGGCGCGGTAGCCCTGACGTTCATGGGGACGCGTTTCGATCGGTGGCCCGAGTCACAACAGCGTGACATGGAAGTGTTCTTCTCGCGCCTGGCCTACAAGAAGACGGCTGAATGGAAGGAACAGATTGTCTTCCTGGACCCGGCGCCGGCTGAGCCGTTGATGGCGTCGCTGCCCGACGGGACGCGCATCCAGATAAGGCCCGAGCAGGACCCGCGGCGGGTCTTCGCCGACTGGTTGATCACAGCCGAGAACCCGTGGTTTGCCCGCTGCATCGTCAACCGCCTTTGGGCCTGGCTGTTCGGTCGGGGGATCATTCACGAGCCCGACGACATTCGACCGGACAATCCTGCGCTGTATCCCGAAGTCCTGGCGTATCTGGAAAAGGAACTGACCCGAGCCGATTACGATCTGCGGCACATCTACCGCCTGATCCTCAATTCCCGCATCTATCAACAGTCTTCGATCCCGCAGAGTGACGATCCGCAGGCTGAGGCGCTGTTTGCGTGCTATCCCGTGCGTCGGCTCGATGCCGAAGTGCTGATCGACGCGCTCTGCTGGATCTCCGGGACGCGCGAGAGCTATTCCAGCATGATCCCGGAGCCCTTTTCCTTCATTCCCGAAGAGCACCCGTCGATCGAACTGGCCGACGGCAGCATTACCAGCCAGTTCCTCGAGATGTTCGGCCGGCCGACGCGGGACACCGGCCTGCAATCCGAGCGCAGTAACGAGCCGACGGACGCCCAACGCCTGCACCTGCTCAATTCCACGCATATCCAGAAGAAGATCGAGGGCAGCAAGCGGCTGAGCGGTTGGATCAAGGCGGCCAAGGGCAACAAGCGGACGCTGATCGGCACGATCTATGTGAACGTGCTGTCCCGTTATCCGACCCAGAGTGAACGCATCGTCGCGGAGCAGTATTTCAAATCCGAGGGCGTCGGAACACGGCAAGGCGCGCGGGACCTGGTTTGGGCGTTGATCAATACCAAGGAGTTTCTCTATCGGCACTAGGTTGGTCGAGTGAGAGCGAGGAGACGGTTTCATGAGTAGATCGGACAAGACTCCTGCCATGACGCGGCGTGACGCTTTGCGGCGTGGGCTGGCGGGCGCGGCGGGCCTGGCGCTGACCGGCGCCTTCGGACGCGCTGCGCCGTCGGCGCCACCGGTACCGCGGGCCAGGTCGGTGATTCAGATCTGGATGTGGGGTGGGCCCTCCCACCTCGACACGTTCGATCCCAAGCCGGAGGCGGGCAACGACTATTGCGGTCCTTTGAAGGCGCCGATCGCCACCAACGTCGATGGCATTCGGATTGGCGAGCTGTTGCCACTGCTCGCGAAGCAGGCGGACAAATATTCGATCATCCGCAGCATGACACATGGGATCAACGCCCACGAGACGGCTTCGTATCGCGTGCAGACCGGTCGCGACCCGGGCCGCCTGGTCTATCCCTGTATCGGTGCCGTTGTATCGCTGTTCAAGGGCTATGAGCACGGTTACCAAGGCCTGGTCCCGCCGTACATCGTGCTGACCCAGCCGCAGGGACGCTTCTCGGAGGCCGGTTTTCTCGGGCCATGCTACAAGCCGTTCGCGACCGGAGGCGATCCGAATCGCAATCCGTTCGTCGTGGAAGGGATCGTTGCCCAAGGCATCTCGGACGAGCACCAGCGCCAGCGGCGCGAATTGCTGCATACCCTCGATGCTCTGGGCCAGGCGATGCCGGACAATCCCCATTTCCAAAAATTGGATCGTTGCGAAGCGAAGGCGTACAACATGATGTTTGGCGACGCCCGCAAGCTCTTCGATCTGTCGCAGGAGAGCGACGAGACACGGCAGCGCTACGGCCACAACAAGTTCGGCCAGTCCTGCCTGATGGCCCGGCGGCTGGTCGAGCACGGCGTGCCCTACGTCACGATCAACTACAACGGGTGGGATACGCACAAACAGCATTTCGAGACCATGCGGCGCAAGCTGCCCGAGATGGACGCGGCCATGGCCACATTGCTCTGGGATCTGTCCGAGCGCGGCCTGCTGGATTCGACGATTATCTGGTGGAGCGGCGAATTCGGACGCGGTCCGAAGGTGCAGTGGGAACCGCCCTGGAACGGTGGACGCTCGCACTATGGCCAATGCTTCTCGGCCGTGGTCGCCGGCGGAGGCTTCCAAGGGGGCCGGATCGTCGGCGCGTCGGATGACAAGGGCCTGGAAGTGGCCGACCGTCCGGTCTACCCCGAGGATCTGCTGGGCAGCATGTACGAATTGCTGGGCATCGATCCGGAAGGTCCAATGCCCAACCCGCGCGGGTTGCAGGTGAAGGTCATGCCAGCCTCCGAGAGCAGCGGTGGTCGCCTGACGGAAATCATGTAGCAAGGGCAGGAGCGGTATCATGTCATTCGTGTCGAGATCGATGTTGGTGGCTCTGGTCCTCTGCACCGCGACGGTGTGGGGCCAGTCGACGAGCGAGCCGTCCATCGGTTATCTCTATCCGGCCGGCGGACAGACCGGCACCACCGTGCAGATCATCGTCGGTGGCCAGCGCCTCCGCAGCGCCTTGCACGTGTACGTTTCGGGCGAGGGCGTCCACGCCAAGGTCGTGGAGTATGTCAAGCCCTTCCGTAACCTGCAAAGAGAGCAGCGTGAGTATCTCCAAGCGCGCTTGAAGGAACTGCGCGACCGGTACCTGGCCGAATTGCCCCAGCCTCGCGCGCGACGCGCGCGGCCGGCGCGAAGAGGCGCTGCCAGGCAGCCTGAACCGGCGCAGGCCAAGGAAGCCCCCGAGATCGAGGAAGTGGAACTGCCCGACCATCCTTTGCTCCGCGACCTGGAAAGCAAGAGCCTGCGCGAATTGGCGCACGTTAAGGAGATGATCTTCTTCCCAAGGGCCAAGCAGCAAATCAATCGGCAATTGGCAGAGATGGTTCTGATCGAAGTGACCATCGATGCCGATGCGGCTCCGGGCCGGCGCGAGTTACGGATCAAAGCGGCGGCTGGGCTGTCGAACCCGATCGTGTTCCAGGTTGAGCAATTGCCCGAAGTGCGCGAGTTGGAGCCAAACGATCGGCAGGCCTATCCCGATCTGCCCGGCCTGCCGCCGGCGGTGGCCCGAGTCGGCTCCGAATCGGTGAACGTGCCGGCGGTATTCAACGGCCGGATCATGCCGGGCGACGTGGATCGTTTCCGTTTCCGCGCGCGGCAGGGTCAGCGACTGCTCATGGAGGTTCAGGCCCGCCGTCTGATTCCGTACCTGGCCGATGCGGTGCCGGGGTGGTTCCAGGCGACGCTGGCGCTCTACGATGCCAAGGGCAACGAGGTGGCCTACGCCGATGACTATCGCTTCCATCCCGATCCAGTGCTGTTATATGAGATTCCCGCCGACGGCGAGTATGAGTTGGAGATTCACGACGCGATCTATCGCGGACGCGAGGACTTCGTCTATCGTATTGTCGTGAGCGACCGGCCCTTCATCACGCAAATGTTCCCGCTGGGTGGCAGGGCAGGGGCCGACACGGTCGCGACCATCAGCGGGTGGAACCTCCCCGAGACGAGCCTGTCCCTGAATACCGCTCCGGGCCGCGAAGGAATCGCCTATGCGGCCTACACCAAAGGGCGCCGGCATTCCAACCGCGTTCCTTACGCCGTTGATACGCTGTCCGAGATCGACGAAGCGGAATCCAACGACACGCTGAAGCATGCCCAGAAGGTCGACCTGCCCGTAATCGTCAACGGTCGCATCGGGGCCGATGCGGACGTCGATGTCTTTCGCGTGCGGGGCCGGGCCGGCGCTCGACTGGTGGCCGAGGTGACGGCGCGACGTTTGAATTCTCCTCTCGATTCGCTGCTGCGCCTGATGGACGGCTCGGGCAAGGTCCTGGCCTGGAACGACGATCACGTCGAAGAGGAAGAAGGGTATCTCCACAAAGACAAGCTGGGGCTGGTGACGCATCACGCTGATTCGTATCTGTCGGCGGAACTGCCGCGCGACGGGACGTACTATGTGCGCTTGAGCGACGCGCTGAGCCACGGCGGCCCGGCCTACAGCTACCGTCTGCGCCTCAGTGCGCCTCGGCCCGATTTCGCGCTGCGCGTCACGCCGTCCAGCGTGCAGGTGAAGATGGATGGGACCGTGCCCATCTGCGTTTATGCGCTGCGCCAGGATGGGTTCGACGGCGCCATCGATGTGAGGTTGAAGGATCCGCCGGCCGGCTTCTCGCTCGACGGAGGGCGCATTCCCGCCGGTAGCGATCGGATCTGGATGATTCTGAAGGCGCCGCACAAGGCGCTCGACCGGGCTATCCCCATGCAATTGGAGGGTCGTGCGGAGATCGAGGGCCGGACGGTGAGCCACGTGGCCGTGGCGGCCGACGACGTGATGCAGGCGTTTCTCTATAGGCATTTGGTACCAGCGCAGGATTTCATGGTGCTGATGCGGCATAGCCGTTCGGGTATGCCTCCCGCGCAGTTGGCGGCCGACGGTCGCATTCGCATTCCGGCCGGAGGCTCGGCACGCGTGCTGGTCAAGATACCCCGACGCGGCATCCTGCAGGAGATGCGACCGTCGTTGAAGGGGCCGCCCCCCGGTGTGGTTCTGGACGAAGTCGCCGTCGTGCCCCAGGGGCTGGAACTGACGCTCAAAGCCGGTGCGGAGGTCCCGGACGGGCGCCGGGTCGACAACCTCATCGTCGAGGTCGTGCGCGAGTACACGCCCAAGGAAAAGGACGGAACGCTGTCGAAGAAGAAGCGCCGCTACGGGCTCGGCGTCCTGCCCGTCATCCCGATTGAGATTGTCTCGCCGTAGCGGAGGCCGCGACCGCAGGCAAAGTATGGGTCGTAGTGGGGTATGTTTCGCACGCCTGCTTTGCCTGTACGAGGGGAGATATTGTTTCACCCGGACCGGCTGCGCGGTAGAATGGGCACAACGACTGCTATCAGCCCTGGAGGTATGACATGTCCGTCAAGACTGGATTCACATCGGGTTTGGTTTTCCTCTTCTTCGTATTGACTCTGCCGGCCGCGGCGCAGGTACCGTCGGCCGCACAGTGCATTCCACAAGATGCGTTGATTTGTCTGCACCTGTCGCAGCCGAAGGCGCTGCTGGAACTGCTGGCGGGCCCGGAGATGACCGAGGCGATCACCTCTTTGCCCCTCTATCAACAGCAGAGTTCGAGTCCCCAGTTCAAAGAGTTCGTCAACACCATCCGGTTTCTGGAAACCTCGTTGGGAACCGACTGGCGCACCGGCTTGGCCCAACTGACGGGCGGCGGTATCACCGTTGCGATCTGCCCGGACGATGTTGTGGTGGCGATTGTCGATGCTGAAGATCAAAGCCTGCTGGAACGATTGCACGAGATCTTCGTGAACATCGCTCGAGCTGAGGCAGCCAGGCAAGGTCAGGACGACCGAATTGCGTCGAAGGATTACAACGGCGTCAACGCCTGGACCTTCGACGGCAACGAGGCGCACGCCATCGTCGGCCGGCGGTTGATCTTCGCCAATCGCTCGGAGGTTCTCAAGACCGTCCTGGATCTGAACGCCGGCAAGGGCGGCGCGACCCTGGCGGCCAGCCCGGCCCATAAGGCGGCCCAGCGGACCGCGCGGACCGATGCGGTGGCCACCGCCTTTGTGAACCTCAAGCCTTTTACGAATCTGCCACCGATCGCGGAGGTTTTGGAGAAGTCACGGCAGAATCCTCTGGCGGCACTGTTTTTCGCAGGCATTGCGGAATCGTTCCGCAGCTCCAACTGGCTGAACGTGGGGCTTTCGGTCGAAGACAAGACGCTCACGCTCGACGCCGTAACCGATGGCAAGGTCGCCGGCCAGGCGAGTCCGGCCGCGTTCGCGCTGCCCCAGAAGGCAGACGACGGCGCCTGGCCCAATCTGTCGGTGCCTCGCCGCATCGCGGCCTTGAGTCTCTTTCGTGATCTACACGATTTCTACGCGGCCAAGGACGAGCTCTTCCCCGAGCGTACCAGCGGGCTGATCTTTTTCGAGAACATGATGGGCATCTTCTTCACCGGTCGCGATCTAACCAGTGAGGTGCTGGCCGAGACGGAGCCGGAGGTGCGACTGGTGGTGGCCGAGCAGCAGTATGATCCCGAGGTTGGGACGCCGCAAGTGCGGCTGCCCGCTTTTGCACTGATCCTGCGCCTGCGCGATCCCGAGCAGTTCAGCCGGGTTGCGGAAGAGGCTTGGCAGAAGGCGGTGGGGCTGATCAACTTCACGCGGGGCCAGCAGGCGCTGCCCGGCCTGATCATCGACCGGCCGGCGCATGCCCAGACCAAGTTCACCATGGCCTACTTCTCCACGGCTGACGTCGAGGACAAGACGAAGTTGGAGACGCGTTTCAACGTGCGTCCGGCGCTGGCCATGCCAGGGGACTACCTCGTTCTCAGCTCGACGGACAGCCTCGCCTGTGACCTTATCGACGCGCTGGGCCGAAATGATGATGCACAGGAGACGGCGTTGGCTCAGACGCACAGTCTGCTCGAAGTGAATGGAACCCAACTGGCTTCGATGCTCAGTGCGAACCGCGAGAGTCTGATTAGGCAGGACATGGTCAAGAAGGGCAAGACGCAAACCGAGGCCGCCGCTGGAATCGACATGCTGATCACCCTGGTCGGCTGTGTCGACGGCGCCAAGCTGGACATCGGGACGCGCGACGGCCTGACGGCGGTGAAGCTCCAGGCTCAACTGAATCTGCCGCGTCCCTAGCAGCATGGTGTGCATGGCACACCCTACAAGATCGATGATGAAAGATAAGAGCCAAACCGTTGATCCGAATTGGGCCTGGGCGGCGTACGAGCCCGACGCGCGGCGGCCCTGGACGCTCGCGCTGGCGGCGCATTTGTATCGACGAGCGGGCTTCGGAGCCAACTGGCAACAGCTCCAGCAGGCGCTGGCCGAGGGGCCGCAGGCGACGGTGAGCCGTTTGCTTTCTCCCGAGGTGGATGCGGCTGCGTTCGACCGGACCTATGATGGGTACGAGGGCGGCGTGGGCTCAGTGAACGGCCTGCGGGCCTGGTGGCTACGGCGGATGATTGAGACGCCGCATCCGTTGCAGGAGAAGATGACGCTCTTCTGGCATGGCCACTTCGCCACCAACGGTGCATCGCTCAAGCAGGCTCGACTGATGCGCGAGCACCTTCAGCTTCTGCGCCAGCACGCGTTAGGCTCGTTCGCATTGTTGCTGCAAGCGCTCGCGCGTGACCCGGCGCTGCTCCAGTGGCTGGGCGCCGACGCGAATCGCAAAGCGACGCCTAACGAGAGCTTCGTGCACCCATTGTTGGAGACCTTCACTCTGGGACCAGGCCAGTTCTCCGACGACGACGTGCGCGAGGCGGCTCGCGCTTTCACCGGCTGGTTCGTGTTGCGCGATCGCCTGCGTTACCTCCCGCGCGAGCACGACGAAGGCACCAAGCGCATCCTGGGCCAGGCGGGCGAGTTCACGGGCGAGGACGTGATCCGGATCGTTCTGGAGCAACCGGCCACAGCGCGAATGCTGGTGCGCAAGCTGTATCACTGGTTGATCTGCGAGACCCAAGAACCGAGCGAGGACCTGATTGCGCCGTTGGCGGAGTCTCTGGCTCAGGGCTACATTATCGCCGACGTTGTCGAGACGATCCTGCGGTCGAATCTGTTCTTCTCGTCACACGCGTATCGCCAGCGAATCAAGAACCCGGTGGAGTTCGCGGTGGGCATTGTCCACGCACTCGAAGGGATGGTCTCAACCACGGCGCTGGCCGAGGACGTGGCCGGGCTCGGTCAGGACCTGTGCCACCCGCCCACCGTGCAGGGCTGGCCTGGCGGGCAGCATTGGATCGACAGCGTCACACTCACCCGGCGTCATAATCTGGTTTCGGCGCTGCTGCAGGATGGCGATCCCTACGGCGACAAGCTCGATCCCTGGGCGGTCGCCCAACGGCACGGGGGCGCAGACGCCGAATCAGCAGCGCAGTTTCTGCTGGAGCTGTTCCTGCAAGACGATTTTGACCCGGGCGTCCGGAAGATTCTGCTACGCAGTGCCCGGGAAGAGGCAAGCACAGACAAGGTCGCGGCGCTGGATCGCTTGGCATGTGCCGCGGTGACGTTACCCGAGTATCACCTGGCCTGACATAGGAGTGAATGCGATGGCCCATACCCGACGTGATTTCTTACGAGCCGGCCTGGGTGCCTCGGCGCTGATGTCGCTTCACACGGCCGTGCCCAGTGTCTTCGCAAATGCCGTGATGGCTGCGGAGACGCCGGCCCGCGACCGCGACACCGTGCTGGTTATGATTCAACTCAGCGGTGGCAATGATGGTCTCAACACGGTTGTTCCTTACGCGGACGACGAATACGGTCGCAACCGTACAACCTTGCGCCTGCCGACAGCGCAGTTGCACAAGATCGATACGGAGCTGGCCTTTCATCCGCGCATGGCAGCCTTCGCGCGATTGTACCAGAAGGGTCGTCTGAGCATTGTCCAAGGCGTGGGCTATGAACACCCTGACCAATCGCATGAGCGAGCCATGCGGATTTGGCATACCGCTGATCCGCAGCAACCCGAGCGGCAGACCGGTTGGCTGGGACGCGTGGCCGATCGGGCTCGCGGCCAAGCCCAGGGTGACGCCACCGCGGTATTCGTCGGGCCTATCGCTCGGCCGTTTGCGCTGAATGCCGAACGTGCGATCGTGCCCTGCATCCGCGCGGCCGACGACCTGATCCAGCGCGGCGGTCCGCAGGAGATGTCCAGGGACAACGCTGCGCGAGCGGATGACGCGCTGCTGGAGTTCATGCGGCACCGCATCGCAACGGCGCGGGCCAAGAGCGAACGAATCAAGGCGGCTGCGGCTTCAGATGATTATCCCTCGTTCGGGCTGGCTGGCGACCTCCGCACGATTGCGCGAATCATTCGGGCCAAGGTCGGCATCCGCGTCTTCTGCGCCGAGTTGGGCGGTGGTGGCATCGGCGGGTTCGACAATCATGCGAACCAGTTGGGCAACCACGGTGCGCTACTGCATCAATTGGCCGAGGCGCTGGCCGCCTTCGTCCGGGATCTGGACCGGGACAAGCTGCTCGATCGTGTGGTGGTGATGACGTTCTCGGAATTCGGCCGGACGCTGAAGGAAAACGGCCGTCGCGGAACCGGTCACGGTGCGGCCGCTCCGATGTTCCTGGTCGGTGGCAGAGTCAAAGGCGGCCTGGTTGGGCCGCATCCGAGTCTGACCGATCTGGAAAACGGCAGCCCCAAGTGTCATACTGACTTTCGCCAGGTCTATGCGACCGTGCTGGAGAAGTGGCTTGGTTGCAACTGCCAGGCGATCCTGGGCCGCCAGTTTGAGACGCTGAACCTCTTCAACGCCTGACGCACAAATGCAAATGTCAAAGAGCAAACATCAAACCGTTTGATGTCTACGTTGCCTATGCCTGCAGCGGCGTGACAACCACGCATTCCACGCCCAGGATCTTCGCGAGTTCCTGGATTGTCTTGGCTTCGTGTCCGATCCCCAGGGCGAAATGGTGCGTCGGGCCCTCGGCCACCCAGCGTTTGAGAAACGTGCGCACATCGGGCTCAAAGAAGCCCCGCGTATTGGTATTGCCGGTGGGAGGGATGGGGCCGTGCATGCTCTGCCCCTCGGCCACGACAAACTTGAAACGACCGGCGGCCGTGACACTAATGCTCAGCATGGTGATGGGGCCTTCCTTGATCTTGAACTCGACGCCCGCCCCCGAGCCTGGCTTGCCGTGGTATTTCGCGAGGCTGCGCAAAACCGGCCTGCCCTCGGCGATGTTGATATGGTGCGGCCCATCGTGACCGACCAGGACGAACCCTTCGTTGAAGTCGATCGGATGGAATTCGGCGAAGCTGCCACCAATGTCAAGCCGATCCATGATCATCATGGCGATGCAAGTCTTCAGGTCCGACTCGCCGCACATGGGAAAGCCCGCCGCCGTCAGCAGTGAATTGCCCACGATCAGATTGGTGACCAGTTGGCGCATCGGGCTGTCTTCCAGTCCCTCATAGTAGTAGGCCAGACCGTCCAGGTTGTGCGCGTCGACGAATTTGTCCAGCGCGACCGCTACGCGGGCCGCCACGTGGAGATCGGTGTCGGTCAACTTCTCCGTGATGGGGTCGGATTTGGGGTCCGGCGTATCGAACAAGTCGAGAATCTGCATCCTCTTGGTGGCGATTTCATCAGCGGTGACGGTCTGCTCCAGCTTCAGCAGTTCGTCCGCTTCGGTCTGGACGATGTGGCAACCAAACGTCGCCGTCAGCGCCGTCTGATCGGTCTGCATGTCCAGCATGTGCTCGATGGGGTGTCCGAAATGACCGATGCGAGCCCGGGCCAGGTCGTGCAGGACCTTGGCAATGTCACACCATTGGGTGATCTCCGCATCCGCGATCGGGTCGTCGTGGAGGGTGCCCAGGATGACGGGCGGGGGCTGCTTGCCCATGCGGATGGCGACGCCCGTGAACTCGGGTACGGAACACAGATCGTCGTTGCACAACTGCATGTACGTCGAGGCCTGGGAATAATCCAGCGCCTTGAGCGGCTGAAGTGCAACAAGGACCAGAGGCACGTCCAGCCCGCGCGCGATGGCGGCGAAGGAGGCCGAGGTGGCATAGGTGAGCATGTCGCAGAATACGAGGTCGAGGTCGGCCGCCTTGAGTTGAGGCAGAACGGCGTAGGCCGAGGGGGCATCGTCCACGATGCCAAAGCATGTGACTTCCACCTGTTCGCGCTGCACGCGGTCGACGAAGACGTCCAGCTTGCGTTTCATCTCATCGAGCAATCCATCGAACTGGGGCCAGTACTTGTGGAAGCCCACGCCAAAGATGCCGATGTTCGCGGTGCGTGGTTTGCGTCGTGCGACTCTCATGGTCTCTGTTCTCTCCTTGGTCGAAACAATGTGTCTTGCAGGGCCGCCGCGGGCGGCGCCGGGAAGCAGGCGCTGGCGAGGGCCCCGACGACAAACGTGGGAACGATGGTGAAGGCGCCGAACCACCACGTGGGAATCTCCGTGAAGATCCAGACGCCCGCCAGGCAGACCAGGCCGGCGGCAAAACCGATCAAGGCACCGCCCAGGTTGGCCCGTGGGACGAACATACCCAGCAGATAGACGGCCAGCAGCATGCCCAGGGACGTGCCCGCGATGGCGGTGATGATGCCCAACACGGTATCGCCCAGCACCGGGACGAACAGGGCCGCACCGATAACGATCGCGCCCAGGGCCG
>Ga0272443_10000627_pt1 | contig 61407 bp, 48 predicted proteins | sample SSMAcet12_FD_193581 | JGI IMG/M metagenome (GOLD analysis project Ga0272443, IMG submission 193581) | Marine sediment archaeal communities from Little Sippewissett salt marsh, Falmouth, MA, United States - SSM-Acet-12 | ecosystem: Environmental > Aquatic > Marine > Wetlands > Sediment ... | reverse complement strand
TTCTCGATCAAGAAAGGACGTCACTCCGGTTTTCTTCCGTTTCAAATTGGTACCTGGGACAGGGGAGGGCGTGAGGTCAGAAACTTCGGCTACTACTGGGCGGCATCTGAGTACTGGGACCTCGAATCATCCATCGACATACAGGAGAATGAGGGAGTCAGCTTGAGAAATGTCATCAGGTATGCCAAGAGATACAAGATGAGTGGTTCGATAAACACATCCTACTCACGAGACTCCCAGACATCTTTCTCAGGCCGTAACATCGGGCACAGGTGGTCAATCACGGCAAACCACTCTCAAACGTTGACGCCTACTGCGAGCCTTTCAGGTAGCGGTACGTTTGTATCGGACAAGAGCTACTTCACGGACTTCTCTCATGATGTGAATCAAAGGCTCAACAGGGATCTCAGGAGCCAGTTGAATTTCTCCAAGCGATGGGAGCGAAGCTCGCTCACCGCGGTAGTGCAGAGCACGAAAGATCTGGATGACGAATCGAGCACATTCACACTGCCAAGCCTGTCATTCAGGATGAACTCGATGCTGCTCATACCTCCCGGAGAGGATCAGGAGAGGTCCGAGCAATCCTGGTACAACAACCTGCGTTTGTCGTACAGCAGCAGCGCGTTGAACTACCTGTCCAAGAGAAAGAGCGGAGACGAGTTCAACTGGACGAAGTACGCCAAAGTGGCCCACTCGACAAGCCTGAGTTCCCCGCAGAAAATACTCGGATACCTGACAGTGAATCCCTCCTTGAGTTTTGCCGAGAACTGGTTCTACATTCCCTCGACGGACTACAGCGAAAGCAGGGATCTTAAGACGGATGAATTTCTTCGCAGCTGGAGATCAAGCATGTCAGTCAGCGCGAATACATCGCTATATGGATACTTCTTTCCGCCTGTACCGGGTTTAATCGGGCTGAGACACACAGTGAGTCCGTCCGTGTCGTTTTCGTTTACACCAAAGTCGGACCTTAACGTCGAAGAGGCTCGCTTCGTAGGCGTGAGCACTTCTACGACTCAGCGCAAATCCATGAATTTTTCGCTGTCGAACCTGATGCAGATGAAGTATAAGTCCGGGGATCAGGAGCGAAAGCTCGATCTGTTCAATCTGTCGACCAGCGTGAGCTACGACTTCGAGAAAACCGAGCGAAAATGGGGTTACCTCTCAACAACGCTCAGAACTTCTACTGTGCCGATAGTCAGAGATGTTACGGTTCAGGCGGTTCATGACCTGTACAATCCGGTAACGCTTGATCTTGATGTTCTCGGCGCGAGGTTGACCAACCTTAGTGTCAGTTCGGGGCTGACGCTTTCCGGCAGGGCGGGCGGTACATCGCAATCCGCAGTGGGCATGGGGCGCGAAGAGGTTCCGACAATGCATGGCTCAACTGCGCGACCCTGGAACGTCAATGTCGGATACAGATATTCCGAGAGCAGAAATCTGCTTACCGGGAGCAAGTCGATAACTCACTGGATCACCAGTTCCGCCTCCTTCAATGTGACCAGAAACTGGAGCGTTGACTTCCAACAAAACTACGATATCCGAAGGAAGACGATAGTCAGTCGTTCTATCCGCGTGTATCGAGACCTTCACTGTTGGGAGGCGTCCTTCGAATGGATCCCCAATGGAAGCAGTAAAGGTTATTTCTTCAAGATCAATGTCAAAGCAATTCCCGAGATTAAATTCGAGTCCGAAGAGTCCCCGATCCGCAGCACATTCTTCAATTAGAGTGTTCCGTTCGTATTTTGATGATTGAACCATCGGTTCAAAGCCTTGTAATTTCTTTCATAGAGTGCTTCAAAGAGACCCTTTCTGGACGCCTTTTGGCAATATATTGGCAGTCAGCGTGTTAAGTGCATCGTTTGCACGGAATGCTTGCACGTTGTTTTGAATGAAAAAAAGTCAAAAAACTCCCATAAGCCAGTTGTCAAACGGGATTTTTTGTATAGATTGTCGGGCGGAAATTTAACCTATTTCGATAGGATGAGTTTAAAATGTCGGATTCAAAAATAGAACAGCTTCGGAAGAGGCGAGAGAGACTTCTGAAAGGTGGCGGTGAGAAACGGATTGAGAAACAACATGAACTCGGGAAGCTCACCGCCCGCGAGAGAATTGACATGCTGTTCGAAGAGAACTCTTTTCGTGAGTCTCTTCTATTTGTGCAGCATCGTTGCTCGCATTTCGGCATGACAGACAAGGAGTTCCCCGGTGAAGGCGTTGTCACAGGTCACGGCATCGTAGATGGGAGGCCGGTGTATGTGGCAAGTCAGGATTTCACTGTCGCCGGTGGATCGGTGGGTGAGGCAACCGGGAGAAAGATCATGGAGGCGATGGATGCCGCCCTGAAGACTGGCGATCCATTCGTGATGATCAACGACAGCGGCGGGGCTCGGATTCAGGATGGGGTTGACTCCCTTTCGAGTTACGGGATGATTTTCCACCGCAATGTTTTGCTGTCAGGGGTCGTTCCCCAGATAAGTGTCATAGCCGGGCCATGTGCCGGAGGTGCTGCGTACTCGCCCGCCCTCACTGACTTCATCATTCAGGTCAGGCATGAAGGGCAGCTATATATCACCGGTCCGCTCGTGATAAAGCAGGTTACCGGTGAGGATATCACGGCTGAGCAGCTGGGAGGCGTCGAAAGCCATGCCCATTACTCTGGAGTGGTACACTTCATCGCCGAGGATGATGAGGATGCGATCAACATCACGAAGCGGCTGTTATCGTTCCTCCCAAGCAATAACACCGAGGATCCTCCGTTCATTCCGGACCTTCATGATGATGAAGTCGTGCCGGATGAGTCCCTGGACTCTATCGTGCCGGATGATCCATCGGAACCCTACGACATGCACGAAGTGATAACGAGGGTGGTCGATCAAGGTGATTTTCTGGAAGTCCAGGAACACTTCGCGGCCAACATCATCGTTGGCTTCGGAAGGCTTGCCGGAAGTACGGTTGGTGTGATTGCGAATCAGCCGATGGTCAAGGCGGGTGTTCTTGACATTGATTCGTCAGACAAGGCATCCCGTTTCATTCGTTTCTGCAACGCTTTCAACATCCCGCTATTGACATTCGTTGACGTTCCGGGATTCATGCCGGGTGTGCAGCAGGAGTACGGCGGAATCATCCGTCACGGCGCGAAGATGCTCTTCGCCTACGCTGCCGCTACGGTGCCCAAACTCACGATCGTAGTGAGGAAAGCATACGGCGGGGCATTTCTTGCCATGTGCGCTAAGAGCATGGGTGCTGATACGCTTGTCGCATGGCCATCTGCAGAGATCGCCGTTATGGGTGCAGAAGGTGCGGTAAACGTTCTCTACCGCAGGGAAATTTCCGAAGCGAAAGATCCCGAGAAGGAGCGAAGCGACCGGCTGAAAGAATACAAAGACACATTTGCGAACCCGTTCTTCGCGGCGGCTCACGGCCTTGTTGACGAGATACTCGAACCATCCGAGACCAGGCCGTATCTTGCGGCGTGTCTCGAGGTCCTCAAGGCAAAGCGTGAGTTGCGACCGCAGAAGAAGCACGGGTTGATACCACTCTAGCAGCGAGGAATACAAATGACTGAGTGGGCATTTAGTTTCAAGTTTGCAGCCGTCGGAATCTGCATTGTATTCGCTGCATTGGCCTCGATTGTTGTGGCCGTATCACTGATACGGCTCGTTAATCAGCGCTGGCAGGATCACGAGGAGAGACAGAAGGAGAAGGCTACGGAGAAGGAGCCAAGTATCGACTCCCTCACTCTCGTTCTCATCAGCGCGGCTGTGTCTACGATGCTTCAGGGACGGTTTCATATCCGAAGTGTGCGGCGTCTGCTTCCCAAGAATGCCTCCAGAAGCCCCTGGTCGGCTCAGGGAAGGGCGATATTGCACGGATCTCACGTTGTACCAAAGAAACGGTGAAACGCGACAGAGCGGTCGCAGTTTGAAAGAGTATTGACTCTCAGGAGATAAACGATGAAACTCAAGATAACGGTCCATGGTGTTGCTTACGAGGTGGATGTCGAAGTATTGGATCCGGGTGAAGGATTCCCTGCGGCATCGTCGCTTCCCAAATCGAGAGTGAAACCTCATGCTTCCGGAGGAGCGCCGCTTCCTCCCAAGCCGTCGGCAGGGCCAGCCCCGGCTCCATCAGCTTCCGGTGATTCCAGTGGTGTGGTCACGTCCCCCATCGCGGGGAGCGTTGTCGAAATCAAGGTCAAGGCGGGAGATGATGTCAGCGAGGGTCAGGTCCTATTGATCATTGAGGCCATGAAAATGAAAACCTCGATTGCGGCCCCCACCTCCGGCAAGATCAAGTCGATTCCTGTCGCCGTAGGGGATGCTGTTCGCGAAAGCCAGACTCTCGTAGAGCTCGCTTAGCGAACATCTCATACTAAGGAGCGACAAATGGACATCCTTCTGGATTTCTTACATACAGGTGCGTTCTACAACTTCACTTGGGGCAACCTGAGCATGCTCGTTGTGGGCTGCATCTTTCTCTACCTTGGGATAGCCAAGGACTATGAGCCCCTTCTCCTCGTGCCGATCGGCTTCGGAATGCTTGTCGGTAATATTCCATTCGCACACGGCTTGGGGATAGGCATCTACGAGGACGGATCTGAAGGGGGACAGGCTTCGGTACTTTCAATCTTATACAAGGGAGTCACCCAGGGCTGGTATCCGCCGTTGATTTTTCTCGGCATCGGGGCAATGACGGACTTCTCGTGCATGCTCGCCAATCCGCGCCTTGTTATTCTCGGAGCCGCCGCGCAGACGGGTATCTTCCTGACTTTCCTCGGAGCGCTGGCTCTCGGATTCGGATACAATGAAGCCGCGTCGATAGGTATCATCGGAGGGGCCGACGGACCTACCGCGATCTTCCTGTCATCGAAACTGGCTCCGGATCTTCTCGGAGCAATCGCAGTGTCGGCTTATTCGTACATGGCGCTCGTCCCAGTGATACAGCCACCGATCATAAAATTGCTCACCACGAAGAAAGAGCGGCTGATTCGAATGAAGCCATCGAAACCTGTGAGCAAGAGGCTGAGAATAATCTTTCCGGTGCTGGCTTTCCTTATCACGGCGTGCATTGCCCCGGGTTCCATAAACCTGCTTGGATTCCTCTTCTTCGGAAATCTGATCAAGGAATGCGGAGTCACCGAGCGACTGGCGGCGACGGCGCGGACCGCGTTTGTCGATATCATCACAATACTCCTCGGTCTTACCGTTGGAGTATCTACCGATGCCAGCAGGTTCTTGACGCCCGCATCTATCAAGATATTCATACTCGGCGCAACTTCATTCTGTGTAGCGACCGCATCTGGTGTGCTGTTTGCGAAACTCATGAATGTCGTGTGCAGGAAGCCGATTAACCCGATCATAGGAGCTGCCGGTGTATCGGCTGTTCCCGACTCAGCACGAGTGTGCCAGATGGTGGGCGCCAGGGAGGATCCAAACAACTTCCTGATTATGCACGCAATGGCCCCGAATGTTGCGGGTGTTATAGGCTCCGCTGTGGGAGCAGGTATACTTCTGGCTACATTCGGCTAATCAGTTACATCCATGATATAGAAAAGCCCCGAACTCCAGGCGATGTTCGGGGCTTTTTCATGCTCGTCTGAGAATGTGTCAATAGGTCTGGGCAGCCTCTTCGCCCTTGAGAACTCTCAATGCCCCCTGATCCAAAGCACGCATCTCATCGCTTCCCGGGTAAACCATTATGGGAGCGAGGAAGTCTACACGATCCGAGATCAGCTTCACGAAGTCATCATCGCGAGCAAGTCCTCCGGACAGCACGATTGCGTCCAGTTTACCATCGACTACAGTGGAAAAAGCGCCGATCTCCTTTGCTACCTGATAGGCCATTGCTTCATAGACCAGTTTGGCTTTTCCATTGCCTTCGCTTATCTGCTTCTTGACCTCACGCATGTCCGATGTCCCGAGGTACGCTGTGATTCCACCTTTGCGCCAGATCAATTGCTTGAGTTCCTCTTCAGTGTATTTCCCCGAGTAAGCGAGTTCGATCAAACTCCATACCGGTAGATGTCCCGATCTCGTAGGCGCAAACGGACCGTCGCCGTTGAGGGCGTTATTAACGTCGACGACTTTACCATCCTGGTGTACCCCGACGCTGATTCCTCCACCGAGATGCCCCACTATCAGGGTACACTCCCTGTAGCTTCTGCCGAGGTCTTTGGCTGCGAGGCGGGCAACGGCCTTCTGATTGAGTGCATGAAATATACTGACTCTCTCGATGTCGGGTATCCCCGAGACCTTGGCTATGTCAGTAAGCTCAGAGACGGTGATCGGGTCGACGATGAATGCATCGACACCGATTTTCTTCGCTATTCTGTCGGCCACTACGGCACCGAGATTCGATGCATGCAGCCCGTAAACGCCTTCGGTCAGATCATGCAGCATCTTCTCGTCAATGCGATAGGTCCCGCTTGGCAATGGCCGCAATGCACCTCCTCGCGCAATGATGCAGTTGATGTCATCGAGCTTGAAACCGGCGGCTTCGAGATGCGAAACGATCAACTCCTCTCGAAACTCTTTCTGGCTCATGATGTCGGGATACTGAGCAAGCTCACTGGCCGTGTGAGATATTTCTTCAGACATTACCGGATTCTCTTCAACATAAACCGCTATCTTGGTGGATGTAGAACCCGGGTTGATGACAAGTATGTGGTGTTCGTCGGAAGATCCCATGGTGTAACCTCAACTATTCCTGGTTATGAGATTATAGAGAGTTCATGCAACCAGAATGCACGAACTGCGGAAGTCAATGGCCTCCAGAAACACCCTCGTGAAGAGAATGTCTTCATGACGCCTGCCCCATGTGAATACCGTTCAATTCCGACGGCCTGAGCCGCCGATTTGCTTAACATGCCCGACAGTCCGCTTCGACTGAAGCGACTGTCCAGCGCAGTATTCTATATGTGTTTGGGAAAATGTCAAGGAATTGCGGTGGACTATATAGGTCCAGCTAATAATAGTTTACGTTCGGTGTTTTGGGCGCTGAGCAATCTGCGGGTTCCTGGCCTTCATCGGGGCTGACGATTGCGGTTTTGACCACTCACCCGGCAGGCAATTCTTGTTGACGTTAAGTTTGAACTCGCATAGATTCTACGGGTGGCTGTGGCATTCTCACATACCTTCAAAGGCTGAATGACATTGGTACCGAAACGCAAACAGGAAATAATAGGAATTCTGGCGGTAGTCATTGCCATCCTTACGCTTGGCAGTTTGACCACAACGTCCGACGCTGACGAGAATTACTTTCTTCCCGGCTCCACGATGAGCATTTCTGAAGTCCGGCCGGACAACGGATTCGGTTACGCCGGAATGTTTTTCTCTCATTATGCCTATTACTTCTTCGGAATGCTGTCACTTTGTATCCCTGCTCTTCTGGGGTTGTGGGGCCTGAGACTGCTCCTGAAATGGGATAACATGAAATATGTCAAGCGACTCTACTATGCTGCAGGCGTATTTCTGTCGGTATCTGTTATGACGGCTCTCGGGGCGGTCAATCCGCCCATCGAGCATGTGGACTACGTTGGAACCCTCGGTGGACTGATGACTCACCTGATTTCGAGCCTGTTGTCGAGAGTATTCGGGTCTATCGGGACGACAGTGATTTGCATCGCCGGAATTCTGGTGTTTGGGTCGCTGCTCGTTGATTGGAGACCAAGAGGCTGGGAGAAGAAGGTTCGCAGCATCCCCAAATGGATATTCGCCAAAGTCTCCGGTTTCTACCGATCCATCACAGCCGTATTCGAGAGTGTAGAGAAGAAACCCAGATCAAAGGCAAAGGAGCAGCGGAAGGGAAGGCCCTTGTGGAAACGAATCCTGCTGCTGGATTTCGGATTTCTGGAGCCTGCTTTCAAAAACAACGAAGAAAACAAGCCGGATGATGATTCATCGTATGCCAAGTCCGAAACTCCCGCTCCGTCTGCGCAGTTCGTGACGGATTACAAGAAGATTGAAGAAGATGTCGTTGGGAAGGATGATGACGGACCTGATTCAAAGCCAGATAAGCCTCCGAGAAGGAAGAAAGTCGTGCTCAAGCGAGCGCAATTCGAAGGAGAATCCGGAGAGTATGAGTTCCCGGACCTTGATGTGCTTGAGGACAATCCCCAGCCGATACAGTCAGTCAGCAGGACAGAATTGCAGCAAACATCGGATGATCTTCTGAAGACACTGAAGACTTTCGGCGTTCAGGTTGAGGGCGACAAGATCGAGAAGTACCCCGGGCCGGTGATTACTCGATTCGAATTCAAGCCCGGCCTTGGCGTGAAAGTCAACCAGGTCGTCAATCTCTCCGACGATCTCGCACTCGCACTTCGAGCCAAGCGGATCAGGATCATTGCACCGGTGCCCGGCAAGGCTGCGGTCGGAGTCGAAATCCCGAATCGCAATCCGCAGACTGTTTACTTGAAAGACATCATCACCACCGATGACTATAACGACGGGGAGGTCGCACTGCCTCTCGCCTTCGGCAGGACGACTGCCGGCGAACCATTCGTTGCTGATCTTGCCGCCATGCCGCACCTGCTGGTTGCGGGCGCGACCGGATCGGGAAAGAGCGTCTGCCTGAATGTCATGGTTACCAGTCTTGTCTATCGGCACAGCCCACGCACGCTGCGGTTCCTCTTTATCGATCCCAAAATGCTTGAACTGTCCGTTTATAAAGGACTGCCTCATCTCGAACGGCCGGTTGTGACATCACCGAAGAAGGCCGAAAAACTGCTCAACGATGCTGTTGCCGAGATGGAGAACAGGTACAAGACTCTTGCATCTGAGAATGTGCGAAACATAGCGGACTACAATGCAAAAGTCGAAGAGACGAGGAAACTGCCGTACATAGTCATCATGGTTGATGAACTCGCTGACCTTATGATGAGCACGGCATCGACTCATATTGAGACCCTGATTACACGTCTTGCGCAAATGGCAAGAGCTGTGGGGATTCATCTCGTACTTGCAACTCAACGTCCATCCGTAGACGTGATTACCGGCCTGATCAAAGCGAATTTCCCGGCCCGTGTCGCTTTTCAGGTTGCCACACGAATCGACTCACGGACCATTCTCGATGGAAACGGCGCAGAGAAACTCCTCGGAAAGGGCGATATGCTGTTCCTTCAGCCGGGTCAGCCGGAAGCGGAACGAATCCACGGTGCACTGGTTACGTCACAAGAGACCTCGCGATTGATGGATCATATGAAAGAACAGGTCGTGGAAATAGATAAGATCGACAACTTCTCCCCGGAATCGTCCGCCCGCCGTGAAGAGGATCTCGGCAAAGATCCGCTTCTGAAAGAGGCCGCCGAGCTTGTTGTTCGGCACAAGCAGGGGTCCGTATCTTTGCTCCAGAGAAGACTTGGAATCGGATACCAGAGAGCCGCAAGATTGATAGATCAGTTGGAGGAGAAGAGGATCGTTGGCGCTTATGATGGCTCCAAAGCGCGAGAAGTGCTTGTGGATGAGGCTTACCTGAGCAGAATTATGAAGAATTAGTCGATAACTATACGCCCTCGTTTGTATAAGTGAAGAACTCGAACTGACTGCCCGAGAGGCTTTGTGATGAAGTTGAAACTATCGCTCCTGTTGGTCCTGCTGGTTTTCAATGTGGCAATCGCCGCAGATCCGACAGAACTGCTTCGTGATATCGAGCAACGCTACAACGATCTTACTGATCTCGAAGTTGATTTCAAGCAGGAGGTTCACTCGGGAGTGTTCTCCGCCGTTGAGAGGACTGAGGGGAAGATGTTTCTCGCCAAGGGAGATCGTTTTCGCATCCAGACGGATGAGCAGGTTATTGCCTCGGACGGGAAACTGCTCTGGGTCTATTCAAAAGAGAACAAGCAGGTAACAATCGACAAAGTCGGGAAGACCCGCGATCTGGTTCGCCCGAGCGATTACCTCTTCACATTCAGGGAAAACTATGATGCTGTTCTACTGCCTGACAGTTCGATCTCAGATGAGACGTACAGTGTGATCCTGCTTACAAGCCAGGACAAGGATCAGTTTATCCAGCGAATGACACTGTATGCTGACAAAACGGACAAGCTGACTCGTCGCGCTGTCTATCAGGACATAAACGGGAACATAGTCGAGATCAATTTCTTCAATCTCAAGATCGACAAGGCCCTTTCACCAGAGACTTTCATTTTCAAGGCACCGAAGGGTGTTGAAGAAATCCGCCTTCCGTAACCTGCCCATGAATCTCAGGGTATTCATAAAGAATCTTGGCTGCCCCAAGAATGAGGTCGATGGCGGCATTATGGCGGCCTATCTGCAGCGAAGCGGCTGTGTTCTGGTGTCGTCGCCGTATCATGCCGATGTCCTCATCCTGAATACATGCGGGTTTATCGAGGAAGCCAAGCAGGAGTCGATAGACGGGATATTTGAGCTTGTCAAAATCAAAAATTCGGGCAATAGAAAGAAGCTTATCGTTGCAGGATGTTTGAGCCAGCGTTACAGGGATGAACTAGCAGCAGGAATCCCCGAGATAGATCAGTTCCTCGGGATAGGCGACCTGCAGAAGGTCGTGACGGCGGTCGGCTCCGCTAAAGGTCAAAGCTGTTTTTCGAATCATGTGGGACGGACATATCAACGGCATGACATACTGCCCTTGCAGGAAAGAAGGACGTATGCATACCTGAAGATATCGGATGGGTGCGACAACATGTGTACCTATTGCGCCATTCCGTTGATTCGGGGGAGATTCAGGAGCCGTCCGATGAAGGACATTATCCGGGAGGCTAAGCAGTATATCGAGAACGGATTCAGGGAAATCGTTCTTATTGGTCAGGACTGCGCGATGTATGGCACAGACATCTACAAGGGAAGTAGACTTCCGCAGCTTCTTGAGAGTATCGCAGAGCTTCCCGGCAGGTATATCATCAGGGTCATGTATGCTCACCCGGCGAATTTCACGGATGAGATGATAGAGGCGGTTGCATCTCACGATAAGATTGTGAAGTATCTTGACCTGCCGCTACAGCATGTCTCAGGGCGGATTCTCAAGGCGATGAACCGCAAAGTCACACCTGTGCAGATAAGAAGACTGGTGGAGAAACTGCGCGTCGCGATTCCCGGTATCTGTTTGAGAACAACCTATTTGCTCGGATTTCCGGACGAGACTCGTCGTGATTTCGAAAAAGTATTGCATTTTCAGCAGGAATATGATATCGAACGTGTTGGAGTCTTTGGATATTCTCCTGAGGAGGGTACTGCCGCATTCAGTCGCAGTCACCGTATCAGGCCGAGTACCATCGCCGGACGCATAGATGAACTGATGAGTCTCGTGCAGGAGCAATCATTGAGCAGGAATCAGTCGCTCGTCGGTTCCAGTCAGTCATTACTCGTCGATGGCCCTGCCGGTGACGGGAGATTCTGGGCGCGATTGTTGTCGCAGGCTCCGGAGATTGACGGTTGCGTGTTATTGAAAGGTAGATCACGACGGGGAAGTTTCGTGAGTGCCGGGATAACTTCTGCGGAAGCATATGATTTATACGCTGATCTATTGTCATAGGAGCGGGTATGCCGAAACGTGAACGAACGATCAAAGTGGCGGGTTTAGCCCTGTCTCGACCAGTCGCGTTTGTATTCGCTATCATCTATCTCCTGCAATCCGCGGCTATTTTCTATCTGATGACCGAGAAATATGAAAACGAAAAGCTCATTCATTACCAGCAGTCCCGCATCGAGCAGCTCGAAGAGAAGCTCAAAATACTCGATATCATCGAGGACTTCCAGATAGGGATGCGTCCCTCAGAGGTCGGCAAGCTCGCAAATGTAGTATATACCGAGAGCAAGAAGTATGGGTATGATCCATTGCTACTGCTTGCCCTCATTCAGGTGGAGAGCTCCTTCAAGAAGGGCGAGGTCTCTCATATGGGTGCTATGGGACTTATGCAGGTTAAGCCCTCTATCGGTTCTGACGTTGCCAACAGGAGGGGAATCGACTGGAACAACCGGAGTTTGCTGTTTGAACCTGATTACAACGTTGAATTGGGCAGTCTCTACCTGTTCGAGCTCGTGATGAGGTTCGGCGATGTGAAAAAGGCTATAACCGCCTACAACATCGGACCAACGCGGCTGCAAAGAATCCAGAACATGCAGAAGACGCCGCCCAAGGTTTACCTCGCGAAGGTTCTTAAGAAGTACAAGGAGCTGAAAGAGGAGTATGATACGTAGATCTTCGGCACTGCTGCTGTTTACACTCTTTCTTACGGCAAGCACTATTATCGCGTCTGAGTCGAACGAGGACTTCGTTAATGCAAGCCTCCGAGCGTACTTCGGTGATGTGCTCGCGCTCGTGCCGATCTCATCCGGCGAAGAGCTGTACATCGACTATTCGCCTCCACTCATAGATAACCTGAACGTTTCCGGCGCGGCGCTGGGGGAGAGCCTGCGATCGTTAGGAATTACCAGAACGACTCTGTCGGGAGATTTTAGGGGAACCGGCATCAGGTTCGACTTGAGCGAACTCAGGTTCTCATACGAAAACCGAAACAGCACTCTATTCTCTCGCGGAGACCTTCACAGGGTTTTGAAGGTTTCTGCGAGCTTCGAATTGATAAGGGATGGTTCTCCGGTTTGGGAGAATTATCTCATAAAAGAGTACGATGACATGATACTGCTCTCGGAGAGAGAGATGCTCGAAGACAAGTCTTCGGAATTATTCCACTCGGATCTTCCACCGGGTCCGCTCCAGAAACTATGGGAGCCTGTCATTGTAACATCAGTAGTTGGTGGACTGGTATATCTGTTCTTTGCTTCAAGATAGGAGAGTCGCAACATGCGTATTCGAGTCCCAGTTTTCCTGTTATTGATACTGATTGTGGCGGGTTGTTCCAACATTGGAAATGTCAGGCGTGAGAATCCGGAAGACCAGTATGAAGTTGCAAGGAGCCTGTATGATCGCGGCAAGTACTACCATGCTGGGGAGGCTTTCCGACTGATGTTGTTCAACTTCTCGGGAGTGAGTTACATCGATTCGGTCCAGTATTATCTCGGTATGTGTTACTTCCATGACGAGGATTACATCCTGGCCGCCTCCGAGTTCAGGAGACTCGTGAAGAACTTCGCGCAGAGTTCTCTTGCGGACGACGGGCAGTTAATGATAGGCAAGTGCTACTTCCTTGCGTCACCAGAGAACGTCGGACTCGATCAGACGGACACCTACACCGCTATTTCGGAATTCGAGAATTTCGTGGAGGATTTCCCGAACTCCGACCTGATCCCCGAAGCGAACGAGCTTCTGAGAGAATGCAGGGGGAAAATCGCCAAGAAGGAGTATAAGACCGGTGAGCAGTACTTCAGGATGGGGATGAACGGATCGGCAAGAGTCTATCTCGAACACGTCGTTACCGATTCGGAATCTCTCGAGTGGCGCGGCAGATCGTTGTATATTCTTGCCGAGATTGACGAAAAAGAAGAGAAATACGATGACGCGGTGGCGAAGCTCACAAACTTCCTGCAGGCTTTTCCGGGGCATGAGTGGGAGAACAAGGCAAAGTCCAAACTGGAGAAGATCAAGTCGCTGTCTGGCGGCTCAGTCGCGTCTGACTCATAATTATGACTCGCAAGGTCGGCATAGGAGGGGGCGTTTTCGACCCGATTCACAACGGGCATCTCTTCCTCTTCTCCGAATGTGCCGACAGGCTCAATCTGGATGAAGTCCTGGTTATCCCTGCCTTTAACACCGTTCACAAAGCTGTCAGCAATGTCTCCGATTACGATCACAGGCGCGAAATGACACGCCTTGCATGCATCGAGAACAAGCGATTCAAGCTTTGCGAAATAGAGAAAGATCTGGGCGGCCCATCGTACACTCTGGGCACCCTGCGGGCGCTCAAGAATGAAATGCCCGATACGGAACTCTACTTCCTCGTGGGAATGGACAACCTCGAAAAGATCGAGACATGGTATCATCCCGAGGAAATTGTCGAGGAGGCCACGGTTGTCGTGGGATCGAGACCGGTAAATACAGTCGGCAGTTCCCCCGTATTCAAGGACAAGGTTCGGTTCCTTGACATGCCGCTAATGCAGATATCTTCGACTGATATTCGTGATCGTGTTAAGGATGGTCGTCCTATCAGGTACCTCGTCCCGGGAACCGTCGAGGATTACATTTACGAAAACGGGTTGTATAAATGAAGAAGAGCCTGTTCCTGATTGACGGATCAGCCCTTGCATACAGGGCCTACTTCGCATTCATACGCAACCCTCTAATCACGGCTCGTGGTGAACATACATCGGCCATTTATGGATTCCTGAATTCGCTCTTTCGCATTCTCGATGAGTTCGCGCCTACGCACATACTCGTCGTATTCGACACCCCGGCTCCCACCTTCAGGCATGAGATCTTCGCAGACTACAAATCCACACGCGCGAAGATGCCCGAGGATATGGCAGAACAGATTCCCCGGTTGAAAGAAGTGATTGACACGATGAGTATACGTCGGATCGAACAGGAGGGTCTTGAAGCAGATGACCTGATCGGCACCTGCGCGGTTGAAGCCGCAAGAAAGGGATTCGAGGTTGTAATAGTCACCGGGGACAAAGACTTCACTCAGCTCGTCAATGACAGGATCAAGATGCTGCTTCCGGTCAAGACGGGCGAGACTCTCGAATTGCTCGACAGGGATGGAGTGAAGAACAAGATGGGCGTTTACCCGGAGCAGATCATAGATTTGCTCGCACTGATGGGAGATTCATCCGATAACGTTCCCGGAATCCCCGGAGTTGGCCAGAAGACGGCGCTTGCGCTGATGGAGGAGTACGACAGCCTCGACAATGTCCTCGACAAGGCCCCCGACATACCTAGGAAGGGTCTTAAGAAAAAGGTCATTGAAGGTAAAGATTCGGCAATACTCTCACGCACTCTCGTTACGATCAAGACCGATGTCGATCTGGACTTCTCGCTGGATGAGCTGGCTGTAAAGCCGTTCGATGAGGAGAGTGTCGCAAAGTTGTTCAAAGAACTCGAATTCACTCGTTTTCTGGAACGAATCCCCGGCGAAGCCGCACACGCAACGACCACGGAAGAGAGTCCGGATTTCAAGCAGGACTATCAACGCATAGAGAGCCTGAAGGATTTCAAGACCTTCCTGTCAAAAGTGAAAAAAGCGAAGCAATTAACCTTCGACACCGAAACTTCAAGTCTTCATGCCATGAAGGCCGATCTTGTAGGCCTTTCGTTTTGTATTGAGGAGGGTGTCGCATACTACCTGCCGGTGGCGCATGAAGGGAGCGATCTGAACCTGCCCATGCAAGAGGTACTCGAACTTCTGAGTCCGGTGATGTCGGACAAGAAGATTGAAATCTGCGGGCAAAACATCAAATATGACTACCTCATCCTTCGCAAACATGGTGTGAAGATCGAGAACGTGGCATCTGATCCAATGATTGCGTCGTACCTTTTGAATCCATCGGACAGGCAGCATGGCCTGTCGCATCTTGCCGAAGAGTATCTTCACTACAAGATGCAGCCAATCACGGATCTGATCGGCACCGGACGAAAGCAGAAGTCCTTTGCCCTCGTACCTGTGGACGATGCCGTGTTTTACTCGGCTGAGGATGCCGACTGCACGTATCGAGTCAAGAGACTCATCGAGTCGCAACTCAAGGAGGCCAGGCTCGACAAGCTTTACAGGGAAATAGAGATGCCTCTCGTGGAGGTGCTTTCGGAGATGGAATTCGAAGGCGTCAACATAGATGAGCCTTTCCTGAAACAGCTGTCAGTTGAGATGGAAACTGAACTGGGCAGTTTTGCCGGGCAGATTTATGACGCGGCGGGTGAAGAATTCAACATCAACTCCACGCAACAGCTCGCGAAGATACTCTTCGAGAAACTTGGCCTCAAACCGGTTCGCAAAACCGGCAAGAAGACAGGTTATTCAACCGATCAGTCCGTACTGGAGCAGTTGAGCAGCGAACACCCGCTGCCGGGCCTGATACTCGAATACAGGCAATTCGCCAAGTTGAAGAGCACCTATGTTGATTCATTGCCGGCTTTGATCAATTCGGATACCGGAAGGGTACACACTTCCTTCAACCAGACAGTCGCCGCGACCGGCAGATTGTCGTCATCCGATCCCAATCTCCAGAACATTCCTATCCGCACCGAACGAGGCGCCCAGATCAGGAGAGCATTCATCCCTCGTGACAAGGATCATGTTCTGCTTGCCGCTGACTACTCGCAGGTGGAACTGCGAATCATGGCGCACTACGCCGATGATCCCGCGATGATCGAGACTTTCGAACAGGGTAAAGATATTCACGCCGCTACAGCCTCGGAGGTTTACGGGGTTGCCTTGGACGATGTGACACCTGATATGAGGAGACGTGCGAAGACAGCCAACTTCGCTGTTATCTATGGTGTGTCGGCATACGGTCTCTCTCAGCAATCAGATATGAATGTCGCTGAATCGAGCCAGTTCATCGAGACGTACTTCATGAGATACCCTGGCATAAGAATGTACATGGATCAGCACATTGAAGCGGCGAAGAGAGACGGATACGTGGCTACGCTCTTCGGTCGGCGCAGATATATACCCGATATCGAATCTCGAAACAGGAACATCAGGCAGTTCGCCGAGAGAATCGCTATCAACACGCCGATACAGGGCACCGCGGCCGACATGATTAAGATTGCGATGATAGACATTTATCGGCGGCTACGTAAGCTCAAATCGAAGATGATACTACAGGTTCACGATGAACTCGTATTCGATGTCTTCAAGCCGGAACTCGACGAGGTTAGTGAGATTGTTCGCGAAGAGATGGAAAGCGCCGTCGAGCTGAAAGTGCCGTTGAAGGCAGATATGGCATCGGGCGAGAACTGGCTGGAGTGCAAGTAGCAGAACACCACGGAAGAGACTGAGATGATACTTGTCGGTGTATATGGCCGAATGGGGTCGGGGAAATCGGAAGTTGCGAGGCTTTTTGCCGATCATGGGGCCGCTGTTATCGGGGCCGACGAAATAGGCAGGGATGTCGTCGATAGCGATCCCGGTGTTCTCCGGCGGCTTGCAGACGAGTTCGGCCCGGAGATACTTGATGGTGACGGTCAACTCAAGCGGCGAGAACTCGGGAGGCTTGCCTTTGCCGATGACAACTCGCGGGCTAAACTTGATTCGATAGTCCATCCGGCTCTCCTCGAAAGGCTCTGGCAGGAAGTAGACACTTTCGCCAAGAGTGACGAGATTCAGATCCTGGTAGTAGATGCCGCACTGATCGTGAAATGGGAAATAGAAGAGAGGTTTGACTTTCTCGTATATGTCACCGCCCCGCGCGAAGTCCAGATCGCCCGCATAGTCGAGTCCGGGATGTCCAGGGATGAAGCAATTGACAGGCTGGACAGGCAGTTACCTGACGAGATCCAGGCCTCCAAAGCCGACTTCATTATCAATAATCAGGGAACTCTCGAAGATCTCAGGCTCTCCGCTGAGAGAGTTTTCACGCAAATCTCCGGTCTGGAAAAAACAGATTGACATCATATCAGGTCTTCCATATTGTAAGTTTTGTTCATTTCTTCACAAGCGGCTGGAGGTACGGTTGAACCCATTCAACTACGATCTTGATCAAATCAAGCGGAAAGCGCTTGATATACGGCGGGATATAATCACCATGCTGGTGGAAGCCAAATCCGGCCATACCGGAGGCCCGTTGTCGTGCACCGATTTTGCAACCACACTTTACTTCAATGTCCTGAATCACGATCCCGGCAATCCAACCAGCCCCGATCGTGATATGGTAATCTATTCGATTGGTCATGTCACTCCCGTGAACTACTCGATTCTGGCGGAGTGCGGCTATTTTCCGCTCAAGGACCTTATGGAGTTCCGGAAAGTCGAAGGTCATCTGCAGGGGCACCCAAACAGGCTCGACACACCCGGTGTCGAGGCGTCTACCGGGTCACTCGGGCAGGGGCTTTCGATTTCGGTTGGCATAGCGAGCGGATTCAGGATGGATAACAAGCCGAACAGGGTCTATTGCGTCATGGGTGACGGTGAGAATCAGGAAGGCTCGATTTGGGAAGCCGCGATGGCGGCAGGCAACTTCAAACTCGATAATCTGTGCGCTATTCTTGATCTGAACAACTGCCAGATCGACGGTCACATGGAAGACATCATGGACATCAATCCGATCGCCGATAAATACCGCGCGTTCAAATGGAACGTGATAGAAATCGACGGCCACGATCTGGTCCAGATCAGAGATGCATTCGCCACGGCGAAATCAACAAAAGGAAAACCTACCATCATCATTGCAAGGACTGTCATGGGCAAGGGGGTGTCGTTCATGGAAGGCGATTACAACTGGCACGGAGTGGCGCCTTCTTTGGAACAGGGCGAGAAAGCCCTGGGTGAACTTGGTACGAATTACGCCGAATGGTCGCAGCGCTTACTGACCAACTGAGGAGACACCATGATAGTCAAGGAGCTCACTGCAGTGGATAAGAAGAAGACACGGGAAGGATTTGGGAGGGCGCTTGCCCAGCTTGGGCATGACAATCCGAACGTTGTTGCCCTTACCGCGGATCTGGGTGGTTCTGTCAATATGCGATTCTTCGCCAAAGATTTTCCTGACAGGTTCATAAATTGTGGAGTAGCAGAACAGAATATGTGCAATATCGCATCGGGGCTGTCTCTCGTAGGCAAAATACCCTTCTTTGCGACTTTCGGATGTTTTGCAACCGCAAGATGCCTTGATATGATCCGCACCACGATCTGTTATGCCAACCTGAATGTGAAGATAGCCGGAAGTCACGGCGGGCTGCTTACCGGCGAGGATGGCGCGAGCCATCAGGCTCTCGAAGAACTCGGATTGATGAGAATCCTTCCGAACATGACCGTTATTGCACCGTGTGACTTCTGGGAAGCACAGCGCGCCACGAAAGCTGTCGCGGATATCGACGGGCCGTGTTATCTCCGACTTGGAAGGGCGAGTATACCCGTCTTAACGGACGAAAACTCACCGTTCGAAATAGGGAAGGCCGTTACCCATCGTGAAGGTAGCGATGTCGCCATTGTAGCATGCGGGGTGATGGTCTATGAATCGCTCATGGCCGCCGAGATGCTTTCACAAGACGGGATAAACGCACGGGTCATAAATCTCCATACGATAAAGCCCATCGATGTAGACACGCTGGTGAGTGCTGCCGAGGAATGCGGCGCGGTTGTTACCGCCGAAGAGCACCAGATACACTGTGGTATGGGAAGCGCCGTTGCAGAAGCTCTGGTTCAGCGTTGTCCGGTTCCTATGGAGTTCGTTGGAGTACAGGATCGATTCGGAATATCCGGACCGGGAGACGAACTTCTCAAAGTCTTCGGACTCAAAGATGTCGACATCGTAAAGGCTGTCAAGAAAGTCCTCAAAAGAAAGAAGTGAGGCGTTTCGATTCGCCTCACCTCATGTCTGATCGTTATATAATTCCAAACATCATCATCCGTAACGCCAGCCCCTGTCCCGCGCGAGGCGCGGGTTCGGCTTCCAATCGGTGAGCTTTTGTTCGGGTTTGTCCTTCTTCTTCGGAGCGGGTGCATCGGCTTTCTTCGACGGCTGAGACATGTAGACTTTCGTCGCCTTCTCAGGAGCGATACCGAACGACTGCTCTGCCGCCCGTGAGATTTCCGGCATCAGGCCCTCTTCGGCAACCTTTTCGGTGAACTTGCGCCGGCCCTCAACCAGATCTCGAAGGTAGTTGTCAATCTGATCTTTGGAATAGTACTTGTCAGCAGAATACTGGCTCAGATCGGCTCCTTCGGCGTGATAAATCTCTTCTGTGCCTAGGATGCTGTCGCGATACTTGTTTGTCCCTCGAAGGTCGCCTCTCTGAATCGAGGCCATCGTATCAATCGGGACTCGTTCGGTCTTACGAATCATCTTCTTAGCACCCTTCGAGTCCTTCTCGATAATTTCACCCATACCTCCCGTATTGTACTGGAAGCACATGACCTTTCCGGGGTAGTTGGCGGTGAGATCCATAATCGTTCGGTAGAAGTGATTGACTTTGTGCGCACGCGACCCGACGATGAATGGATCAGTGCCGACAGTCCTTACCGATTCACCCGCCTTTGCCGGGTTCGAGGCATAGCTGTGACTTGATTCGCCCCACAAGTAGGCCAGCGTCGCCTGTAAAGGATTGAGGCGTTGTGAGAAAGTCATGATCGTGTTCCGGCGAGTGATGAACGCGAATGTCAATCCGTCGAGTTCTTCGATGGGGGGGAGGTTTATCGACGGATACCAGATGTCTTTCATTGCAAACGGCCAGTGTCCGCGTTTGATCTTCAGCTGTTTTCGCATAACTATCGCGCGACCGTTGCCGCACAGGTTCTCATCGAGGAAGTCCGGGCTTCCATCAGCATTGATCATGACGTTTTCGTAAAGGGCGCTCTTATGAACGAGTGCGTTATACATGGACTCCTGCAGTTTGCTGTCGACATCGGTCTTGACAAAGTAATTGAACTCGGAACCGTATGCCGAACCATCTCTCTTCAGGAAACAGATATCATCCTGACATACGAGCGTCCGCTCTCCTTTTCGCCAGTCGAGGCCGAGCTGATGACATGACCATGTGCTCTTGCCGGTAGCAGACAGCCCAAACAAGAAGACTCCGTACTTTTTGAGCTTGCCAGTCTTCTCGTCCCTGATAATCACAACCTTGGTGCCTGCGTGAAGTCCCAGCATATCGAGCGCACCAGCCGCATACATCCCATTCCTGAGGAAGCCCTTCTTGTCTTCACCCATATAATCCGACCCCATCACCAGTGTGATGTTATGGTCGGGCAGCACCAAAGCCTGTTGCCTGATATGATGCTCTTCGGGAATGTGTATGAGGGTGAATTCGGGACCCGGTGCCTTGGTGACAGGCCCCATCGTATGTCCCCACATATACGCCAGCCGATAATTCTTCAAATCGGCAATGGATATATAGAGGTTGCACTTCGGATTATAGTCGGGATTGTCTCCCATCTGCCTCCGCAGTCGAACCATCGGAAGCGTCTCCATCAGGTGCAGAACCTTGTCGAGTTCAGCCGGGGCGGCCTGTATGATCTTTTTCTTTCCATCGGGCAGATGGAACTCTCTGATCTTCTCGCTGCCCATGTAGACGGTTTTTTCGGCGATTCGGCTCGATACCGAGGAGCGCCAGCCCCATGAGCCAAACCTGGTTTGACTGCCGGTACGAATGGCGTGTTCCCTCAGATCTTCAAGGTCCATGTCCTTGATATTCGGGCCGTTTGTCCTGCGCTGGAGATCCCTCGCGAATCGTGCGTACAGCTCTGTGTCGTACAATGAGTCAGACATTTATACTCACTCCTTAGGCAGAACCTCGTCATCGCTGAAGAAGAACGCAACTTCGGTTTTGGCGTTCGCTGGGCTGTCAGAGCCGTGGACAACATTCTTTTCGACGGATGTTCCGAACTCGCGCCTGATGGTGTTGTACTTTGCTTTGGCGGGATCTGTCGCTCCCATCAACTCACGCCACCGTTCGATTGATCCATGTCCACCGATAACGATGACAATAATCGGGCCTGATGTCATGAACTCGACCAGCGACTTGAAGAACGGCTTCTCTTCGTGGACAGCGTAGAACTTCTCAGCCCGCTCTCTTGTAAGTTTGAGCGTCTTCAGACCGCGAATTATCAGCCCCGATTTCTCGATTTTTTCGATGATCTTGCCGGCAAGTTTGCGACGAACGCCATCCGGCTTGATTATTCCTAATGTATTCGCCAAGATAACCTCCTACCCGACAAGTTCGCGGATTCGCGCTTTTAGCGCCTCCGGCGGTATTGCGGCGATGTTGACCTTGTAGGCATCCGCTACCCGGAAAAGCTGATGAAAATTGCGCCTCTGCAGATCTTCCTGATCGACAGAGTCAACAAGCCTGTATGGATTGAAGAACGGCTGCTTCTTGAACGGCGAAAGACCCGCACCGGTGGGAACCCTGTATGAGCCGTCGGAAATATAGTCGAGCGCTTCATCCTGATCGAGCTTCATCACCGATGGAGCGCCGGTCTCATAACAAAGGAACACGACCGTGCTGATACGTGATCTCTTGACATACCTATCAGGGCCGCCAATCCATGATGGATCGACCATTGCGCGTGAGTCTTTCGATCCCCAGAAGCAGTATGGTTCGCCGAGATCGAGCGGACACTCATCCTCGAGCGCCTTCATGTTCGTCCAGTCAGAACGCTTCATCACAACGTTTTCACACTTGCTCCGGTCGAATATCCGCTCGTACTTCGGGAAGTCCTGCGCAAGCGAAGTCTTGAAGTAGAACTTCCGTTCCGGCGCGTCCGCTATGGCCTCGTTGCCCCTGTATCGCACGAATACCCAATCGTTCGTCAGGAACCGCGAATCAGGATCTTCGAGCATACGCGCGAAGGTCGTTCCGCGCTGCATGCCCTTCGGACCTATCAGCGCGAGAGCTTTGTTGCCGAAGTCGACACACGCAGCCCTGATACCGTGTACATCGAGCAGACGTTCACTTGCGAGGGCGACCATTCCGAGCGCCCAGCTCCTGACCTGACCGTAGTACGTCGAGTTAAACAGCACTGCCGTTCGCATATCCGGATTGAAGTACCCGTATGGTGTCCGACCCGGAACGCCGTCAACAGCATAGATAATGCCGTGCGGCTCCAGATCCGATTCGAGCTGTGCCGGGTACCAGTTCTCGACCCAGAAATCGTAGATGTGTGGAACGTTAGTGCGGAGCTGTATGATAATCCCGTTTATATTCGCGTTCCATTCGAAGTAACGGTCGTAGGGGAGATGATTCTCCGCTTCTTGCACGAGTATGTCACGTTCTTCAATGGAGACTTCAAGATCGGCCTCGGTCACACCTTTGGGATGTGTCGACACATTCTGCAGGGCGACACTCTTGTACTTCGGTGACTCTTTGAGTTTGGCCATCGCCTCGATAATACGATCCGTACCTTCTTCGATCTTGTCCATGGATGTTGCGTAGGAGAGGCGAATGTTATCATCGGCTCCGAATGCACTTCCCGGAACCAGCGCCACCGCAGCTTCCTTGAGAAGATAATACGCAAGCCCGTATGAGTTCCTGATCTTCATCCCGCCGTGTTCGGTGTTGTAGAATTCCGACACGTTGGGGAAGAGATAGAACGCGCCCTGCGGTTCGAAGCAGGAGATGCCCGGGATACGTCTCAACTTGTTAAGCATGTAGTTCCTTCGAACCTGGAACTCCGCGACCATCTGGTTGATCTCGGATTGATGACCGGACAGCGCCTCGGCTGCCGCTTTCTGGGCGATCGAATTGGCGTTCGACGTCGTGTGCGACTGGACTATGTTCATAGCGCCGATTATTTCTTTCGGGCCTGCCGCATAGCCGATTCGCCAGCCTGTCATCGCATATGACTTCGATACGCCGTTTATGATGATTGTCTTTTCTTTGATCTTGTCGCCCAAAGATGCTATCGAGGCAAATGTGTACCCGTCATAGACGATGTTTTCGTAGATTTCATCCGCAATGATTATCAAACCCTCGGAGACGGCGATGTCGCAAACCTCCTTTAATTGATCTTTCGTGTAGGCGCCGCCGGTTGGATTCGACGGGTTGTTGAGGATGATCGCCTTCGTATTGAAGTTGATGTTGGCTTTCAGTTCTTCAGGCGTGATTCGGAATCCGTTGTCCTCCCTTGTCGGGACGATCACCGGTTTCCCCTTCACCATCAAAACCTGCTGCGGATATGAAACCCAGTAGGGCGCAGGTATAATCACTTCCTCATCGCGATTCAGGATTGCAACGAATGCGTTGTAGAGGCTCTGTTTCGCACCGGAGGATACGATGATTTCCCTTGGATGATACTCAAGTCCGTGATCCTGCTTGAATCTTGCCCTTATGGCTTCTTTGAGCTCTGGAATACCGTCGTTTGCGGTATACCCGGTGAAATTGTCGTCGATTGCTATCTTCCCGGCGTCTTTGATATCTGCGGGCGTTGGGAAATCGGGTTCGCCGACGGAAAAATCAATGACATCAACGCCATCGGCCTTCATGGCCTTGGCCTTGGCATTGATACGCAGGGTTGGTGAAAGCTCCAGACGGCCGATCCTGTTGGAAATCATTGCTTAGTCCTTGTTCGGGCCGCCTGCTTCCGGCGGATTCTGCTGGTTGTCTGTCGTACCTGCGTCACCCTTGCTGCCGAGTTTTCTGATCCAGTCCTCGAGGTCGAATCCTGAGAGAGATTTAACGACCGTTGGAAGCTGAGACATCATCGACGCGACCTCACCGGTTATCTTCGATGTTCCCATCTTCCCGTCGTTGGAGACCATGACTATCTTATCAACCTTGGATACCGGCGCAGCCATTTCTCTGGCGAGATCCGGAAGCTTTTCGAACATCATCTGCAGCATAGCCGGTTGTGAATATGAATTCCATGCCTCGGCTTTCTTGCGGAGAGCGTCTGCCTCGGCCTGTCCCACTTTGTCAATAAGCTCTGCCTCGATGATTCCCTGGATTCGCTTCGCCTCGGCCATACCTTTGGCTTCGGATTCGAGCCTGAACTGCTCGGCTTCAGCCGGCTTACGGATTTTCGCATCGAGTTCGAGTTCGGCCCTCTCGATCTCCTTCTTTTCGAGATCGATGTCCGAAGCCTTCTCGATCAATTTCACCTTGGCTTCTTCCGCTTTGAGTCCCTGGTTGAGTTTGTGTCTCTGTAACTCGTACGAGAAGTCAGCCTCGGCCTTCTTGGAATTGAGGTCTTTCTGAAGTTCGGCTTTTCTCAGTTCAAAATCCTGATTGGCCTTCGCCACTTCGGTATCCGCGATTATCTTCGCGATATCCCCTTCTTTCTTAGCCTCTGCCGACTTGATGATGGCATCACGTGCGGCCTCTGCCTCTGCAACTTCGGCGTCACGTCTTGCCTCGACAATCTTCGGCTTTCCGAGTGCTTCGAGGTATCCCGATGGATCGGTGATTTCCTTCAGGTTGAATGAGAGCAGTTTCAAGCCCATGTTGGCGAAGTATTCTCCCACATCGTCGAAAACCTTTGTCGCGAAATCTTTACGGTTCTTGTTAATCAATTCGAGATTCATCGAGCCGATCAGGGCACGTGTAGAACCTTCGAGAGTACGAAGCGCAACATCGCGAATATCGCTGAGTGGTTTCCCGAGGAACTGCTCGGCTGCGAGGTAAATCGATGTTTCCTCGCCGGCGATCTTAACTTCCGCAGTGCCCCTGACTGTTGATCGGATACCGTTCGTTGATATCGCATCTTCAACCTGGAAGTTCATCGGAATGATTTCGAGCGGCAGTATCTGGGCCTGCTCTATAAACGGCCTGACGAATGTACCGCCGCCGATCCGCATGCGGTATCCCACTTCACGCGTGGTGCCGTCGGGCATGGAAACCGTTCGTTTCTTTCCACCCGAGATGATTAACACCTCGTTCGGACCGACCTTGCGATAATTCTTTAGGATGACGAAAACTACGGCCGCAAGAATTACGACGGCGACGATGATAACAATAATCAGTGGGCTCACAATCACGCTCTCCTTCAGAATGATAAAAGGCGGCAACTGTAAGCCGCCATTATTCCGTTTTAATGGTGAAAAACTATACTTTTGGGCATGCGATGTCAACCGCTTTTTGGGGCAATCTATCTATGTTTTGAGCGAAGTTTCGCGTGTTCGCGAAAAAGGAACGACAACTCCACCGCATAGCGAGTTGACATGAATCGTCGATCAGTTTTGTCTTGCACTCAGCATAGAACATTCGAATAATACTTACATGGCAAAACAAATGAGAGTAGACAGACCTGTCGTAGATATAAGGCGTGGGCCGAACTTCAAGAGTGAATTGCTGTCACAAGCCCTCTATAGTCAGGGTGTGACAGTCCTGAAAGCTCATTCGGGTTACGTCAGAGTGAAATGCGCGGATGGATATGTCGGTTGGGCGCGAATAGATCACCTATCGGCCCGAAAACGCGAAGTTCCGGGGCACATGGTCGACGTACCGTCAGCAGCCCTCCTTGATGGCTCTACGGGAAAGTTCGTGGGACGGCTTTCGTTCGGAACCTATATCAATATCGTCGAAAAGCGAGAGGCATTTGGGCGGATTTCGTTTCTCGACAGGGATGCGTGGATCTCGAAAGGCTGTGTCAGAACCATACCAAAGAAGAGACTCGGATGGAAAGCTATTTCCACTTACCTGGAGAATCTCATAGGTACACCGTACGTGTGGGGGGGAAGATCAGGTTTCGGTCTTGATTGCTCGGGACTGGTCCAGCTTGTCTTCAATTCCTGCGGATTCAGCCTGAAGCGGGATTCCGTAGATCAGCGGAAATCCGGCAGGACCGTATCCCTGCGAAACATACGACCCGGAGACCTGACATTCTCTCCGGGGCATGTTGCTGTGTACTTCGGAAAGGGCAAGATTCTTCACGCTTCTGCCAGGGCTGGTGGAGTGTACCTGGAGAATCTATTTCCCGAGTTGCCTGACAGCAGGTCGGACATCTACGATAAAATCGAACTTGTGAAGCGGGTAATATGATCAAACCGAGACGTTTGCATCCGGGATCGCGGGTAGCTATCGTGGCCCCGTCATCACCATTGGACAGCAAGCATGGTTTCCAGCGCGGGTTGAACATGCTGAGATCGCTGGGGCTGAAACCGGTCATACCTCGTGGCCTTCATCGTCGGAGGAGATTTCTCGCCGGGAGTGACCAGCATCGCGCCGATGTGGTCAACGCAATGTTCGAAGATGACGAAGTCGACGGTATAATCTGTATGCGTGGCGGCGATGGTGCAGCCCGAATCCTGCCACTTCTGAATTACGATCTCATCAAACGAAACCCGAAGTGTCTGATTGGCTACTCTGATATCACCGCCCTTAATCTCGCGCTTTGGTCGAGAATCCGATTGGTGAGTTTCTCGGGCGCAATGGTTGCGAACGGCTGGAATTCCGCGGGCGAACTGACATGTGACAGTTTCACACGGCTTGTTTCGGGAGAGAAGAAACTCGACTGGGAATTCAGGCCCAACTTCTTCAGGGTAATGACCAAAGGCACCGCGCAGGGGAGATTGGTCGGCGGCAACCTGACGGTCATGGCCGGACTAACCGGGACGGCGTACTTCCCTTCAACCAGGGGAGCTATTCTCTTCATTGAGGATGTAGATGAGAAGCCGGAGCGGATTGACCGCATGTTAACCAATCTGCGACTTGCCGGAGCATTCGACAGTATCAGTGCGGTGCTGCTTGGTCACTTCATCAACTGCGCCGGCAAGCAGAATCGGCAACGGGACATACTCAACTTCGTCTTGAAAGACAACCTTGCTGATTTAGGCGTTCCGGTAGTCGCAGGACTGCCATTCGGTCATATACGAGATATGCTCACGATGCCAATCGGCGTCAAAGTAAGCCTGGACACTCGACTGAGACGGATATCGATACTCGAGAGGGCGGTCAAGTGAGCCTGTTGATTACTGCAGAACTGGAAGAGGTCCATCTGAAAGAGACCTTCCGGACTTCGCGTGGGGAAGCCGATTCCAAAGTAGTCTGCGTCGTCAAAGTCGATGACTCGCTCGGTGAATGCTGCCCTTCGCTCCACTACGGTTATTCGGCTGAAGAATGCCATGACAGCATCAACTCCATGCAGATGTCGATAGACACGGAGAACTTCGAACTGGACAGCCTGCTGGCCGAGCTGTCACAGCATTGCGGAGACAGATACTCCATGCTGGCGGGCCTTGACATCGCCCTGCACGATTATGCCGCAAAGCGAACCGATCAGCCACTTTGGCGTTATCTAAACTTGCTCGATCCTGCCGAACGGGAGAGCTCGTACACGATCTCTATCGTCGAACCGCGAAAGCTCGAGCAGAGGCTCGAAGCTGCCGGTGAATTCAGGGTATTGAAGCTGAAACTTGGTTGTGAATATGACGAGGAGAATCTCGAGTTGCTGGGGCGTCTGCCCGGGCGCACGATACGTGTGGATGCCAACGGAGCATTGACAATGAACAACATCGAGTGGCTGATTCGTGCGGCGCATGACCTGGAACTCGAACTCATCGAGGAACCGCTCGCGGAGCCGCGACTATCCGACTTGAAAGAGCTTCAGGCGGAGGTCAAGTGTCCGATCGTACTCGATGAGAGCATTAAGACGGTACGAGACGTGATGAAATACGAAGGTTGTATCGGTGGCGTAAATGTCAAACTCCAGAAGGTCGGAGGGATTGCGAAGTCTCTCGAAATCATTCGCGCCGCCCGCATGCTCGAAATGAAAGTAATGATAGGATGTATGCTCGAAACCTCGATAGGGATATCGGCGGCCGCAAATCTGGCTGGTTCGGCAGATTACCTTGATCTTGACAGCTCAACTCTGTTGTCTGATGATCCATTTGACGGCGTGGTGCTGGTCAACGGGAAGCTGTCTCTTCCAATCCGTATCGGCCACGCGGCAATGAGGAAGTCCGAATTGGAAAACTCGAAATGATCAGCAAAGTCGTATTATTCGCAATGCTCACCCTGCTGCTGTGGTCGGACTACTGCTATTCACAGAAGCCTGTAATCGAAGTCAGGTATCCCAGGAAAGGGCAGGTGTTGCCGTTTGTTGACTCGACTTTTATCTTCGGAAAGGTCACTCCCGGATCCACTCTGGAAGTAAACGGTGTCTCCGCTGAAGTTCATAAGGATGGTGGGTTCCTTGCTTTCGTCGACGTGGACCCCGGCGAGTTCGAATTCCAACTGCGAGCTGACATGAATGGATTGGGATCGACGTTGACATGGCCGGTGCGCATATCCGAATTGTACAGGACGGTCCCATCGGATTCGCTTGCCATACTTCCCCGGTTCAGTGTGCCGTATGTCTATCAGGAGTTGACACCGGGCGACCTTGTTGAAGTGTCTTTCAGGGGTACTCCCGGAGGTAGAGCAACATTCTCGATTGAAGGCGTGATAGACAGTGTGCCCATGGTCGAAAATGGGAAGACATATGGCGGGAGCTGGGGTGAACGTGTCTTCGGCGATGGGGAAAAGGATGATACCACCTGCCTTGCAGGAGTCTACTTCGGTAGCGTGTATCTTCCCGACACCGCAGACGTGGACAGCGCCCATGTCACGTTCAGATTGGAGGTTCCCGCTTCACGGTTTCCCGACCCAAGGCTTAACGGCGGTCCCGCGGGCGTAGCGATTGCCGAATCACTCATGGCAGTTGTCGAGGACACCGCGAAGGGGCTGATTATGGTGAGATCATACTCACAGCCGCAAGTCGTCGAACTGATAGATTCTACTCAGACTATTCGTACCGGCCCCAGGAAGGGCTACCTCTCGATCTTCCAGCCGAAGGGAGTCCGATTCGTCTGTGATGGCAGGTACGGGAATTACCTGCGCCTGAGATTAGCGCCCGGGCAAACAGCCTGGATACCTGATACTTCCGTAACGTTTCTTGCCCCCGGTACGCCTGTCCCGCACAGCTATGTACGAACTGTCAGGTGTACGGGGCTTGACGATACGGTCAGGGTCGAAATCTTCCTTGACGAGAAACTGCCGTTTCAGGTGGCGACTCAGGACAGCGATAACAGCGTTCTATTGCGAGTCTTTGGCGCTACGTCGGACACTGACTGGATTCGCTATCTCGGGTCACGGGATCATATCGATCGCATTGTCTGGAGGCAGGAACAGGATAGGGTCTATTTGCTGACGATCGACCTGGAAGAGACAAACTTCTGGGGATGGGATGGGCGTTTCGTGGATAATGTGCTGACTCTCGAGCTGTATCCCGGTCCGGAGAAGTTCGGTTCCTACAAAGACCTGCGCGTAATGATCGACCCGGGTCACTCCAAAGACCCGGGAGCAATCGGCCCGACGGGATTGCTTGAAGCCGAGGCCAATCTCTGGATAGCCGACAAGTTGTCCGAAATCCTCCGCAAGAAGGGCGCCACTGTATTCATGACGAGGCATGATGACTCGGATGTCAAGTTGTATGATCGCCCCAAACTGGCAAGAGAGAAGAATTGCGACGTATTCATCAGTGTCCACAACAACTCAGTTCCCGATGGTGTCAATCCGCTTTATCACAACGGCGTATCTACGTACTACTATAATGCCTTCAGCAAACCGCTCGCAGAGCATATACAGAAGAGGGCGGTAGAACGACTTCATCTCAGGGATCACGGTTTGTACTATGCCAACTTCGCGGTCACCCGCCCCACTCAATACCTTGCTGTGCTGATAGAATGCACATTCATGATTCTTCCCGATCAGGAAGCCGCTCTTCGGACCGAGTCTTTTCAGGAGAAGTGTGCCAAGACAATAGCTGAAGGGCTGGATGATTACCTGCGGTCGCTCGACAGGCGCAGGTGATCAGGTTTTAATCGCTCCCGCCGTTACGCCGGATACGATATGCTTCTGGAAAAGAAGGAAGACAGCAATAACCGGAATCGCAGAAACTGTCGATGCCGCGAATATCTGCGGCCAGTCGATTTGCTGATAGCCCTGAAGTAGTGCGAGCATCACAGGAAGAGTTCGCATGCTGTCCGATGTCGTAAGTATGAACGGCAAGAGGAAAGAATTCCAGTTCGTCATGAATACCTGAACCGCCAGCACTGCCAATACCGGTTTGCACATCGGTGCGACAATAGAGAACAGGATTCGGAACTCACCTGCACCGTCAATTCGAGCCGCTTCCTCGATGTCTGTCGGAATCTCCCTGATGTATTGCGTAAGCAGCAGAATACCGAGAGGGTTCACTAGAAACGGCACTATCAAGGCCGCGTAGCTGTCGTACCACCCGATGTTCTTGACCAGCAGGAACAGCGGAATGATGATGATGTGGACGGGTATCATAATAACCGCGACAACCGTCACGAAAAGGAGTTTCCTCCCGGGGAATCTGAACCTCGCGAATGCGTAGCCACACATCAGGCAGAAGACAAGATTCCCGGCGGTTACCAGGCCTCCGACAATTGCCGAGTTCAGCACCGAGCGGCCGAAATTCTTCACTTTCATTATGGACGCGAAGTTGTCGAGAGTGATGCTGTAGTCGGTGATATTCTTAATGAGTGATCCGGATGAGAACGTCGACGAGAACGCGCCGAGCAGCATCCACCAGAGCGGCATTAGCATACCAACCAGAATGAATGTCATGAGAAGCAACAATGCGGCGTTCCTGAGCTTCATTCTGCCGTACCCCTCTCAATTCCGAAAACTCTCATCTGCAATAGCGCGAATATCATTATCAGGATAAACAGTATGTATGCAGCCGCTGACGCATAGCCCATGTCGAAACGGTGCAGTCCTCTGTCGTAAACGAAGTAGACAGCAGTGAGTGTCGAGTTCAACGGGCCGCCCTTAGTCATAACATATATCTCAACGAACACTTGAAACGACTTGATCGTGTTTATCAGGACCACGTAAAGCATCATCGGGCGCAACTGCGGCAGGGTGATGCTCCAGAAACTCCGCCAGCCTGATGCGCCGTCGATAGCGGCGGCTTCGTAGTGTTCGCAAGGTATCGACTTGAGAGCCGCCAGAAACAGCAGCATGTAGTATCCGGAGGCTATCCATATGTCCATGACCATTATTGATGCAAGCGCGGTGCCTTCAGAGAACAGAAACCCCCGTTCCGGCGTCGGTATGCCAACCATATCGCATAACAGCGTCAGATACCCGCCTTTGGAATAGAGGTTGGTGAATATGAGCGCGATCACCACGAGTGAGGTGATGGATGGAATGAAATAACCCGACCTGAATATCTTCGCTCCCGGCAGTTTCTGGTTGACGAGAAGTGCAAGGACAAGCGCAATCACTGTCGTGAATGGTATCGTTCCCAGAACGAACACAGCAGTGTTGAGTAATGCTCGCAGGAAATCCGAATCCTGCAGAAGCCGGGTGTAATTTGCGATCCCGACAAAGCTCGAACTCTTCGCCAGCAGTTCATAGTCGGTGAAACTCAGGTAAAGAGAGTGCGCGAATGGATATGCCCAGAAGATAAACAGAGTGATTAGCCAGGGGGATAGATAGATCCAGACATGCCTCTGTTTCGAGGTGATCGACCCCCCCTGCATGCGTCAATGACCCAGAATCTGGTTTATGTCATCCGTTGCTTCTTGAAGCGCGTCTCTCGCGTCCAGCTTGTGATAGATCGCCTTTTCGACGGCCTTTTCGAGGATCTCTTCGATGTAGACCCACTCAGGATGCGAGGGGGGAGATTGGGCTGTCGCGATCTGATCCAGAAATGCCTTTGCGAGAGGCTCTGCAGATTCGGACACCCTGTTGGCTGCTTCCCGATTGGCTGGCGTTGGCGATCCGACCGCCCGGGCAAACACGAGATTGGCATCGGCAGAAGTCATAAACCGGGCGAATCTAATCGTCTCTTCGATGTGTTCCGACTCCTGATTGACGGCAAGATACTCGCCGCCTGCGAACGATACTGGGGTTGCGGTTGTGTCGGGAACGGGGATCACCGATGACGCTATTTCAAAGTCGATTCTCTGACTCCTGATGTTCCTCAACATCCAGTCCCCTGAGATGACGAAACCAAGCTCGCCTGCGAGAAATCTCTCTTCAAGGCCCCTCTGCGTGTCCATATGACCCGCATCCGAGAGCTTTACATAGTATTCGAGCGCGGCAATTGCCTCGTCGCTGCTCAGCTCGCAGGCCATACCATCTGCTGACAGTATCCGCCCGCCATTGCTCCACAGAAACGGCAGGAATTTCTTGTAGAGGCGATGTCTCTCCGCAGAATTCGAACCAAACCCCGCATACGGCTCACCCAGACTGCTCACCGCCTTCGAGAAGTGCAGGAGGTCATCCCAGGTCATGATGGAAGGTATCGCATCAATTCCAGCGTCCTTCAACAGGTCAAGATTCGTGAACAACGCACGAGTACCCAGAAGCCAGGGGAAAGCGTATACCGAGTCACCTATTGTTGCGGGTTCCCACATGATCAGTGAATCCCTGAGGGTATCGTAATGCCGAGAGACATCAGCGAGGACACCCTTCTCCGCGAACTCGATCACCCAGTCGGACCCCAATTCGACTACATCCGGTGCAGTGCCTGTGCTGAACGCGACGACGATCTTCTCGTGACCATCCGACCATGTCAGATCGACAAGATCGACAGTAACTCCCGGGTTCGCTGATTCGTAATTTTTGATCAGCCCCTCTATCGCAGGCTTCACATCGGGAGATGTCCAGAACTGCCAGAAAGTGATATGTACCCCGTCAGAACCGGAGTCACCACCACAACCCGCTATCAGGCACAGGGCAACAGCAAGTGTCATAAGCCTCTTCATAGACCCTAAGACAAAGCACTACTGCCGGTTAGTCAATATTAAAATCTGTTTTTGTTGACTATCCTGTCCCCGGTTGACATACTCATATCGGAGGGTAACTGTGAGAAGGTGTACTTCTGTCTGCATCGGGCGCAAATATCTATCTGTCCTTTTCCTCGTAGCTGCTATAATGCTGATAACGTGTCCAGCGATTCTTGCGTCATTCGAGGCCGTTGATACACCATCCGATGGTGGAAGCAGCGTATCTCTCCGATGGGCGCAACCCTTCTCCGGTGCAGTTCAAGGAGAAGCCTACGTAGATATCGAAAGACGGACTGTTGGAGAACCCGCGTGGACAAAGCTCGCTACTCTGTCGCTCGGTGACGGGGAATATGTCGATCAGGGCACTCAGGATGGAGTGCTCTACGAATACAGAATTCGACCGTCAGGTGCCGAGTTTGATATGGGTGTCACGGCGGGGCCGGTTTCTTCGAGTGCCCAGTGGTACAGCGCGAGACGAACACCGGTAGCGGTGGCTGTGCTGGTCTGTTTTGCTGTTATCGCGCTTGTCGCATGGATCTCGAAGAAAGCAGGTGAGTTCTACGTCCGTCCGATTCGGGGATTACAGGCAGTTGACGAGGCTGTCGGTCGCGCGACCGAAATGGGAAAGCCGGTTCTGTTTACACCGGGCTGGGGAGGGGATATCCAGCGTCCGACAACGATCGCTTCACTGAACGTGCTCAGTTATGTCGCAAGAAAGACCGCATCGTACAAGTGCGATATCTATTTCCCGACTCATGATCCGGTGATAATGACTGCGGCGGAAGAGGTCATCCGCGAGGCTTACATCGAAGAAGGGCAGGCGGACAATTACGATGCTGATAATGTCTTCTATACGACTTCATCGCAATTAGGGTATGCCGCCGCAGTTGACGGCATAATAACGAGATATGAACCGGCGGCGATCTTCCTTCTCGGAACTTTCGAGGGGGAAGCGCTTATTCTGGCCGAGACCGGCAATTCCATCGGCGCTATGCAGGTCGCCGGCACCGATTCCACGATTCAGCTATCGTTCTTCATGGTTGCATGTGACTATACATTGATTGGCGAGGAGCTTTTCGCGGCCTCAGGCTACCTGACGAAAGATGCGAAAATACTTTCTTCCGTGAAAGTTCAGGATTACTTGAAGCTCATTATCGCGATCCTGCTGATAATCGGGGTAGTGCTCGCGTCCGCAGGTAACACCGAGCTGGCCGACTGGATCGGGCGTTCATAGGGTAGGGCTGTGCTGAATAAACGACTGCCGATAGTCATCTGTTTTGTGTTTGGAGCGTTCGGGCTGGTTCAGTATTTCTCGCCACATCCGGCGGTTGTGCAGGCCTACTCGACATTGCTCGACTGGACACAGGTGATTTTCGCGTTCACACTGATTGTGGGTGTCCTTTCCATATTCCAGATACATCTCAAAAAGGTCAGTCGCAAGGAACGATTCTGGGGATACAGCATAGTTACCCTCGTTTCTCTCGTGGTTATGGCGGTCGCTGGCTTCGCGGGCGGTACAGATCACGGTTCTGCGTTCGTCTGGATTTTCGACAACATGCAGGTCCCGATGCAATCGACAGTATTCGCTCTGCTCGCTTTCTTCGTGGCATCGGCCGCGTATCGCGGGTTCCGTTTGCGCAACGTACAGGCGGGCATCCTGCTTGTCGCCGCACTCATAATAATGCTCGGCAGGATTCCCGTCGGCGGACTGCTGACCGACTACATTCCTCAAACCGCTGATTGGATCCTCAGCGTTCCGTCGATGTCGGCGAAACGGGCAGTCTTGATTGGTATTGGTTTGGGATCGATAACCACGGCGCTCAGGGTAATACTTGGGGTTGAACGCAGCTATCTTGGACGGAACTGAGCATGAATCTTGCGCGCATTGACAAACGGTGGATATACCTCCTGCTCCTCGTGGCGGTTACAGTACCGCTGGTAGTGAAGATGAAGCTGCCCGTGAGGGTCAGTTCCGAAACTCAGGTAGTCTTCGATGCAATCGACCAGGTTCCGGAGGGCAACTTCATTATCCTTTCGTTCGACATAGAGGCTTCATCACTTCCGGAAATTCAACCTATAGCGGATGCTATAACAAGGCACGCTTTCAGCAGGAATCTTAAGGTTGTCGGGCTGGCCCTATTCTCCGAGGGTACAGCGATCGGATACAATGTGTTGTCAACAATCGCCAGGCGGTACGACAAGGAATACGGCCGGGACTTTATCTACCTCGGCTTCCGACCGCAATACGTTTCCGCGATCCTCGGCATAGGAGAGAACATCGCGGGTGTTTTCCCGCTCGACTATTTGAACAACGACTGGACTGAACTCGCGAACTTCAGTGAGCTGAAAGACTACAGTGACATTGATCTCGTGGTGTCGCTGGCGGACGGGGGGCTTCCAACATACTGGGTAGAGTACGCCGGGAGCCGTTATCATCAGAAGGTCACGACCGGCCTGACTGCCGTGATGGCGACGTCATACTTCCCATACACAGCGTCGGGGCAACTGACCGGTTTGGTAGGAGGACTCAAGGGAGCCGCCGAGTACGAAAAGCTTCTCGGATACGTCGGAGGCGGACAACGAGGTATGCTCGCGCAGTCATCAGGCCATCTTCTTATTATCGTTTTGGTTATTTTGGCGAATGTCGCTGCTTTCTGGAAGAGATCGTGATATGGGTATAGGTACTCTTACAGCCCTGTTGTTGACGATAATGATATTCTCGTTTCTCTATAAGGAAAATCCATTCTACAGGTTTGCCGAGTACCTTCTCGTCGGCATATCGGTGGGCTACTACCTCGTGATTATCAGCACGAACACATTATATCCTCTCGTGATTGACAAGATATTCGTGCAGGGAGAATTTGTGGCGGTGATCCCTGTAGTTCTCGGGTTCATGATGTTCGCCCGTCTCAATAAACGATGGGCATATCTATCGAGGATTCCGCTGGCATTGATGATCGGGTTCGGCGCAGGGCTTTCGATACCGGCGATGCTTCAGGCCCGAATCCTCAGGCAGATGTCGGCATCCATGCAGTCGTTCCTGACAATAAACGGTGCGGTTATTCTCATCGGAATCCTGAGCACTTTGTCATACTTCTACTTCTCCAAGAAGCAGGAGGGTGTGTTCGGAAAGTTCACTATGCTCGGGACATACTTCCTGATGATCTTCTTCGGGGCGACATTCGGTTATACGGTGATGTCCCGTATCTCCCTGTTGATAGGGAGGATGGAATTCATCTTGCGGGATGCCCTCGGGGTGATCTCCTGATGATCTGCAGCAAATGCAAGACGGCCATGAAAGAAGAGAGAAGGTCATTCCACAAACGCCGCAAGTGGGTTTGTCCCAAATGCGGTGCCGTGAAATTTCAGGAGATCAAGAAGAAGTGACCATAAATTGCCGATATTCAGTTTAGAGGACTCATCGTTGATTTGATATGGCAGTACCAAAGAATATAAGAATCGGGACCTCGGGGTATTCATTCCTTGACTGGGTCGGCCCTTTCTACCCGCAGGGGATTGAGAAAGGAAAAATGCTCGACTACTATGTCAATCACTTTGATGTGGTCGAGATCAACTCATCATATTATTCGATACCTCACCCAAAAGTTTTCGAGAACATGGAAAAGAAGACCCCTCCCAATTTCGAATTCATAGTGAAAACTCACAAGAGCCTCACCCACGATAGGACGGATATATTCATACCGACTGACCAATACAAGGATGCAATAAAACCACTTGTCGATGCGGGGAAACTGCGTGGTTTGTTGTTGCAGTTCCCGTACTCCTTCAAGTGGACCCAGCAGAACTTCGAATATCTCAAGAAGGCAACTCACATGCTTGCCCCCACACCTTTGTATCTCGAATTTCGATACCGGGGTTGGCTCAGGGACGAACTCTTTGATTGGTGCAGTGAGAAGAAGATCAATATTTGCTCGATAGATGGCCCCCAGATCGATTCCATGCCGAGGGATGATCTTCATCAGACTTCACAGAACATCTACTTGAGACTTCACGGTCGCAACGCCGAGAAATGGTGGAAGGGCGGGCCACTTAGATATGACTACCTGTATAGCGAGGATCAGCTTAGAGATTGGATCGACAAGATCAGGAAATCCAAGAAGGAGTTGGATACGCTGTATGTTTTCTTCAACAACTGCCATGCGGGGCAGGCCGTTCAGAACGCACGGATGATGGCCGACCTGCTGAGACTGGAATTCGACGACGAGGATTGAGCGAGATGTCTATACCGAAACGAACAGCATTCATAGTAATAGCCACTCTGCTGTTGCTTGGGATTCACTATAGATTCGGTTATCCGTTGCGAAATGCAATTGACCACTCATTGTGTGTGAATGCATTTCTTGCGACCGCATCGTTCAATTCCCATGAGGTTTTTTTCCCTACGGAAAGAAAGCTCTCGAGGGCTCCCGCGTCGAACTGCAGGGCGGCACTGGTTATCGACAACAGAAGCCATGAGGTCCTTTACAGCAAGCGGGCTGATGAAGTTCGGTCTATAGCCTCGCTGACAAAACTTATGACGGCTATGGTTCTCATAGATATGGATTTCGACTGGGCAAAGGTCGTAAAGATAGGCTTCGACGATGCACGTAATTCCGCCAGGTCGAGGCTCAAGGTTGGCGAGAAATTTTATGCCAGTGATCTGTTTTACATAATGCTGATAAACTCTGATAACCGTGCCGCAAGAGCGCTTGCACGGTCGACCGGCCTGTCGCGGGAGGATTTTGCTGCGCGAATGAACGCCAAGGCCAAGTCGCTGGGCATGTTCAAATCAGTATTCGTGGAGCCATCCGGCCTTGACGAGCGAAACGTGTCGACAGCGAGTGACTGCGCGAAAATGCTGAATGCGGCACTGCAGGAAACCCTGATTTCCGCCGCAGTGAGGACCTACAAGTATTCATACAGGTCGATCAATCATAAGAGGAGGCGTGATATAGTGAACACAAACCGCCTTCTCACATCCGGATGGCAGGTCAGGGGAGGCAAGACAGGTTACATCCGTGCGTCCGGCTATTGTTTCAGCACCAGACTGTGTGATGAGAAAGGACACGATTTGACGATAGTCGTGCTTGGATCTCCATGGAAGGGGACCCGATTCACGGTTGCCCGTAGGCTCGCTAACTGGGCGTTTAAGAATCTCGAAAAATATGACGCGGAGGAGTGTCATGTCGCGGGAAGAGAACTTACTGCCGGCGTGGACTGAAGAGATTCAGCTTAGTCTTGACGCAATTGGCACCATTGTCAACACAGATATCCCACGTGTTGCGGAGTTTCTTGCTTTGCTCGAAGAGCGTGTTCGGGAAGTGGACGACAAGCTGAAAGAGAACCGAATGACTGCAGTTTCGGTCGAGGAATCTTTGCATGATGTAGACGCGAAGCTTGATATGCTGCTTGCCAAGGTGGACCTTATCGAAAGGCGAATAGCCGAAATATCGGCAAGAGATTCTCGAACCAACTGAAGGTTCTCGAATATCAGTGCCTCACGATATCCTTGACAGAATCCTTCACGAGTCGCCTCTAAAAAGATATTGACAGATACCGATGTATAGATTAAATAGGATAACCATTTGGCGCCCTAGCTCAGTTGGTAGAGCAACGGACTGAAAATCCGTGTGTCCCCAGTTCGATTCTGGGGGGCGCCACTTTTTTATGCCCAATTCCCACCTGCGTTTAAGCCCAATAGATATGAGCTTATGGAGAATCCGCCAGTAGCTTCGACCTGTGACTTGACTGCTAAACACACGCTGCACACTTTGTCTTGAGATGTCACCTGCCGGTGCATATCAGCTCAATATGTGACAGTTACGCCCCGAGCCTGAAGAGCCGGTATGTGGGTATTGATCGATTCGGATGACAGTGGATTGTTCTCAAGCGCGACCTCGTCTCCGGCCGCCACTCCGGAGTTATCAACCAATGGTGCGATATCCTGAATCATGTTCGATTTCAGCGAGATACTGTATAGTTCGAGCAGATCGCCGAGAGGCGATACATCCGTAATGGCATTATTGTCGGCGTTCAGGTAGTAAAGATGAGAACAACTGCTCAGAGCTGAGATGTCCGAGATGCTGTTACCGATGATAAACAGGAACTGAAGCTCGGTCATGCTGGATACAGGCTGTAGATCGCTAACTCCGGTGAGACTGATGAAAAGCAGCCTCAATTGATGCAGGGATGACAAATCGTCAACGCTCTCGAGCGGATTCGCTGACAACTGCAGGTTCCGGAGATTCACTAGGCCAGCCAACGCCGAGAGATCGGTGATACTGTTGTCCTGCAAGTCGAGCTCACTAAGGCCCGACAGTATGGACAGCTGATCGATATTCGAAAGATCATTGTGCCCAAGGTTAAGATTGACAAGGGCGATGCAGTGCTCAAGACCTGTCAGGTCGCTTATCCCGAGATAGTTAGCGACAAGGGTGTCCAGAGACGCAAGGTCTGATTTGTAGATACTGCCTGATGGTACGTCAATCGCGTCCCTGACAGCTGCTTCCAGAGCTGGGTCGCTGAATGTCACGATCTGATCGGAGTAAGGCAGTCCCCACGCTACGTTCGACACATTCGACCAGTTCTCAGAGTTGTCCTGAGTACGGATTGCGAAGTAGTAAGTGGTACCATCAACAAGCTCGGAAACCACAACGGACTGCGTGGTGCCTGAAGTATCAGGATCGGGCACACCTGATACGATTTGCCCGCCCGACCATTCCGATACAGAGTCATATTCGGTGGAGTACCGGAGTTCATATTCATATGCTGTACCTTCATAGAAGTCCTCTCCCGGAGCGGTCCAGCTGACTGTCGCGGACGAAGCCGTAACTGTGTCGACGGTCAGATCCAGAATGTCTCCTGGCGGGATCGTATTGTCGACCCAATGCACTGTGACTCCCCGAGTACGTAGCGCCGGAATGTCGCTCATTATCGATTCGTGATCCAGTGGATTCAGGTGCAGTGATACATTGTCGCCGCTTCCGAGTCCATCGTTGTCAACTAAAGGACTGATGTCCCTTATTCGGTTGCTGGAGAGTCCAAGATACTGGATCTGTGTAAGATTCGACAAATGTGTGATATCGTGTATGAGATTGGACTGGATGTCCAGTTCAGTTAGATTTGTCAGCCCTGATATCGGACTGAGATCAGCAATCTGATTGGTGCCGATTCGGAGCACCGTCAAACCGCTCAGTGCGGACAGCGGTGTTAAATCGACGATTGCATTGCCGCCCGCATGAAACTGCTCCAGTTTAGCGAGTTGAGAGAGAGGAGATAGGTCGCTGATCGAATTGTTTATGACATTCAGTATCGTCATGTTGGAGCAGTATTCCAGCCCCGTGAGATCGGAAATCGATTGATCAGTCGCAGTAAGGTCAATTACTGTTATCATATCCGATTTCATGATGTCCCCGGTGGGTTTGCCGACTTTGCTGCGTACAGCGGCGAGCAAGTCCGCATCCGGGATGAGGACAACGAAATCGTTAAAGCAGGTTGCGCTTACACAGTTTGAGACCCCCTCGTAATTGCCGTTCTCATCGAAAACTCTCAGCGCGAAGTAATACGTGCTGTCTGTATCCAGTCCTGTCACTTCGAACTGCTCCGATTGACCGGCTTGTTTGGGATCGCTGAGGCCGTGAACCTGTGATGCCGAGTCGAAATTACTCCAGTGTATGAACTCTGACGACATTCGCAGTTCATAATGATCCGCCGTTCCAGTACTGTCATCGTCACCCGAGGCTGTCCACGAAAGCGTGACCGAAGTATCTGAGAAACTAACTATCGCCAGATCGGTGACAGGAGCCGGTGCATTTCCGTCATCGACTGCCACATCGTCCATCGATTTGTTCGAGCAACCGGAATATGAAAGCAATGCAAGTACCGCAACTACGATGAGTACAGCTGCCGTAAGATTGATCTTCATTGCGCCTTCTCCCGTTAAGGGTGTCATCTTCGTATCGAAAATTCCATGATCCAAAAGACAAATACTGAGTTGTAACAGATTTCAGACTTTAGGCCTGTCACTTCAATCTTCAGATACACTCATCCCATCACATACATCAAGCACATTCCCCATTCGGGAAGTCACAATCAGTGCCTGAAGCCGAAGCGAATCAACGGTAAACCTTGGGAAAATATACCTTCATGGCAACTTTGCGTCAATAATATTTGACGACCTCATCCTTGGCGGATGGTTGACATTTTGGGGTGTTCTGCTTATTCTTCTTCAGTTTATGGTGATTCTAACCGAGTAACTTAAGAAAGGATTAGGGGAAGCGTGTGCCTGTGATCAGGGCTTAACTTGTTGATATAAAGCCGATTAGTAGCTTGGGTCAGTCAAGACCTAAAGCTCGGTTCGGTTGTGTGAGTGATGGGACTGGCGAATCACGCGATTCCCATTGGCAAAGCCGGCAGTTTCTGTGGTTGCTGGCTTAAGGATACAACACCTGAATCGTAAATGACATGAGCGAATTGAAAAAACTCAGAAAATCACTTCATATTATTGCTGAGCGATCAGGACAGGAAGAGAAGACCTCCGGCCTCATCCTCGAATCCCTCAGTGAGCATTGTAATCCCGACAAGGTTGTTACGAATCTCGGCGGCTATGGGATTGCCGCGCTGTTCGACAGCCGTGAGGCGGGGCCGTGTGTCCTGGTCAGGTGCGAACTTGACGCGCTCCCGATACCCGAGACAATCGATATCCCCTACGCTTCAAACACCACAGGGGTCTCGCACAAATGCGGTCACGATGGTCATATGGCGATTCTCGTCGGATTGGGAAGACGACTTGGTGACTCTCGCCTGAAGAAAGGCTCAGCGATTCTTTTGTTTCAGCCGTCAGAAGAAAACGGTTCCGGCGCGGGGCTCGTGTTGGATGACCCTGCATTCCATCAGTTCAAACCGGATCATGCAATCGCTCTGCACAATCTCCCCGGTTACCCGCTTGGAAGCGTTGTTGTCGGCAAAGGAGTGTTTGCATCAGCGTCATGCGGCTTGATAATTCGTATGCACGGCTCCACGTCACATGCCGCCCAGCCTGAATCGGGGAAGAGTCCGGCGCTCGCCGTAGCGAGTCTGATAAATGATCTCAGTTCGATGCCGCAGTTTCACACTTCATTGCATGAGGCCGCAAAAGTTACCGTCATCCATGCACGTCTCGGTGAAGTGGCTTTCGGAACAAGTCCGGGAGAGGCGGAAGTAATGGCGACACTCAGAGCGCACAAACAGGAGACTATCGATAGACTGCTGAAATTAGCCAGCAGTATGGCGGTTCAGGTAGGTGACAGGTACGGTCTTGAAATAGAAACCGAGATCACAGATCCGTTTCCCTCAACCGAGAATGATCCAGCAGTAGTTGATGTAATAGGCAGGTCCGCGACCGAACTCGATTTGAGGATAGGACAACTTGAGACGCCGTTCGCCTGGTCCGAGGACTTCGGCCACTTCACTTCACGATACGGCGGTGCCTTGTTCGGTCTTGGTTCGGGCCTCGATAGTCCGCCCCTGCACCACCCGGAGTACGATTTCCCGGATGATCTCATCGGAATCGGCGTGAACTTGCTTCATAGAATCACCGAAAGGCTGGTCGCTGAATAGTATGTTCAATTCATCATGCATAGAACTGAGTAGACGTTCACTCAAGAAGAATATCCGGTTCATCAGGCAGAAGATGAAACCCGGGGTTGTGCTCTCGGCTGTTGTCAAGAGCAATGCTTACGGTCACGGGATCGAGGCGTTTGTCCCCCTTGCTGAAGAGTGTGGGGTGTCTCACTTCTCGGTCTTCGGCGCTTCGGAGGCTTTGCGAGTACACTCCTCTATTTCACGAGACAGCGAGATCATGATAATGGGTTATGTAGACGAGGAGGCTATGGAATGGTGCATATCCAATAGTGTATCCTTCTACGTCTTCGATATGGGACGCCTGCAGACTGCGGTGAAGACCTCTAAACGTCTTGGAGTGCCTGCCAGGATTCATATGGAGCTGGAGACAGGCATGAACAGGACAGGGTTCAACGGAGGTTCCCTTCAACAGGCAGTAGATTTGGTGCTACGGGAACAAGAACATATCATCGTCGATGGTGTGTGTACTCACTTCGCTGGTGCGGAAAGCATTGCCAATTACAAGAGAATACAGGATCAGATAGCTGCGTTCGAGAGCACGTGCAATGAGCTCAAGAGGGCGGGTGTCCGAATAGGCAAGCGTCACTGCGCGTCCTCTGCAGCCGCATTCAACTACCCCGATACTCAAATGGATATGGTGCGGATCGGGATTGCGCTCTATGGATTCTGGCCCAACAAAGAGACCGAGATGCAACATATCCTGAACTCAGGCCATGATCAGAAATCCCGCTATGTCGATCCACTCAAGCGCGTCCTCAGGTGGAATAGCTGGGTTATGAGCGTGAAGGACGTACCTCAGGGAGAGTTCGTTGGATACGGAACGTCATACCTTACGACCCGGAGGCAGAAAATCGCTTCCGTACCTGTAGGTTATTATCACGGGTTTCGCCGAAGCCTCAGTAACCTTGGGAGAGTCCTGATACATGGAAGACGTGCGGACGTGGTCGGAACAATCAACATGAACATGCTGCTGGTCAACGTATCCGAAATACCTGACGTCAAACCCGGGGATGAAGTTGTCATTATTGGAAAGCAGAACAACGCACAGATAACTGTCGCATCCTTCAGTGACCTTTCCAACCTACTCAATTATGAAGCGCTCGTTAGACTACCCGAGGACATTCCGAGGCTTGTGGTTGATTGAGGGACTGCTCAGACGCAGGTGGGAAGACATCCTCTCTCGCTTGATCAATAAAGTCAACTCGATCCAGTATTGATGCTTTCGGAAAGCGTTTGCTTTCCGGCTGATCCGGTCTATATTGAGGATGAATCAAGTCTTGCCAGCGCCGTAAGATAAAGACTTACCGCTCAACGAATAAGTATATCACTACTTGTTAATACGATTGAGTCTGAGCGAATATTGACCAGCAGGAGTAACACATTATGGCCAGTTCAAAGTCAAACCAGGCATATACTGCCAAGTCTGAATTCTCATTGCGCGTAATGAGCTGTGCAATCGTGCTTCTACTGGGTTGTTGCGGGATTAGTGTGTCCGCGACTATCGAAGTCGAGTACGAATTCGAGACCCCGATTCTCAAGACCGTCGACCACAGTGGGCAGCAATTCAATCAGATCATCATGCTGGAATCTCCTAATTCCGGTTCTATCGGTCATCCCGCGTTGCCCTCCAGAGGTGCAAGAATCCTTCTGCCGTATGGACAGGATGTTGAGAACATTGAGGCAATCGCGATTCAAATCGACTCGCTCCATACGGACCTTCCCATCGAGCCCCTGCAGCGTCCATTCGACCTCTCCGTTGGCCCGGATCGCGATGCACCCCTCGCTATAGACAACGAAGTCTACTCAATGGAAAGCTCGGTAATCTCAAGCAGGTATGCTGACGTCAGTATTCAGATTTTCCGTGGATACAGAATCCTGCTACTGAAACTCAACCCTGTCGACTACATACCGGCAACAGGCAAGATATCCTACACGTCCCGATTGCTTATCAGGGTAAGCACTTCCGAATCTGCTGATGCAATTCCGCCTTTGAGATACAATGCTGCGGATCAATACGAAGTGTCTCGCTGGCTGGATAACCCAAACACCTTGTCGAGCTATGCCAGTGCTGAGAAATCTGGAATGAAAAACTATGACATGCTGATAATAACCCGATCATGGCTCGTTTCAGCATTCCAACCGCTGAAAGATTACCATGATACGACCGGCGTATTGACCGAAATCCGAACCCTTACCGAGATCGGCAGTACCAGCCCGCATGATATCCGCGACTACATACGGCAGGAGTTTCTGGATAACGGCATACAGTACGTTCTTCTCGGTGGTGATGACGAGCTCATCACGGCGCTGGATGTCTACGTGATATCATGGGAACCGCCCGACAATGTTGTCGAGTATTCCATGCCTGCCGACTTCTATTACTCATGTCTGGATGGAACATTCAATTATGACGGCGACGCGCTGTGGGCGGAACCAACCGACGGTGAGGGGGGAGGTGACATAGATCTCTTCCCGGACGTTCATATCGGGCGCGCATCGGCAAGTTCCACTCAGGAGGTCGATAACTTCGTCAATAAGACACTTGCATATCTCACGACTGAAACGCGATCGCTGCAAAACGTCGTACTGGCGGGTGAACAGCTCACATTCGGTGGGATGGGCGAATATGGCGGCTACGCTATGGAGGAGATGGTTGACGGTTCTGACGCGCACGGCTTCACGACCTACGGTTTTTCATCGGAAGTATATGAGATAGACAAGTTGTACGACTACTTGATTCTGCCGGGCAACTACTGGCCTGCTTCCGAGATCATTGACCGGATAAATGCCGGTGTTCATATTGTCGATCATCTCGGGCACAGCGGACAGCAATACGCCATGCGAACCGATGTTGCAATGCTTGCACAGCAACTCACTAACACGGAATATTGCTTCATTTATGCCGAAGGTTGCAGCGCCGGGACGTACGACCTGACGGACTGCTGGGCAGAGTATGTTACCACCAAGCTTGCGACCGGTGCATTCGCGTGTATTGCAAACTCCCGCCTTGGTCTGGGATCACGAAGCACTGCCCATCCGGTACATGTCTTCAACCGTGAGTTCTGGGATGCCATCTATGACGCCAATGAAGCGATGCCGGAGATCGGTCGTGCTATCTCCGATTCGAGGGTCGATCACGCCTATCACATAAACGATCCCGGTATTCGGTGGACATTCTATGAGATTAACCTGTTCGGCGATCCCGCGCTTGCCATCAAGCCAGTCAGGAGCGTTGACATCGACTTCCCGGGCGGTGCCCCCGAAATCGTACCTCCGGATTCTGAGATTACGTTCGAGGTGAGTGTCAACGATATCGGCGAAGGCGATCATGTGGAAGGAAGCGGCTGGCTGCACTTCACTATCGGCTCAAAAGAACCAGATTCGATAGCAATGTCCGTCGTTTCGGGAGATCTGTATGAGGCCACTCTACCGGCTATTGAGTGCGGTGAAGAATTGACTTACTTCGTGAGCGTGGAGGAGGCTTCGGTTGGCAGAATTTATGAGCCTGACCCGGAAACTCCATACTCGGCACATGCAGTCTCTCAGGAGTATGTAATCTTCGAAGACGACTTCGAGACAGATAAGGGATGGACAATCTCCGGCGGTCTCTGGGAGCGAGGTGTGCCGTTAGGGCTTGGTGGAGAGGACCTCCAATACACCGTTCCTGACCCAACGGAAGGCTGTAACGGAACTCAGGTTCTCGGTTACAATCTCGCGGGCGACTACGAGAACAATCTCCCCGAAACACACGTGACAAGTCCGGCTATCGACTGTTCGGGCAGCGAAAATGTCAGGCTTCGATTCTGCAGGTGGCTTGGTGTTGAACAGCCTGCTTATGACAGAGCAAGCGTTCTTGTCAGCAATGATCTCGAAACCTGGACGCTTTTATGGGAGAACTACGCGACAATCGCCGACCTTGCATGGAACGACATCGAATTTGATATCTCGATGGTCGCGGACAACCAGTCAGATGTCTATTTGCGATGGGTCATGGGCCCGACAGATGGAGGACTTCGGTTCAATGGCTGGAACATTGACGATGTCCGGGTGATATCTATGCAGTGCAAGTCTTGGCTGTGCGGGGACGTCGATGGAAGCGGAGCTGTTGACATCGACGACGTTGTGTATTTGATTGGGTACATATTCTCGGGCGGTCCAGCGCCGCAACCGCATGCGTCAGGGGACAGCGATTGCTCGGGAGATGTTGACATAGATGATGTAGTTTACTTAATAGGGTATATATTCTCGGGAGGAACCGCCCCGTGCGACACTGACGGTGACGGGGAACCTGATTGTTAGACAAGAACTGCTGTTCAAAGGCAATAACGTATTGTTACCTTTCCGCTGAACCAGATCCTGTAGTTTGAATTCGTCATTCTGATTGTGCGCTCCGGGTGGTATGCGATCACCTTGGCAGCCGCACAGCCGCGAGTCATAACGAAGGGAGTCTGGCAATGACCGACAGATTGATATTATGGATGATAGTGATCAGCTACATGCTGTTCATTTTCATAAAAGGGGTAATGAAAGTCAGGAAAATCGGTACGACCGATGACTACCTTGTTGCCGGCCGTAATGTCAACTGGTTTCTGCTCTTCTGCACTATGGGAGCTACCGTAATCGGGGGCGGATACTCGATCGGGGCGATAGGCAAGACTTATGAGTGGGGAGTCTTGATGCTTCTCGTTTCAACGGGAGGTTATCTTCACTTTATATTTTCCGGCCTTGTTGTCGCTCCGCAGTTTCGAAAAGCAGAGTTATACACGGTAGCCGGATACTTCGGGCACAGGTTCGGTGAAGGTCCGAGATTCGTCGTACTGATACTTTCATTGCTCTTCTCCGTATTCATCGTGGCGGCACAGATGGCGGCTTTCGGAACCGTGACAGCGGCTATCCTGCCTGAACTTGCGGACGCCACCAGTATGTTGAGGTGGGCTATTTTGATAAGCGGTGCTATGGTCGTGATTTACTCCACCGCAGGCGGATTGATGGCCGTAATACATACTGATCTTTTTCAGTTTCTTGTCCTGCTCGCCGGATTTGTCATAACACTTGGGTTCTGCATTCCAGACATCGCGGATTCATTCAACTCGGATACAGGCAAGTTCATCCCCACCAGATTCGGATCAGTTGATTTCAGCGATCCGGAAGCGCTTTCCGCAAAGATCCTCGGATCGTCAGACAGTGTTTCAAGCTATGTGCGGTCCAACCTGAGTGAGAGTGAAGTGGCATCATTGCAGGGAATTTCAGTTGGCGAAACCGACTTACCCGAGAAACGCGAACTCGCCGGCGCCCTCAATAGACTACTTGATAAACCCGATCTCTACGACTCGTCGCGATTCTCGAGTGTTGCTTTGTCGGAACAGGTGAGATCGATGCTTGGCGAGGGTGAAATGAGTGGCCGTGACTTGCGGAGGCTGAACCTGTCACTAATTCAAGATACGTACTCACAGGAAATAACGCGAAACAGGGCGATCTCTCTTGACTTCTTCAAATTCGACGGCGGCAAGGGCTGGATATTTCTCCTGACAACTTTTCTGGCATTTCTTCTTGGGGAGACATTCGCCCCCGGGTATGCCACACGGTATTGTGTGGGCCGCGACATCAAACACACTCGCTTCGGGATCGCAGGTGTGGGCTTCTTTCTTGCATTGACTTTCCCGGTTGTCTTGTTTTTCATCGCGCTGTTTGCGAGAATACATTATCCGGATATCGATCCCCAGCAGGCTCTCCCAATGGTCGTGCAGCAACTTCACAGTCCTGTAATTGGCGGGCTTATTATCGGGGCGCTGCTGATGGCTGTGATGTCGTCAGCCGACTCTGCCCTGAATTCGTCGACAGCGATTTTCGTCAAAGACTTGTTCGAGCATCAATTGGGATGGAAAGACAAGGGAGACGGGAAGATGCTGCGCCTTGCCCGTATCTGCACCGCTGCGCTCGGCATAGCCTCCATACTCATAGCGATACTCTGGTCGGATATCATTGGGCTTCTGTTGTTCACGTATCATGTCTGGGCTCCAGCGATCATTCTACCGGTGTGCATTGGTGCGTTGTGCAAAAGACGTTCTGTCTCGCTGACTCGCAATATATTCATCACTATGATTGCCGCGACTGTCCTAACCATGCTATACAGGGTGTTCATGTATCTTTACGCGAAACTGGGATGGACAGTATTCGGCGACGAGGCATATGCCTTGATTCAGCAGGTTGATCCCGCGGTTTTTGGCGTTGTGCTCTCTTGTATCGTATTCGCCGGACTGAGTATCGCATCCCGGATTGGCCTGAACAGCACGGAATAGCCAAATTAGACGGTTACCATCGATTTCTGCCGACAGAGATCGATGGCAACTGCATATCGTTGATAGCGTCTTCGCTTCCGTCAGACTTCCAGAATCTGTTCTCAACAGTCAGGTGTGCCGTCGCCGTCGATGTCGCACGGGGCCGGGCCACCTGCGAAGACATACCCCACAAGGTAAATGACGTCGTCGATATCCACCGCTTCATGGCAGTTGACATTGCCGATCTCAAACGGGTCCGGGGCGGGACCGCCGGCGAAGATATACCCTACGAGATAGATGATATCGTCGATGTCGACAAAACCCGAGCCGTTCGCATCACCACACATCTGGTCGCATGCGTCACCGATGCCATCGGAATTGCTGTCAGCCTGCGACGGGTTGAATACCGTAGGGCAGTTGTCATCCCAGTTGCAGTGACCGTCTGAATCGTCATCGAGGCAATCGACATCTCGTGACAAGGCGATCATACTGCTGTAATCAGAGAGGCAAATGAGATCCTCGGATACGAAAGTCACACGCTGACTTGATCCGGGGGTTTCGTAATCCCCGGTGAGGAAAGGGGATGTTGGATCAGATATGTTCGCAACGACGACCCCGTGCTGGAATGTGGGTAAGTATGCGTAGACATCATCTATTGAGATGCCAATCGCCGTGCTTGGGGTGAAGATTGTCGACAGGCTGTCAAGCGGCAGAGAGCCCGAGAAGTCGAGAATAGTGACATATGCACCCCATGACATTAAGACGAGGCTATCCTTGATTGCAACAGCTCTTGAGAATCCACCCGGGTCGAAAGTACCGATCTCGAACGGAGATGTGGGGTTGCTGACGTTTATGACTTTCATACCGTCGTTTCCACAGGCCAGAAAGGCATAGTTGCCGCCAGCCGCAACATCATAGGCAGTGACCGAACCATTCCATGCGCCGACAGAGTCCGGATTCGTTACATCAGATATATTCAGGATATTCAGCCCGTTGCTGCCGAGTGCGACAAATGCAAGTGTATCCTTGACATCGACAGCTCGCGGGTTCTGAGAGAGCCTTCGTGCCCCGACTGAATCGGGAAGGAACGGATTCGTCACGTCGAGAATCAGGAAATCTGCAACGCTTTCAATCACGTATGCGTAATCACCCTGCACCATAATATCGTCTATGAAGCCTATTCCGCCATAGGTGTCAACAATGCTCGGATTCTTGGGATCGGTCACGCTCACTATCTGGAGGTCACTGTATGGACATCCAACGTAGACCGCATCGCCTTTAGAGGCTATATGTTTCGGATGTCCATAGGCTGAGGATCCGAGGGTTGATGGAATCGATGGATTGAAGATGTTGATGACCTGAAGTCCACCGGGGTGATCGGTTATCTCTCCCACATAGGCAGTGGTACCCACGATATTAATCACCTCGCACCTGCCCGAAGTGTCAGTGATCCTCACCCAGACCGGGGCTGACACCGAAGTGATGTCGATAACCTGAACTCCCTGGAATCCGCAGGCAACATAGGCGTAACTCCCAGATACTGCGACATCCCTGGCATCTGTCGTGGTAAGGCAACTTCCGACGATACTCGGGTTCTCCGGGTCGGATACATCGATTATCTGGAGACCCGAATCCGTATCGGCGACGAATGCATAGTCGCCTTTGAGGCAGAACTTGGCAGCAGACGCAGGGAGCGCGCAGCTTCCAAGTGAGTCGGGATTCTCCGGGTTGGAAATGTCGAGTATCCAAAAGGCCGATGTGGTCGTCGATACAAACGCAAGCGTGTCGAGCACTTCAATGTGCTCAGCTCCGGGAATCGCGAACTTGGCTTCGTAAGTCGGGTCACAGGGCGAGGATATGTCCAGGGTTGCGAACCCGTACTCAGACGGAACCACATACGCGTAGTCGCCCTGCACGGCTATTGAATTGCAGAATCCCGTCATTTCTGTATGACCGCAGATTGACGGTGCGGCGAGGCTTTTCAAATCTACTACATAGATCCCCGAATCTCCTGCGGCGACATACGCCAGATCTCCGTCGAGAGTAACTCCCTCCCCGGTACCGCACGTGAAGAAGACCTGCGAGTAGGGGGTCGGATTGGAAGGCGAAGTCACATCATACACTCGCAAACCATTCTGCATTGCCCCGATTACATAGTTCCCGGTTACTTCGAGATCAAACATCTCCGTCCAGAGAGTGCTTCCACGATACTCCATCGTTACCTCATCCGCGAAAGATGACGCCGCAAGTAAGGCGAGAACAGCAATCAGGATGATCGTTGAAGTATTCGCTCTGGGTCTTTGTATGGTGAATCGTAGTTTCATGGTATCCTCCTGTTAAGGGCATAGAGTATGCCGCATACATCCATCTCATCAGGTGAATGGCGAGATGTAAATTGGGATGGTAATGGTTGACTATGCCTGTAAGTTAAGTCATAATTGGCAAAAGTCAATGATAGAGCTTGTTGACAGCGCCCCGCTGATGTCTTATAATCCAATCAAATCCGGTATGATTTGTCGCAAATACTAAATTGCTGAGAGTAGAACTGAGATCATTAATCGAGGAGGATCCCGCCATGTGGAAACGTCTAATCTATCTGTTGCTTTCATGTTTGCTGATTGCATCGTTATCGTCGTGTAGCAGTGATGATGATGACGGCGGTACAACTGGCCCCGCCAGCAATCTGGCCCAGCTCGCGGACTGCACTGCAAGCAGCCTGCATGACATCATGATGCTGATTGACGAGTATTGCTACGTTGTCGAGAATATTGATCAGCGGAGAGCCCTGCCGCCGAGCATCTCATATGACCCGGAGTCGGGTGCATTCAGTTTCAATCTTGACCTGATTGGTGACGCTACCGAAGAGACATCTGTCAGCGGTTCGATCACACCGAGTGATACAACTGATCTGTCTGACGGGATTCAGATGGGTGAGGTCATCACCATACTCTGGACAATGACCAGAGACTCATCGCCTGTAGGCTCGGGTAACTTCAGCATCAGCAAGCTATCGAATGATGTCATCAGGATCACGATCATCGATGACACTTCATTCGGCAGCAGCACGGGCTGCCATCTGGAGACCACGAGTTTCGGAATCCACACTGGTCTGGTCGGCGGGGAGCATGTTGAGCATCCCTTCGGATCATTCGAGTTCGACGTTGACGATGCGGGTGATTCGTTGATTGGCGTGTTGGGCATCGCGAATGGTACAGCGGATGTCGCAACTGTGAGCGGAACTTACAAGGGCAGTGGTTACAGTTTCACGATCGATCTGGACTCATATGATTGCACGATGTAGGATTCGTGTTGCCTTAAGACATCGAACCTGTGACGCAGGTGAATAGCTTCCTATTGATGAGATGCAACGACACGACTCCTGCGTTTGGAAGCTAACCAAATTCTAACACTAAACATGTTGACAAATGGAGCGACTTGTCGTTGTGTGGTTACCACAGTTCGAAGGACGCAGGCTAATCTACACTTGATTATCACTTCAGGACGGGGGCATTCAGGTTAAGGGGTGTTGTCCTTTTTTGGTCCAGCCTGCAAACCATACAGCGAGATGCTCTCGTGGAAATCGGCGAAACAGAAGTCAATCAAACCAACTCCGGCAGGGAACGCTACTGTAGCACTGCGCTTCCTGCCCGGTCTGCGATATATGTTCGATGCGTTCTACGCACAAGGGAGGCTCAGCAATGACCGATTCACCGCACCGACCGGTGACGAATCCTAATGCATCTGTTCGACCTCATTCAGAAGCTCATTCCAGCGGATCATTCATTCGTCTATGCTGCCTGTTGGCGGCATTTCTCTTTTCTATCTCACTCGCATTTCAATCCGGCTGCACGAAAGACGGTACATCCCCTGACGGATCATCCGGCAAGAGCACTGATCCCCAGCCGGCATGCGAGCCTGAGTACCGTGTACTTCACAGTTATGACTCTCCTGACGGCGAATATCATATGGAGGTCAGGCACTACAGTATCCCGAAAGGCACGGTTGAGCATGTCGATGTCTACGAGGGTCCGTGGCCCCCGTTTCATGACGCTGCCTTCTCTCCTGGCGGTGCACTGACATGCTACACCAGGCAGGGAGTTGAAGACTTCATTGCTCCAGCAACCTGGATCACGAATACTCGATCAGGAGATACGCTTGCGTTGAATTCGGACTACGGAGGGCGTTACGCCGCGTTTTCTCCCGATGGGCAGTATGTTGCGATGTCAGGGGGACATCGTCTTGTTGTTATGCGTTCTTCCGATCTGGTTCCTATCATGGTCGATACCACCGAGTACTGCTCAGAGATAGTGTTCTCTCCTGTCGAGAATACATTCGTCACTAAGCAATGGTCAACTGATTGTCTTCTAGCATTCACCATTCAAAACGATCACGTTCTACAACCCGATTCAGTGGGAGTGTACTATGGTTGCCATGCTTTCTCACCCGATGGCTCGAAGATTCTGGCCACAAGTCGTTGCGGCAAATGGTATCTCCAGATAATTGATATGGAAAGCAAGGAGTTGATCTCCAAGGTAGAGTTGGGTGATTACTCCTGCATATCTAAGGATATGAGTTGGCGGCCCGGCACGTCTCAGCTTTATTTGGTTTGGTCGTATTTCGATTTCCCCGAAGGTGGAGTGGGGGTATACGATGCTGTCAAGCACGAATACTCGGAGTATGCAACCGAAGCCGACTTCCCGCTCTTGAGCTATGAACGATTCCTTCTAAGGTTTGTCCAATTCGATCCTCTTGGGAAGACGATGATTCTTTCGAACGGCGGTCTTAACACTAGTTCGATCTGGTTCGTCGATGTCGATACGAAAGAACTTGTGGGCAGGGTCCCGTTAGACAGCATTTACAGACGCACAGATGTTCTCAAGGTTATACCCATAGACTATTCAAGGGAGGCAAATGAAAGTCCTGCAACGCCTGTTTCTGCTGATCATGAGCATCATGCTCATGTGGGGGGTAGTGCATGGTAAGGATTACTACTACTATGCTGGAGACCAGAGGATAGACCTGACTCTATGCGGTACAACGATCACAGTCAAGCCGGCAAACCCAACATCTCTCGAGTGGTTCGAATCTGTCCGGATGGATCCGGAAGTAGAGGGTGATGTTGCACCTCGGCCAATTACCGACAGTTCGTTCGTGGTAAGTGTTGTCGGAGGCTCGGATATTGAGGTCCTGTTGACAAGACTCCGGGCTATGGAGGATGTTGATTTCGCTCATCCTGTTTTCATTGACGATCGAGAGGAGGAACTGTATTTAACTCGAAATCTCTGTGTCATGTTCAACTCTGACATCCCGAGAAATGTGATAGGAGTTATCACAGGCGGGTATCATCTTGAACTAATCGATACCTTGTTTGCGGACTTCAGATTTCAGGTGTTGCGCGTGACACATCAGACTACCGGGACTGCTCTCGATGTTGCCCTGGCGATTCACGATGCTGGCCAGTCAGTATTCGCGGAACCGGGAATTGTATGGCCAATAGAACTCGCGTGCACTCCGAATGATCCGTGCTGGACCAATCAATGGCACTTCTGCAATGACGGTTCGCTCGGAGGTACACCGGACGCGGACATTGACCTGGATTCCGCATTTGAGTACACGATCCCCGCCACCCCGATCCTGGTCGCATTTCTTGATGATGGGGTTACTCCTCATCCCGACTTACCCGCCGGAAGATTAGCGAATGGATATGACTATTGCTACCAGGACTGGGATGTGACTCCGGGAGATAGTGTTGCTCATGGCATGGCAACTGTCGGCATTCTTGCGGCCAATACAGATAACAGTTGTGGGATCGCGAGCCTGACAGGATACAACGTGCGGATTCTTATGCAGAGAATATTCGATGATAATGTCGAACCTGCGGACTACCCAAACATAGCTCGAGCCATTTCAGCGGCTGTCGACTCCGGAGCTGCAGTGATAAACAATAGTTGGAGCAATGAACTGGGCCTCACATCCCCGTCGATCGATTCGGCCATTCACCGAGCGCACTACATCTATGGCGTGGTGCAAGTGTTCGCCGCAGGTAATCTGGGGCAACCATATCTTGGTTATCCCGCAAGCGACAGCACAGTGATCGCTGTCGGTGCCACTGACAGTTGCGACCAATGGTACCCGTACAGCCACTTTGGCCCCAATCTTGATGTTGTGGCGCCTTCGGCAACTGCTGGAACCAGTAATCCAACTACATTCTGGACGCTGGATCAACCCGGCTCTCTTGGCGAGAACGATGGATCGGGTGGCATCGATCCCGACCTGATGTGGAACTTCGGGGGAACATCGGCGGCTTGCCCGCAGGTAGCGGGAATCGCCACATTGATTCTGCTCCGCAGACCCGACATCATGGGAGACCCGGATCGCATCAGGCGAATAATCAGGTTGTCGGCTGAACGGGAAATCTACGGCGTGTACGATACCGTCAGGGTCAGCAATAAACTCGGTTGGGGAAGAGTCAATGCGGATCGTGCTCTTCTCGCCGTCACAAGGGGGGATGCGAACAACTCAGCTTCAGTCGACATTGATGATGTAGTGTATCTGAATGCTTACATCTTCAGTGGCGGCCCTGAGCCTGTCCCTCACCTGCTGAATGGTGACTCCAACTGCAGCGGCGATGTCGACATCGATGATGTGGTCTTCCTGGTCGGTTATATCTTTGCCGGGGGGCCACCTCCACCGGACTGTTTCAAATACTGATATTGTTCTTCGCAGACTTGTGGGTCAGGATCACACTTCGACTCTCGGCACGGACAAGCTCCTGATCCACAACTGCTGTCTGGAAGTAGCAGACTGGAAAGATTTGTCTCTCTGCACTCGCATCCTTCCACTCAAACGTCGGTCTATCAAACGAATAACTCACCTTACGCTAACGCGCATAGATATACTCAATCCACAATGGATTATTCCTCTTGCGTTAAATCGAAAATCTTAGATATATTAACGGTTGGCTTGGATTAGCTTGCGAAACGCATCGGGAGTCGGGATGTTACGCTTGCCCTTCACAATCATCACGTCTACAGCATTGATACTGTTCATTTCAGCGGTCTGTTGCACAACCATCGGTGCCCAGCCGCACGGCGCAGTTACAGACTCCGTGTGGGATTATGGTTATCTTCCACAGAAGGCCGAGGTTTCCCACGTGTTCTATCTGTACAACATCGGCGACAAGTCGCTAAATGTCGAAAAGATTGACCCGGGGTGTGCCTGCACAAGCGTTTCCGAGATCGACAAACCTATCAAACCGGGTGACAGTGTGGCCGTAGAGGTCACGTTCAAGTCTGGCCGCTATCATGGAAACGTCAAGAAAACGACCAAAGTCTACACGGACGATCCTGTTGATTCGGTAAAACGATTGAAACTGCTTGCCCATGTCGTGAAGAGAAAGCAGGACGCTGGCGCGATATCGATCAACCCATGGGAAATTGTCTTTGACGATGCTGATACTCTCTCAAGCGACCTGAGTCTCTCCAACAAGGAGAATGACACGCTCGTCGTGTCCGTAGCACACAATTCTGCGCAAGTGCATTTCGATATTCAGCCCGATGCGAGACTGCTGCCGGGTGACGAACTGACAATTCCGATGGCTATTGAGAATCGGCCGGATGGTTCCGATGACCAGGCTCTTTCTATCACGTTCGATTTGATTGGGGAGAAGACGACTCGATTAACGATACCAGTCAAGCTTAAGGATTAGTTATGCACGGGATCAAGGAGATGTAGATATGTCGAAGTATTCATCAATTCTGACTTTTATTCTGCTTGCAATCGCGGTAGCTTTCATAAGCTGCAGTGACGATGACAGCGGAACATCACCCAACAACGAGCAGAACCGCCCGCCGGTGATTAGCTCAATAACAGCAGTGCCCGACACTTTCGAGGCGGAACACTCAAGCGTGATAACAGTCGTCGCCAACGACGCCGATGGTGACGCCCTTCAATACCTGTGGGACGGTCACGGTTCCTTCTTACCTGCGCCTACGGGCCAGCCCGGGCAAGCCGTCGTTACGAACTGCTGCCCGGTTTCAGAAGTGGAAGGCGGGTTCATTATCTGCACTGTTCGTGACGGCAACAGTGGCGAAGATACCGACAGCGTTCAGGTTTGGGTCAAGCCGGGGAGCAGGTAGACGTGACTCGATCAATCATCTTAGGGTTGCTGCTGATTGTGATGCTGCCCACCGCAGCCTTGCCCCAAAACTGCTGTGCTCCGTCGATTCCCCAGCAGGGAATAGTGGGGGAGATGTCCGCTTTGCCGAAAACGATCGACTTCGGACTTCACTACGAGTATCTCAGATCGGAAGGCATGTACAGGGGATCAAACGAAATAGATGACCCGGGCAACACGAAAACAGTCTGGAACCGGGCCACGATGACCCTCGGATACGGTATCATTCCGGGTTTGAGTGTCAGCGCAATTCTGCCTTATGTCTGGAAAGAGAAGACCCGTCACATCAGCGACCTCGCGTTTGACTTGGAGAACACATCCGAAGGCATCGGAGACTTGACCTTTGTCATTCGCTACAGCCCGATCAAACGAAGTTTCGTCAGTTTCAGGGAACTGACCTTCGGGGCAGGTGTGAAAGCGCCTACCGGATCGGTTGAGAAGCGGAACTTCGGTTTTCTGCTTCCAGAGGAGCTCCAGCCGGGTACCGGTTCATGGGATTACCATGTCTCCGCGTCGCTGTTTCAGGGATTCGAGATGGTCGATCTCGTCGGATCAGGAACATTCGTCATCACAACACCTCACAATGGATATGAATTCGGCGATCAGTTCTCGTACCTTTTAGCTTCGAATTTCCATATCAAGCCGTGGCTCGACGGATCACTTGCCCTGTCCGGCACAGTGCGCGGAAAGGACAAGAGCGGCGGTATGGATGTCACGGACACTGGCCGTAGCCAGCTATGGCTTGTTCCCGGGTTGAAATTCCAGCTTCTTCCGGGCTATGTCAGCCTGCAGGCATACTACGAAGCTCCGATATACCAGCACTTCAAATGCACTCAACTGGCCTCCGACTACAATCTCAGATTATCGACAGTTTGCACCATACCGCTCTCGGGCAACGACGAGGAATGAGATCAATCAACAATATCTACTTGATGTGTCTTCGTTGGATAGTGAAATCTATCACAAGCGTTGCCGTTATTATTGACAAAGGGCATCTAACACGGTAAATTTCCAAATCTGATTGTGCCCAGGTAATTGCGGCACGAGACTTGATCTGATACATCTTCCGGGTGTCTGCCGTGCCCGTATCAGCCGGCATGTCATCAACATTGAGCAATCCTTCAGACAGGATTGACCGGGTGTATCTCACGGATGAAAGTGAAGGATAAATGAGTATGATGGCGACAAGACGGGCCGGGGACATCATGGTTCCCCTTCAGAAGTACCCGCACATTCCGTTCTGGTTCACGCTCCGGCAGGCGGTGGCCGAGCTTGAAAAGTCTGTTGTCGATGTGAGTGGCAGGAAGTCTCTTCCTCGCGCGCTGCTCGTGTTCGATGAGAAGTACAACCTTGTGGGAATCGTCCGAAGGCGTGATATTCTCAAGGGACTCGAACCCAAATTCCTTAGAACGATGTCAATCACGCATCGCAAGAATCTCTTCGATATCGAGAGTGATCCGAATCTTGTCAACCTGTCTTCGGGGAAGATCGTTGAAGCTATGCTCGAGCAATCGGATCATCCTGTCAGCGAAGTGATGCAGCCGATTGTCTCGACGGTTGATGTCGACGATCACCTCGCGAAAATTGTCTACAAGATGTTGAGCAGAGATTTGTACCTCATTCCTGTTCTGAAAGCCGACGAAGTGGTCGGAGTGGTTAGAAGTGTTGATGTGTTCCACGAGGTCGCAAGTCTACTGATCTGATTGCGAACTGGCCCAGAACCTCTGCCGAAGGTAGGTGAGCCTTGCTTAAGAGATTCAAGAAGAACAAGCAGCTTAGTAATGGTAGTCACGAACTTCCGCCAATGCCTGCAGACATCCACATCAAGGCAGAGGCTAAACAAGTCGATTACAAGCGACTGGGCTTCATGTTGCTTGGATTGGCGCTCTTTTTCATCATCTATTTCGCCCCCGCGTTTCCCGATGCCGTTGATCCTGAAGGTAAGCACTTCGTTCTTACGAGGGAAGGGAAGGCCGCCCTTGGGCTGTTCCTGCTTGCGGCGACATGGTGGGTTTTCGAAGTTGTCCCGATCGGAGTCACGAGCATACTTATAGGCGTAACTCAGGCCCTTTTCCTGATACGAGACGCAAACACAGCATTCACTGACTTCATGGATCCCTCGGTTTGGTTCATCATCGGCTCATTGGTTATCGGTATGGCTTTCAGCAGGACCGGCCTGACCAAGCGAATGGCCTACAAAATGCTGGGGCTTGTCGGTGAACGAACCAGCATGATATACCTCGGCTGTTTCGTCATGACCTCTGCGATGACAATCATCATGGCTCACACTGCCGTGGCCGCTGCCATATTTCCGCTCTTGATGGCCATCTACGGGCTCTATGAAGACGACGAAAAACCCACGAAATTCGGTAAGGGTCTTTTCATCGGGATGGCTTTCGTGGCTGGAGCCGGTAGTATCATCACACTGCTCGGTGCGGCACGAGGCGCGGTAGCAATTGGATTCTTCGCCGATATCACCGGTCGTGAAGTATCTTTCTTCGAGCTGTCACACTACATGGCCCCGGTGGGAGTCGTTATGACATTCATTCTCTGGGGTTACATAATGATATTCTACAAACCGGAGAAGAAGGTCATCGAGGGGCTTCGTGAACGTGCGGCGAGCCTGAACGCGAGTCTTGGCCCCATGAAGAGGCAGGAGATTATGACACTCGTAATTGTCTTTGCGGCAATTGCGGCAATGAGCCTGCGATCGTTTATCCCGGGTCTCGATCAGGTCAATAAAAGCGCAATAATTCTCGTGTCGACAGTCTTGTTCTTTGCATTGAAAGTTCTCACGATAAAAGATCTCGAAGAGATCCCATGGAATATAGTCCTCTTGTTCGGTGGCGCCATGAGCATAGGCTTCTGCCTCTGGCAGACAGGGGCTGCAAGCTGGCTCGCTATCGAATGGCTGGGTCTGCTGGAGAATGCATCGTGGTTCATTTTCGTAATGGGAATCGCCTTCTTCGTGCTCATCATGACCAACCTGATAATGAACGTCGCTGCGATAGCGATATCACTTCCTGTTGCTTTGGTGATAGCGCCATACCTCGGAGTCGCTCCGGAAGTGGTTTTGTTCGCGTCACTGGTAACAGCTGGTATGCCATTCTTGCTGCTTGTAGGAGCGGCGCCCAATGCGATCGCGTACGAAAGCAAACAGTTCACGAGCGGCGAGTTCTTCATGGCAGGTGTTCCTGCAAGCATCATACTCATGTTCGTGCTGGCTCTGTTCGTTGCTGTAATCTGGCCGATGATGGGAATGCCCGTGGTGACTTCATAGAGTCAGGTCAGAACACAAAAAAAGAGCCACCGAGCAGGATCGAACTGCTGACCTGACGATTACGAATCGTCTGCTCTACCATCTGAGCTACGGTGGCTTTCTAATCTGCCAGGGTATTATAGCAGAGGCGCTCAAATCAAGCTTAAAGCGCGGAGCATATTATATCGGCGACTCTGGAAGATGTCAAGTTAAATCAAGAGTAACGGAATCCATCACTTACCACAGTCTTGAGTCAACAATCCATCGCACAAATTCCACCTCTGACGGGTAGCCACGTTAACTATGAACTACAAGTTCACCACAGTGTCAGTATTGAGTGAGGGGAGTGTAAGGTTGCGGTGAATATCGGGTACAAAAAAAAGAGGGTGTCTCTGGTAGGGTAGAGGGGGCTAGGAAACTACCCAGGGACAGCAGAGGAACACCCTCGAAACTTCGACTTTAATCTACAAAAGGCCACCAATTTGTCAAGGCTTTTTTTGTAAACTGTAAAGCAGTTATGAATCGGCTATCAAATATCCCTTCTTTACGGCGTAATCTCGTAAGTCTCGGACATTCCTTATCTTAAGCTTCTTTGCAATGTTGGATCTGTGAGCCTCGACGGTCTTCGGGCTGATGTAAAGTATCTTTGCGATTTCCCTGGTCGTCTTGTTCTCAGCTACGAGCTGTATCACCTCTCTCTCGCGGGGGGTGAGATTGTCGAGGGCCGTTTTTCTGGCTTTTCCGGCGAAATTCTTCAGGTACTCATGCACCATGATGGTGTTTATGGGCGGGCTCAGG
>Ga0272443_10000626_pt1 | contig 61407 bp, 44 predicted proteins | sample SSMAcet12_FD_193581 | JGI IMG/M metagenome (GOLD analysis project Ga0272443, IMG submission 193581) | Marine sediment archaeal communities from Little Sippewissett salt marsh, Falmouth, MA, United States - SSM-Acet-12 | ecosystem: Environmental > Aquatic > Marine > Wetlands > Sediment ... | reverse complement strand
TACTGGTAAGCGTTGCTCGGCATTCGGCTCTTGATAGGAGAAGCGGACGTTCCCCCAGAGACCAATGCGGACAAGCCAAGCCTCAATGGTGCCGTCAGTAGAGACGGGGACAATCTCTGGAGAGCTGAGGTCCTCTTGAACTTGTCGGTTAGCCGACGGCTCTGGACCGCTGGCATAATCCAGCTTGGGGGCTTGCATTTCGCCATCAGGAGCCTTGCCGCTGTCGTGTCCTCTGAAGGTGGCCCTATTGATGCTCTTGCCATTGACCAGCCTCATGAGCAGCACAGCCAACCCGGCAAGCGCAGCAAGCCATGTTGCCTTCTCGATGGCGGCGCGCATTCGGTATTCGGCTTCGGTCTCACCCTTGGCCTTGCGAGGCCCGCCGAAGATGGTTGCGAATAGAGCGAAGAAAGGGACGAAGTACCCAAATACGAGTCGTCCTACTCCTACGCAGAAGGCCGACACAGGCCGTCGCCTGTTGTGGGCAAACGCTCGGGCGAAGCTGTAGACACTTGCGCCGGAAGCCGCTCCCCACATTCCGAAGTACGTGAGCTTCCGGTTGTCTTCGTCGTCGATGATGAACAGGGCAATCAGGGCGGCTGGAAACAGAAAGCTGATGGCGACATCTAGGAAGTCGTAGAAGAAGACCACCTTCATGTCCAGAGCCCGGGCCACTCCACACACAGCAAAGAACAAGCCCGCGACTATGGCGACAATCAGCCAATGTTCTGTAGTCATTGCCTATACCACCGGCCTCCTGCGCGTATTCTACTCGTCCACCCTGCCTGGGCCAAGGGGATAGCTCCCGTCCGCAAACTCCCCCAGAATCCCCCCAGCGGTCCTAAAGTCGAAACTGGGGGACGAGTGGGGGAATCGGGCGGTGATGTTGGGGGACTTCACGTGACTTACGATGATGATGGCTGACCGCCGGAAGCCGCGTGATTCTGGCGCTAAGCCCCTAAATGAATGAGGGTCCCGCGTTTGCAGGACCCTCTTGGCTGGCGGGGAATGGAGATGAAGGGATTCGAACCCTCGACCTCGGCATTGCGAACGCCGCGCTCTCCCAGCTGAGCTACATCCCCACCCTGTTGGGACATAGGTGATCATAGCCGCGATTCGGGCGAAGTCAAGGGCGGGGTCCGGTGCGGGTGGCGCCGGGCTTTGTGCGGGCGCGCCTGTTGCTGACGGTTGACGGGGACTCAGGCGCGGTACCAGCCGTGCTTCAGGACCGCGTCCCTTGCGGCAATGAGGTTCTCGGCCGGTGCGTAGCGGGGGACGGCGCAGGCGCTGCCCAGCACGTAGCGTCCGCCTGGCTTGCCCTCAAAGATGCACTGCGCGGCCTCGTCGAACACCTCTCGGGGTGTTCCCTCCAGCAGCGTGAGGCAGCTGACCCCGCCCATGAGCGTGAGGTCCGGGCCCACCTTCCGTCTGGTGCGGCCCACGCTCATCCCGCTCTCCGGGTCGATGCCGTCCATGGCGTCCACGCCGACGGACGCGAGGTCCTCCAGCAGGGGGTCGTAGTTGCCGCAGCAGTGCTTGTAACAGAAGACGCCCTGCCCGTGGAACTCGCGGGCCACCTCGGCGTAGGCCGGCGCGCAGAAGCGCCGGTAGATCTCCGGGGAGATCACGCTGGCCGAGGCGTAGGAGTCCCCGATGTACAGGCAGTCCACGCCGGAGCGCACGAAGGCCTTTCCCTTCTCGACGGAGACGGCCACGGCCCTGTCGATGAGGGCGCATGCCATCCGGGGGTCGTCGTAGAACAGCGTGAGCGCCCTTTCGGGGCTGCCCAGCTGCTCGACCATGAAGTTCACCGTCTGCGACGAGCACATGCCGACCACCAGCAGCGAGCGGTCGTGCGCGAGGCGGGCCAGCCGCGCCACGTCCTTCATGCAGCCCCGCTGCAGGTACTCCTCGGCTTTCGTGACCCTGATGGACCGGACGTCGGACAGGGACTCCGCGCGGGGCCGCCCCCCCGCGGGGATGAAGGCCCCGCCGCCCTCGAGGTCGTAGTGGCCCTCGAGCTTTCCGCTCTGCCGCGAGCACTGCACCAGCCTGCCGTCGCGCGGGAGGACCACCTTCTGGTCGTACCACGACGCCGGGGGCCCCATGCAGAAGCGAACCGCGTCCGCACCGTAGCGCAGCGCCGCCTTCAGCATGCACTCCTGCCCCAGGGCCGGGTCGACCAGCGCGTCCTCGAAGCGCTGCCCGCAGGCCACGCAGGCGTGGTCCGTGAATATCGTCGGGAAGAACGGAACCCTGTCCGGCAGGTTGCCGGACAGAACATCCCGCATCCTCTGCAGGCCGGATCCCTGCTGCGCGCCCGGGTCCGGGTCCGCCGTTGCGCGGCCCCCGCCCGTCACGCCGGTCCCCCGGCATTGACGTCCGGGTCAGGCGCGTGACCAACCGCGCCGCCGAAGACGAAATCCAGCGCGTTGGCCGACCCGACGCGCGCGCGAAGATCCGCCTCCAGCGAGTCCAGCGCGCGGATCTCGTCCTCGTAGGTGCCCTTGAGGGCGAACTCCCGGTAAGCGCCTGCGCCGGCCTTGCGGCGGCAGATGTAGGAGTACGCGGGTGCGTCGGTGCCCCAGATCATCGTTCGCGGGAAGGCCTCGCACAGCGACGAGAAGACCGCGAGGTGGTCGGAGTAGTCGACGTCCCACAGCTTCTCGCGCCGCAGGCCCCGACCGGTTTCGCGCCGCGCCAGGTCCACCTGGATCTTGATCGCCGCGGTGTCGACCCAGACGTTGGGTGTCTCGTCCGCGCGCTGCAGCAGTTCCCGGTCGAACAGCAGGCAGTGCGCGAAGCAGAAGCGCAGGCCCGGCCGGGCCTCGGCGATGGCGAACGCGTCGACGGCCTGGGAGTACTCCTCGCCGGCGATGGTGGTGACGTGGAAGAGCAGCGGGAGGTCGCGCGCCTCGGCGAAGTCGAGGATCGCTGCTCCCTCGTGGAGCAGCCGCGCGACGGGCGACTGGCACCCCACCGGGTTGATCTTGATCCCGTAGACGGGGTGTTTCGCGGCCAGCGCCTCGAGCGAGGCGAGCTGGGCGCCGACCGCGCGCACCGGGTCGGCGCAGACGAAGGGCATGAATCGCGAGCTGATCTCCGGGCAGAGCTCGAAGACCTCGCGCAGCAGCAGCGCGTTCTCGGCGCCGTAGGGCGACTCGCTGAGGGGCGCGCTGGCCGGGACCCTCTCGCCGCGAACCAGCTCGGCGAGGTCGAAGTGCAGGTCCGGGCTCAAGGGAAACACCGCGTTGACGTCGACGCCGCCGGCGCGCTGGCGGTAGTACAATCCCTCGAGGCTCTGCGCGTAGGGGTACTCGCCGCATGCGTAGGCCTTGAGCGAGACCCCCGCGTGCGAGTGGCAGTCGATGGTCTTGCCGGCCAGCGCCGGGGGCGAGAGATGCAGCGGTGCGCTCATGCGGTTGCGGACCCCCGCTCCCGGGGGCCGACCATCTCGCGGAGGTCCGCGTAGCCCACCGCCCGCTCGCCGCAGACCGGGCCGTCGCAGTCGGCGGCGACGGCGCCCGAGAGCGTCAGCTGGGCGTCGATCACCTGCAGCATGCTGGCGGGGACCCTGGGCGTCACCGGGCCGTGGGCGGCCAGGCGGCTGATGAACCGCTGCCAGGAGACGTCCCCGTAGGCGAAGCCGTCCCAGAAGTGGACCAGCCGCGAGCCGGCCAGGTCCCGCGGGCCGATGGTCGCGGCCTTGGGCGGGCAATTCGACCAGTCGCCGGCGCAGCCGCAGTCGCAGAACAGGCTGTTCTGTGCGACGGTGATGGGGTGCAGGTCGACGATGCGCGCGCCGGCTTCCAGGAAGGCGTCCATGTCCTCGCCGAACTCGGCGGCGAGGTGCGGCTCGAAGAAGGCGACGTGCCCCGCCCAGCCGATGCCCCCGTAGCAGATGTCCGCGCCGCCGAGGTCCTCCAGCATCGTGCTGTAATCCCCGACGTTATCGCTGTCGGGGAAGTGGATCTGCTCTTCGGGTATCGCCAGCTCGGGCCGGATGCGACCGAACAGGTCGTGCCACATCCAGTACTGGAACCCGCCGCGCCAGCTGCGCGGCGCGGTCCGGCCGTCCTCGTTGGCGTACTCGTCCATGTTGAAGGTGTGCACGTGCCGGCAGGAGATCCCCAGCTGGTTGATCATCTGCGCGGCCAGCGCGTACATGGGGTTCGGCGCCGGGAGGATGATCACGTGGCGCCGGCCCGCCTCGAGGCTGCTCTTGATCCCGGCGACGATGTCCAGGATGTAGGAGAAGGCGAACTGCTCGGCGCTCTCGATGATGCGGATCCTGAAGTTCTCCCTGGGGTGGGTGCAGAGATCCGCCTTGCGGATCGCGCGGACCCTCGCGCACTCGGCGCGATCGGTGAACGGCAGAAACGGTGCGGGGTCGAACTGCCAGTCCATGGCGGTGCCCTCCTCAAGCCAATCTTGCCGGTATCCCCGGGTCTCGCAAGCGCAAGCCGCCGGGGCCTGTAATCCGGCTTCCATCGTATTATGCGCCTGAGCGCCGGCCGGCGCTTCAACTCTGGCGGCAGATGACTTCAGATTTCATTTGATTCGAATCAAACGCAATATTAAGCTGGGGCCCATGCCGCCCCGCCCCGCCATCAGTTTCGCCGAGCTGGCCGACAGCCCGGAGTTCAGCCGCTTTTTCAGCATGGTGTGGCATCTCGCCGGGATCGTGGTGGGCATGGTCGAGCCGGCGGGCAGCGACTCGCGAAGGCTCTTCTCCGCCGAGATGGAGAGCCCCCTGTGTCGCCTGGTGGGTTCCTCGCGGCGCGGGGCGGCCGCCTGCCGGGGGGACGCCCTGAGCCACGGACGCGAGGCGGTGGCCTCGGGCTCGCCCGACTGCTACGTGTGCCACGCGGGGCTGATGGACTTCGCCGTGCCCATCGTGGTCGAGGGCCGTCACCTGGCTACCATCGAGGGCGGGCAGGTTCTGGTCGCGCCGCCCTCGGAGGCGGGGTTCGCCGGGATTCTCGACCGGACCCGGCCCTACGGTCTCGAGGAGTCCGAGCTGCGCGAGGCCTACTTCCGCACGCCGCACGTGCCCCCCGGGAAACTGGCCGCCGCGGTCGAGCTGGTTCGCCTGTTCGCCCAGCAGTGCTCGGAGTCCTGGTGGCGGCTGAGGCGCGGGAGTGCCGATCAGCCGCGGCCTGATATAGAGGAGGCCAGGAGGTACATCGACGCGCACTACCGGGAAGGTCTGACCATGCCCGGGGTGGCGCGCGCGGTGCACCTCTCGCCCTCGCACTTCAGCGTGCTATTCTCCCGGGAAACCGGATCGACCTTCACCGAGTACGTGCGGCGCACGCGCATCGAGCGGGCCAAGCGCAGGCTACTCGAAACCCCCGCGACCATCACCGAGATCGCGTTCTCGGTGGGGTTCAACAGCCTGACGCACTTCAACCACGTGTTCAAGGCCCTGGAAGGAATGGCGCCGAGCCTCTACCGCGCGGGCCAGAGCGCCGCCGGGAGCCGCTCGCCCCGCCCTTCACCGCAGGACTGAGCCTCCGGCGTCCGGGAGTCGCTCCGACAGCCGCGATCCATCGATCTGGATCCGGATTTCGATCCGGATGGCTTCCCTCGTGCCGCGCCGCCGATACGCTGCAAGGATTTCGCGATTTTCTTCTGGCGCCTAAGGCACTGAGCGGTGGTGGCGTACGGCCGACAGCACCCGGCTGGGGTCCGTACGTGGAGCCTTTTTGCCCTTGCAGGCGCAGGACGCTTACGCCACAATCCGCGCCAGCGCCCGGCAGCGCTCAGGAGGAAGTTATCCTTTAGGCGGGTTCCGGGCGGACTGGACCAGAGACACGGATACTCAGACCCGAAGAAACGGAGACCGGAAAAGATGAAACAGATCTGCAGCGGAAGAATGTGGTGTGGTGTCGCGGTACTTCTTGGCGCAGTTCTTTGCGGCGGGGTTCAGACGGCAGCACACGCCGGCTGGAAGACCGCCACGGATGTCCAAGCCGCGCCCAACGACTCGGGCAAGGCCGACGACCGTTGGGCGAACAAGGACAGGGCCTCGGACAACGACGCGGCCAGGTACAGTGTCGACAAGAGCAACCGGACCGGCAACGGCGCGTGGCTGCAGCTCGACTTCCTGAAGGATGGCAAGGGCATCCGCAGCAACCGCCTGCGGGTCAACGCCGACTTCTGGGCGCCGATCGCCGACAGGGTCGACATTCGCGTGCGCTACGACGGTGAGAAGGACTTCGTGGCCGTCAGGATCGCCAAGGGCGAAGTGCCCAACGCGAGGTTCGAGGAAATCGCCCTGCCCCGCGAAGGCCTGGTCAACGCGGTCCGGTTCCGCTGGCACTACCTGAAGAAGGGCTACTGGTTCTGGCTCTACGAACTTCAGATCTTCGAGGTCGATCCGCCTCCCGTGGAGCCTCCGGCTGTCGAAACCGCGGATCCCGGTTCCGTGAACCTCACCTCGGCGGTGCTTTGCGGTCTGCTGACCGAGGACGGGGGCGGTGCATGCCAGGTGCGGTTCGTCTACGGCACCGACTCGGCCCTGGAGACGGGAGCGCTCACGACCGACTGGAAAGGGACGTTCGGGGCGGATCAGAGGTTCACGGCATTCGTCAAGAACCTGGTACCGAAGACCCGCTACCACTTCCGCGCCGAAGTGAAGAACGCCTGGGGCACGCGGACCGGAGAGATCAAGAGCTTCGTGGCCTGTGCGCCCGAGGGTCCCGACGGTTCGGTGTGGGTTTCCCCCAGCGGCTGGGGGACGGACGGGCACGTCTACAAGGAAGCCAGATACAGCTGGTCGGACGGCAGCAGCGCGTTCGATGACTGGGCCGACAGCGCCGCGCGCTGCTACCACCAGATTCACGACCCGGAGCTCTGGAGCCCGTGGCTGTACCTGGACTTGGACAGCGGTCTGTACAGCGGCCTGCGTTTCAGGGCCGGCAAGCCGGACGGGTTCGTGGAGCAGGTGGACATAGATGTGCTCAGCAGCCACTGGGAGCATGTCTATGACGGTGGATTCGTGCACAACGAATTCAATGTCGAGGACTTCGCTATTCGCGAGGTGTCGCGGGTCAGAATGCGCTTCAAGATGAGCAAGGCCGGCGTAGGCGCGTACTGGAACCTGTTCGAATTCGACCTGAGAAGAGTCGGCGTGAACCTGATCGCCGAAGGCCTGCCGCACTACATGGAGGAGTTCCCGGGGGTGATTCTGGGGAGCAACGCGGCTCTTGAGAGAATAACCGCCAGGTTCGGGCCCGGCATCGAGAAACTCACTTCAGGCACTGTGAAGGTTCATGCAAGTCCGAACATGTCCGTCTACGCCGACATAGCCGAATGGGACAAGTGGGATCTCAAGGGACGTGTCTTCGACCTTGCCGATCAGGAGCAGCGCAAGGCATTCCACGACCTGGTGCTCAACAAGACGATTCTCTTCGGCGGCAGCAGCGAGACGAGCAGCAAGCAGGCCGAAGAGCAGGTGCGAATCACGCTCGACTACGACAACATGCCGGTGTCGGACCAGGTGAACTGTACCTACGCCGAACTGAAGATAACGCAGGTCCCGAGGTTCCTGTTCGCCAACGCCAAGTACGCAACGACGATCCGCTTTGAGGTGTTGCCGAAGGGGATGAAGGGGTACGCATTCGGCCAGCTCGAGGCGAGGTTCAAGGTCGGCAGCGAGTCCGTGAAGTGGGATGTCGCCAAGCGGGTAGTAGGAGTCGCCTCGGACGGGAAACTCGGGGCTGTCGGCAAAGCCACCGCCGCGGGCAACAGCGTCTTCGAGGCCTATGTACCAAGCAGGGTGGACAGATACGTTAACGGGGCCTGGAAAAGCGGGTACTACTTCTACTACATGCAGTTGCCGGAGGGCGACACTGCGAGCGGGCAGTTCAGGTTGTCCGCGAAGTTCATGACTGGCAATTACGTGACTCGACAACCCGGGCCGCTTTCCGGGGACGCATGTGGTCACGTGCAGCATTTCGCCGACCTGAGTGTGCCGGCCGCCGATATTCCGATGACGAAGAATGCCGGTCCACTCAGGCCATTGCCTAGTGGCTCGACATATGCGGTAGTGCCGAAAAGACGCTGGGAGGCGGTGGCGGGTTGGGATGATTGGGGCGGCGTAAGGTACGCTGGCAAGGAGAGCGGTCGACTGGAAGGCAACAGGCCGTACTGGGACTGGCCGAAGCAGCCGCAATGGTACATCTCTCACCTGCTGCATCCTCCCCGCCCGGATGACTTCAAGCCCATGTTCGAAAAGGCCTCGCTGCTGAGCTCTACTCATTGCTCCGAAGTCAGGTTCGACCTCTTAAAGGACGGTCACGATGCCTGGGGTGCCTACAAGCCCATCATCTGCGGGAAGAACTATGGTAAGCGAGAGGGTGTCTGGCTGTGTGTATCGTACGGTGGCAAGAACGCGGCCAGTCATCAAGCACTTGCGGCGGTTCTGGAACCGGGCGAAGCTGCGATGGATTACAGCAGGAATTCCGGCTCGCTCATGCTGAGCTTCTTCGCCGGCAAGGCATTCGTCGGCACGCGGGTTGATGACCCGCCGGCCAACCCCGCAGGAGACTTCGGGTCCGCAGCTGCAATTGTTGCCGGACTTTTCGGCCCGGAAGGTCAAGCCGTGGCCAAGATCATTGGAGCGGCCGATGTGTTGTTCTCCACGGTTGACAAACTGAGCCAGCCCGATGACCTTCGCGGGGCCAAGGCGAGGATCGCACCCTACTTCTCCTTGATTCACCCGGACCACAGCGCTGAGAACCCTCGGAATCTGGTAGGCGCAACCATTCACAACCCGGCTTACGAACTCAACAACGAGAGATGGACCGTAAGGACATCGTGGCAGTATGTATCACCGGGCGAACAGATGATAATCTACGTTGACTACGCGACTTGGGCGCAGCAGCGATCAGAGGGCTACTGGGACCTGTTCGGGCAGAAGCCCCCGGAGTGCTGGGGGCGAGTCAAGCTGACGCCGTCCGAGACAGAAGTCCAGACTTTTTTCAAGATGTGTGAGCGATAGAATGGCCAGCATGGGGAAGAACAGTCCGGGCGCGGAGAAGCCGACGGCGTTGCGGTGGCGGCGTCCCGTTCTGGCTGTGGCTCTCGTGACCGTATTGGCCATGGGGGCATGGGCGCTGGTACAATGGCACTACGGGCGCCGCGCGGTAGAGCCTGTGCCTGACAGGCCCGCGGCACCGGATAATCCTGAAGTGCCCTTCTCGATTGCCAGAGCGCAGCCGACCCTTGAAGTCAGCCCCCTGCCTGGAATCGTCGGTAGTCCCAAACTGGAGAAATCTGTCTTTGAGGTCGGCGCTGACGGCACGTGCACCTTCGCGCTGCCGGGGATCAGGCGCGACCAGCCCATGGTCGAGTTGAGGTTCTACAGGCGGAAGTCGGACAAGGAACTGGCACCGCTCTGGATAAATCGCTTCACGGTCCAAAGGTGGATCAACGGGAAGCCGGCAGGGAAGGAGATCACCGACTTCCCGGGGGCGACTCCTAGAAAGGCCAAGGCTCTCAGGTCGCCGGCGGCGAGAGAAGATGCCGGAGGAACCGATCTCTGGCGGTTTGGCCGCCAGTACTACGTGCTGTTCTGGCCCCTGGACGAGGCCCGAAACAGCTCCAAGGTCTCATTCGAGGCGGTGGTCGAGATACCGCAGAGCATCCCCAGAGGCAAGGTAGCCGTCATATCGGTGATAGCGGACCACCGCTGGCCGAAACTGACGAAGGCTCTCACGATGCCGAGGACTATTGAGGGACGGGTCGCATGGGCCGGGCCGGGGAGCGTCGAAGACCTGGAGGTCAGCTACTGGGGATCGGAGAGCTACGACCACCATCGCGTTCGTCCCAAGAGTGACGGGAGTTTCCGCGTCAAGGCCGACAGGTTGGGAGGTGTGCTCAGAGTCACCAGGCGTGTGCGCTCGGGTTGCGGCTGGGCCTACATCAAGCCGGTCAAGAAGCGCAGCATATCTGTTCCCAAGGACGCGGATCTCCTAGTGGAAGCAGGGAACCTGGTGGACTTCAAGCTGGTGGTTCCGAAGACAGCAGTTGCGTCCTCTATGGTGGGGATAGCGCTGAAGGTCGCGCCTGATGATCCGGTTCCGATGTGTTGGGCACGTGTGGCTGATAGCGCGAGAGCGGCCAAGGGCGGTGTTTCCATGAGTTTCGTTCCCGGCACCTACTGGGTGGAAGCCCTCTACCATGTTGAGGGGCCAACAGGTACTCAGCGCAAGACTGTCGAACTCGGGCAGGTGAAAATAGCGAGAGATTCGGCCGGGAAGAGAGTGCGTGTTGTCAAGAGCGCCAAGGCGTCGTCATCAGCGGGAGGTCGCGCATCTCTTGACGCAAAGAAGCTTCCCGAAACGTTCACATCGATCTCCGGGAGAATCACCGGTGCCCTCCCCAAGAAGGGCGCCAGCTACAAGGCCATCTACTTCCCTCCGGACAAGAAAGGCGAGTGCGGGTATGTACGCCGGGACCAGCGCTTCTTCGTGAAGGCCAGTGCGCCGGGCGGTTGGCTCCTGGTCAAAGAGGCCGACGAAGAGGTCCGTAGGGTGTGGTTCCTGATCCGGTCCGTCAATAAGGGCAGAATGCAGCTGCCCCAGGATGCCGACGTCGTCGTTGACCCCGAGGAGCTGGTCAGTTTCAAGGTGGCAATCGCAGCGGAATGCGTCAAGAACGACCTGTACAGCATCAGTATCCGCGCCGCGGCGTCCGACCCCTTAGGTATGGTGTGGACGCCGCCCTTCGATGCCTCCGCCAGAAGGGCCATCGTCGAATCCGGGACCGTGGCTCTCCAATGCGTGCCCGGCAAGGGCTACGTTGTGGGTACCTACATCTCCGGCAAGGGCAAGGACCGCAAGGTGAGCACCAAGCACTTCGGGTCCATCACTGTTGCCAGGGATTCCGAAGAGAAGGTACTGGTGCCAGTGCTGGCAAGGTGATACCAGCAGTCTTCTGATGTGCGCAGACAGGAGGGCCCGCGCACAGGAGACATCGCGCTTGTTGGCTTCTCGCCTGTGCGTGGCCTGCCTTGCGCTCGTGGCCGTTCTTCAACGGTCTGCTAGTTTCCCGTCCCGTAGGCCGCGTGCCACTTCGGCAGCTTGACGTCGCCGGAGGACTTCCAGGCCGAGTACCAGAGCTGGGCGGTGAAGCTGGCCGCGGCGCGGGCGCGTTCCAGGGCGAAGGCGCGGACTGCGGGGTCGACCTTCCCGGGCGGGGGGGCCGTGGAAGCGGGCAGCTTCTTCTCCAGGCGGTAGACCAGGTCGACCCTGGCGTGGGAGGCGCGGATGAAGGCCATAGCCGCGCGGAAGACCTTCTCGCGCGCGACGGGCTTGAACTGCTCGGCGCCCTGGAGGATCTCCCGGGCGGTCAGCCCCAGCTTCTCGGGCAGGGCGTCGACGTTGGCGTGGACGCCGCTGCGCGGGGAAGTGCCGTCGGAGCGCAGCCGGCCGTCGAAGTGTACGGTGGTGTGCAGCGGCTGGGCGGCGTCGGCGGCGTAGTGCGCCAGCACGCCGGCGATGTAGAGGATCTTGGCCCGGACGCGCTCGTCCTCGGGCCACTTGCGGTGCTCGGCGAAAGCCAGCATCAGGCGGTCGTGCCACTCCTGGATCGAATACGGGAGGAACCCGGCCTTGACCGCGCTGGTCCCCAACCCGCGGCAGAGCCCGACGTAGTGCCAGCGGTTCTCGGGCAGCGCGCGGCCCTTGAGGAGCTCGAGGTCCAGATAGTGGTTGGGGCCCTCGGCCGCGCGGAGCATGGGCACGACCTTCTCCTTCCAGACGTCGGGATCGGCCGAGTAGGGCGAGATGGTGCGTGCCCCCTTTCGAAAGAACTCCGGCGCGTCGCCGGGCATGAGCGCCACGGCCGCCGAGGTCATGGGAAGGTGCGTCTGGCTCCACCAGGCAGCGGCCCCGGCGGCGAAGGCCAGCAGGACCGCGGTGACCGCGACGATGCGCAGGGGCGGGCGATGGCGTCGGAACATGGGTCGTTCCTCCTCTCGGGAGCGATTGTCCTCGCGGGCCGCCGGCCTGCAAGGCGCCGCCCGGCTGAGTCCCGCCCGCTCCCTCGCACCGCACGGCGCCGGCCGCCGTCTCCGGCTCTTGCGCGCGGGCTCGCGGGTCGCTATTCTATCGGGGTGACCTGAATATGACGCGGAGGTGGAAAGCGATGCGCAGGAAGACGCTGATCGGTTCGACAGTCGCGATCGTCGCGGTGCTGGCGGCCGGGGCCCTGGGGGTCGCCGGCGGGATCTACTACGAGAGGTCGCAGGCGCTGACCGGGGACGGCCAGCTCAAGCCCGCGCGGCTGCTGCCGCTGCTGCGAAACAAGGAACCGCGGGTCCGGCGCGCGGCGGTGGACATCCTCCGCACGCTGGGCAAGCGCGATCCGGTGTGCCTGGCGGCCCTGCAGGAAGTCGCCATCGGCGACGAGGACAGCATGGTGCGCCACAACGCGTTCGAGGCGGTGTCCAACGCCGGTGGCCGGAACGCCACGGCGTTCCTGCTGGACTCGCTCAAGAGCCCCGACTCGGGCGTGCGCCAGCAGGCCGCGCGGCAGCTCGGCAAGCTCAAGGCGCGCGAGGCGTTCACGCCGCTGGTCAAGCTCTTCGAGCGCGAGTTGCAGAAGGCCCGGCGCCAGCCGGCGGCGCGCAACGAGGTGCGGGTGCTGGCCGTTGCCCTCTCGAAGGTGAACCCCGGCGCTTCGCTGCCCTACGTCCTGCGCGCGATGCAGGCCTTGCCCGGCGACTACATGTTGCGGCGGACGGTGGCGGATGCGGCCACCGGGGAGGAAGCCCCGGCGCTGGCCGAGTTCGCCATGAAGCTGCCGGACCACAACGCCGGCGCGCACCAGGGGGTCATCAAGGCCTTCCGCAAGCTGCGTCACCGCAGCGCGGTGCCCTACCTCGTCAAGCAGCTGAAGAACCCCAACGCGAACGTGCGGCGCGAGGCAGCCCAGGCGCTTTCCTATACCGCGGGGCGAGAGCGCTTCGACGACCTCGCCGCCGCGGCGCGCAAGGAGCTGGAGCGCGCCGACCAGTTGCCCGAGGGCCGCTCGCCCAGCGGCGCCAGCTACTGGATCGACGCGCTGCGCAACACCGGCGACCCGCGGGCCTGCGGGGTCTTTCTCGAGGCCGCCGAGAAGTGCAAGCACCGCTCGGTGCGGGTGCTTGCCGCGCGCCAGATGCGGGTGTGTGTCGACCCCGGGCTCGGCGAGAGGATCTACAAGCTCTACAAGACCACGAAGGAGGAACACCTCCGGCGCATGCTCAAGCTGGTGCTCTCCCAGGCCCGTGGCTACGGCTACCGGTGGGACGCGGAGGCCAAGGACTTCAAGCGCGAGAAGGGCGCCACGCCGGCGCCCGGGAAGACCGGGGCGCCTCCCGCGCCCAAGAAGGCGCCGAAAGAGGCTCCGAAGAAGGCCGCGGAGAAGCCCGCCAGTTTCTGAGGGGGGCGAGGGCCACCGGTTGAGGGCTGAGGGAACTCCGCCCGGACCGGGAAGAGCGTTGCCCCGCAAGTCAGCCGATACCGGCAGGCCGTTCTTCAAAGGCCTGCCAGGGCAGCCCTCTGACACCGCCGACCCGCCGGCGGTTGCGGTGCCGGCACCGGGCGGGAGCAGGCAATCCCGCCTTGCGATTTCTTGCCATCGGCGCCGCGATCTGTAAACTGTGTGGCGTCCGTGAGCGCCTTGATCGACACTTGAGCAGTCTGAGAACATAGCGCCGGAGAGGGCATCCCGTGGATTTCACGACAAGAAACGTCTGCGCTGCGGCGATCGCGACGATCGTCGCGCTTCTGGCGATTGGGTGTTCGCCAAAGCCCAAGACCGGGCCCGCCGACCGGCGGGCGCCGGCGCAGGTGCGACCGACAATAGCGAGCTATGAGGCCCGCCTCAAGGAGGCGGCCGAGCCGGTCGACCAGGTGCGCAAGGAAGCCCTGGCGTACCTCGCGGAGGTGATCGCCGAGCAGCCCGCGTGCTTCCCGGCGCGCTGGCAGCGCGCTCAGTGGCTGGTGGCCTGGGATCGCCCCCGGGAGGCGCTGGGTGACTTCGCGGCGCTGGAGAAGGAATACGGCGCACAGCCCGACTGCTCGGCGCTGCACGGCAAGGCGCTCTACATGCTGGGCCGCGAGCGCGAGGCCCGCGAGTACTTCCGCCGTTCGCTGGCGCTCGACCCGCGCAGCGAACACGCCCTGCTGCACCTGGGAATCATGCTTGCCGAGAGCGGTCGCTACGACACGGCCCGGCAGTATCTCAAGCGCGTCGCCGAAGTTCACCCCGGTAACACCCGGGCCAGGAAGTGCCTGGCCGCCGTCGAGATCGCCGCGGATCCCGAGAAGCTGGGCGACGCCAGGAAGTTCAGCGACGCGGCCACCGCCAGGCGAGTCGGGCTGCTGCTGGTCGCGGCCGGTCGCTACCAGCCGGGGGTGAGCGCGCTGCTGGTCGCCCTGCGCGAGAACCCCAAGGACGTCGAGGCCCTGAAGGCCGCGGCGCACGGGTTCTCGCGGCGGGGCATGCACCGCAACGCCATGCGTCTCTTGCGAAGGGCGGTCCACCTGGAGACGGGCGATGCCGACGCGCACTACGACCTGGGCGCGGCCTACTCGCAGCTGGGTCGCAGGAAGATCGAGTACCGCGCCCGCGCGGCAAAGCATTTCGCCCGCGCCGCCGAGCTGCGCCCCGGCGAGCCGCGCCCGCTGCAGGCCGCGGCCAAGACCTGCGAGCGTGTCGGCAACATCCTCGGGGCCATGAAGTACTACGAGATGGCGCTGAAGGCCGGGCCGCGCGAGGCCGACTTCTACCTGGACTACGGCCGGTTCCTGGCCCGGAACGCGAGGCTGATGGAGGCCGAGAAGGTCTACCGCAAGGGGCTCGAGAAGCATCCGCAGGACGCGCGGATCAAGGCGAACCTGATGGCCGCGCTCTTCGAGATCGGGCGCTTCGAGGAGGCCCGCAGGCTGCGCGACGAGCTTGCCGTCAGGAAGGAGTTGCCCAAGGCGGTTGGCAGGCTCCTGGCGAAGTACACCGGAGGTGACAGGTGACGCGCGTGACGATTGCGCTCTCCGCGCTGCTGGCGGTTCTCGCGTGCGAAGCGCGTGCCGCCGACCGGGAGATCCCCCGCCAGGCGCGGGCCGCGGCCGACGCCGCGGTCAAGCAGATGGACCAGTGGGTGACCCAGGCCCAGCAGCTGGAGGTCAAGCTCAAGCAGGTCCGGGCCACGGTCACCAGGGCCCAGGAGACCCAGAAGCTGCTCAACGCCGCCGTGTCCGGCCGCAACGTGGGCAAGCTCAAGGCCGCAATCAAGAAGTGGAACCCGGAACTGGCCGGCCACGTCGACAGCCTCCAGAAGGCCCGCGCGGTGATGAAGCGCCTGGGGCTGACCCAGGAGGCCAGGGACATCAACGAGGCGCTGCTCTACATCGCCGGGAAGGGCCAGAAGCTCAACGGCCGGCTGCTGGACGCCTGGAGCTCGAGCGGGCTGGGCCACCACATCAACAAGGCGCTTTCCGGCAACGGGCCGCTGGGCAAGGCCATCGGCGCGGCGCGCAAGATCAAGGGCGTCTGGGGGCAGATGAAGGACGCCAAGAAGGCTTACGACACGGTGCTCAACGACTTCGAGCGCATCTTCCAGCCCAACAGCCAGAGCGCCTACGCGGGGCTCAACGCCATCCAGAACATCCTCAACGAGTTCAAGGACAAGGCGCCGCCGCCGGTGGACAAGATCCTGGGCGCCTACGCCGACATCGTCGGCGGGTTCATCGGCGCGCTCAAGCGCACCGAGGTGCTGATCAACACCAACGCGCGGCAGATGAACCTGATGCGCACCATCGACTCCGCGGACAAGGACGGCCTCGCCAAGAAGATCAAGCAGGCCTGCCCCGACGAGGACCTCTACGCGATTACCGAGATCAAGGCGCCGGCGGGCCTGGCGGGTCGATTCTTCGTGAGCAGCCACACCAGCCGCTACTACCTCTTCGCCGGCAAGCACCTGCACGTCTTCAACGGCACGCTGGCCAACATCCGCAAGCTGGTGCGCTGGACCGCGATGGTCAAGGGCAAGGCCGACCCGCACCTGATCGCCGCGCGCCTGCCGAATCTCGACACCAGGCTGGAGGCCATCAGGAAGCGCATAGATCCCGACTGGCGCGCCTTCCGCAAGCCGCTGCCGTTGCTGCTGGACTACATGAAGTACTACTACAGCTTCAAGGCCGTCTCCGAGAAGGACCGCAAGGCCATCTACAAGCTCAAGAGCTGGGACTACGACCGCCTGCTGGCCTTCTACATCTTCGATCCCCGCACCCGCGAGGACTTCGAGTACTACGGTGGCATCTTCACCGGCTACGTGCTGATCGACGTGAGCGTTTCCGGAACCGGCGAGGGTTTCGCGGTCGGCAAGGCCCGCATCTGGGCGACCAAGGGCCCCCTGGGCACCCGCAAGTACCTGACGCTGGTCGAGAACAAGTTCCGCGGCCTGCTGTCGGCATGGGGAACTGCTCCGACGTACGTGGTCGGCGGAAGCCACGCCGGGGCCGAGGCGCGCCAGCAGACGGTGAGCGCCTCGGGCATCCCCTCGCGCATCGCGGTGAGCTTCAACTTCAAGATGCAGCCGAAGGACGAGGACGAGGACGACGACGGCGGGGGCACCGACGTGGACATCGACGAGATGGACAAGGACAACGACACCGGTGGCGGTGACGGTGGCGGTGACGGCGGTGACGGCGGTGACGGCGGTGACGGCGGTGACGGCGGCGGCGACGACGACGATGATGATGACGACGGCAAGAAGGACGACATCCCCGGCGTTGGCGGGGACACCGGGGACCAGACCACCGGCGGCACCCAGGACGACCTGACCAAGGACGACGTCGACAACATGGATAAGGACGCCGACAAGGATACCAAGGGCGACTCCGACAAGAACGTGACCAACGACAAGTACGGTGGGCTGCCGGGCACCGACAGCGACCTGTTCGGCGACTTCATCATGGCCATCATCGAGGGAGACCACGACCGGGCCATGGAGATCCTCACGCAGATCACCGGCGACGGCAAGGACGACCCCGACGTCAAGAACGACGTGAACCAGCTGGGCAACGAGGCCGGCACCAGGGGCGATTTCGACAAGAACAGCGATCCCTACTCCGGCGCTGACGACGGTCCCAAGCCCGGGTCGGACGACAACAGCATCAGGAACGCCGGCGTCGACCCCGAGGCGGTTGGCGACCCGGTTGACCCCCAGGCCGATCCCGACGCCCCGGACGACGCCGACGTCAAGCCGCCGCCGGAGACCAGCACGGGGGCGGGCAATCCCTTCACCGGTCAGCGCAACGCCGCGGGCCAGAACATCGCGGCGGTGGTCAACCAGCAGAACGGCGCGGCGGCCGCCGAGGGGCGCAACGCGCAGCAGGACATCAAGAACACCCCGATTCCCACCCGCGGCGGGATGCAGCCGATCAACGCCGGCGGCGCCACCACGATCACGATTACCGTCTGGGATCGCGCCGCCGAGGACGGAGACATCGTGCGCATCTCGGTCGGCGGGCGGACGGTGTCCGCGGCCTGCCGCCTGACCAAGGCGCCGCAGAGCTTCACGGTCACGCTGTCGCAGCCGTTCACCTCGGTATCGGTCGTGGCTCTCAACGAGGGCACCGCTCCGCCCAACACCGCGGCGTTCTCGGTGAAGGTTGGAGGGCGCACGCTCAAGACCACCGGCTGGAGCCTGAAGAAGTACGGTATGGGTTCGACCGTGATCCGCAGGGGAGGTCGATGATGAGCTTGCGAAGATCGATCGCCCTGTTGCCGGCGGTGCTGGCGACGGCCCTGGCCCTGGCCGGTTGCACCGGCCCGAAGACCAGCGAGGCCGAGACCGCCCTGGCCGCAGGAGACTATGATCGCGCCGCGACCATCTTCGGGGCGGCATCGCGCCGGCGCCCGAAAGACGCCGCGCTGCGCTCGAAGTGGGACGCGGCGCGCGCCAAGGCGGCTTCGGTGCACGCCGCGAGGGTCGACGGCCTGGTCAAGGCCGGTGACCTGGACGCAGCCGAACTCGAGGCCGAGACCGCGATCTACTTCCAGCCGGAGAAGGTCGAGTACCGCCGGCGCCTGGCCCGGTTGCGCGGCGTGCGCCGCGGGTTGCGCGAGCAGGTGCGCCTGGCCGGCAGGGCGATCGCCCGCAAGGACTGGCTGGCCGCGCGCAGCCGCCTCGAGCCCATGCGCGCCTACTCCACGACTTTCGCCGAGATCGCCAGGATGTGGAAGGTCGTGGCCCGCGAGAACTACAGGATCGACATGCGCGAGGGGTTGCGCAACCTCAAGATCACGCGCTACAGCGATGCCGAGAAGTACTACCGCGACGCGCTGGAACTCTTCCCCGGGGACAAGGCGGCGGCGAAGCAGCTCAAGATCGCGCGGGACCGCGCGCGGGCCCGGTTGCTGGCGCACGAGGCCGAGAAGCTGGTGCGCGCCGGCCGCTGTGGCGAGGCGGTGCCCAAGGGCCGCAAGGCTCTGGAACTGCACCCGGAATCGGCGTACGTCAAGAGCGTGCTCGGTGAGGCGCTGCGGCTCACGGCGCTGGACCTCCTGGCGCGCGAGGAGCAGGCCCGCAAGGCCGGCAGGTTGCGCGATTCCTACGTGCTGCTGCTCGCGGCCGGGAAGCTGAAGCCGCCGCAAAGGAAGCTCAAGGAGCGGATTGCCAACCGCCACGGAATCGTCGCCAAGGAGATCGCCGCGCGGTATCTGGCCCACGGCATCCGCATGGAGAAGGCCGGGCTGCACGGTAACGCGCTGGTGCACTACGCGCTGGCAAACCGGGTGTGGCCGAACTTCAAGGGCGTGCGGCGGCGCGCCAAGCTTGCCTCGGCCAAGGCCGCCTCGCGCTCGGTCTACCGCATGCTGGTGATGCCTCCGGTCGAGGCCAAGAAGGTTGCGCCCGGCGGGGGCCGGATAGTGGCCGCCGCGTTGCGGGCGGCCCTTGCGAAGAATTTCGGCAAGCTGATCAGGGTTTACTCCCCGGCGGACATGAAGGGCAAGCAGCTGCGCGAGACCGGCCTGGCTCCCAACGGGATCCTGGGCGGCAAGCTGGAGGAGCTGTGGATCAAGAGCGTGGGTCCCATCGCCACCAGGCACACCGTGCGCTACGTTGCCGGCAAGGTCCCGGCGCTCAACCCGGAGGTCGAGCGTTCCAAGGCCGCCTGGGAGCAGGCCCAGGCCAGGCTTCCCGAGTACCAGCAGGCGGTCGCCAAGGCCGAACAGGATCACAAACCTTACGAAGCGGCGGTGCGCAGAGCGCAGGCCGACTACAATCGCGCCGCGGCGCTGCCGGCCAACACCTTCCAGCAGCAGCTCAACCGCCAGAACCGGATGACCGAGGCCAACGGTCGTCTGATGCGCGCGCGCAACGCGGCCAACGCCAGCCGCATGGGTGTGATGCTCCAGAAGAGCGCGCTGCAGACCGCACAGCGTGACGTCGAGAAGAAGCTCAACTACTACCTCTCGCGGCCGCCTTACGTCTACGCTCCGAAGTACCGCAACTACACATATACGGTGGCCAACTTCAAGACCACCGCCACCGCGCGGGCCTTCCTGCAGTGCAGGGACCTGACCAGCAGGACCACCTGGGGTCCGCACGGGCTGCAGACCGGTTACGTATTCAATGACCGCATCGTGGCCGGCTTCCCGCCCGCGGGCATCAAGGCCGACGGCAAGGACACCCCGGCCGACAGTGCCATGCTCGACAACGTCGCCGGGCAGCTGGCGGGGAAGTTCTCCGAGAAGATCGCGCCGAAGATCAAGGCCCACGGCCGCATTCCCTACGAGCGTGCGCTGGCCGAACGCAAGAAGGGCAACAGCCGTACCGAGCTGCACTACCTGGCGCTGGCCTGGTTTGCGGGGTCGGCTCTCGACGAGAAGGCCCGGAGCAGCGTCTCGGCCCGCATCGCCGAACTCAGCGGCCTGACGCTCGAAGGCGAGAAGGTGGACCCCGCGGCGATACCCACCGGGCCGCTTGCCAAGTAGGCTCCCTGCATGAGCCCTCCCTGTTCAGGAGGGCCACGTCGCCCACAGGCAGGAACAGCACCAAGTATCCTGGAAGCGGGAAGCCTGAAAGGGGGCTGAAAGGGGACACTCCCCTTTGGACCCTCCCCTTTTGGCCAACACAGGTCGCATTCCCTAATCGTCTCTCCAGGCACCGGATAACGGCAGATGGGGTGCCAGACAGGGAGTGTCCCCTTATCCCCATTATCCTTGAGGGGATTGGCGTGTGGGTTTTGTGCATTTCATATAGTTCTTTTAGGTGGTTCGGTGTATCTCAATCTGGAACGGAGGATGCCGTGGGTTCACCAGCGAAGAGGATTCCGAAGTACTTGAGCATCAAGCGGATGCTCATGGAGCGCATAGCCAGGGGCCAGTACGGGGGCAAGACGCCGGTGCCGCCGGAGAAGGAACTCGCGCGCGAGATGGGCGCGGCGCCGATGACCGTCAGGCGGGCGATCCAGGAGCTGGTCGGCGAGGGCATGCTGGTGCGCCAGCGCGGTCGCGGCAAGGGCACCTTCGTCTGCGACGTGCGCGGAGTGCCCCACGCACCCAGCAGCACCGATGCCAAGCTCAAGCGCGTCGGGGTGCTCCATCGCCAGAGCATGAACGAACTGCGCGAGTCCCCCGTCTACTTCCTCATATACATGGAAGTCCAGGCGGAGTGCGCCCGCAACGGCGTGGCCCTGGAGTTCCTGCCCGACGGAACCGAGGAGAAGCGCTCGGCCTCCAGCATCAAGGGCATGGCTGCCGACTCAGGCGTTCAGGCTCTGCTGGTGCTTGACTGGTGGAGCGCCCAGAGCCTGCTCGAGGTTCAGGACTCGGGCCTGCCGGTGATCGTTCCGGGACCCTTCCAGGAGACCATTCCGGTGAGCTGTGTGGTAGCTAACGAGTACCAGGGCTCGTTCGCGGCGACTCAGCACCTCCGGGAGCTGGGGCACAATACCGTAGCGCTGGTCAACTCCCGCAAGGAGATCAAGACGACCGTCGACCGCCGCGGCGGCTGGATAGCCGCGATGGACCTGCCCTCCGAAGACGCGGAGGCGATCACCTACCGAGCCGGCCGCGACGGGTTGCGCAGCGGGCAGTCCTTAGCGGAGGTCAAGGAAGACCTCCTCCGGCAGTTCAAGGAGCGTCGCCCCCCGAGCGGCATTTTCGCCCGCGACGGGTTCTACTCCTATGCGACTATCGCTGCGCTTCGCGAACTGGGCCTGTCCTGTCCCGAGGACGTCAGCATCACCTGTTTGGGGGCCTCCTACGAGAGGGTCCTGGACATGCCGCATATGACCTCGGTGCAGGTGCCCGAGGGTGCTTTGGGGCGCGCGGTGGTGCGCCTGGCCCAGGACCTGGTGTCGGGCCGGCAGGAGAGCGCCGTTGGCTTGGTCCTGCCCATGCAGGTCTTCGAGGGCGAGTCGGTGCTGCCCGTCAAGTAGTCAAGCAGGTCTGCGATTCAATCACGAAACGCTATGACGAGGGGAGGACTCGGCGATGAAGTGCATCCCGACCATGGCGCCGGGCGTGATTCTCGGTTCTGCGGTTCTCGCCAGCGAGAAACGGGCTCGTCAACGCACAACCAGCTCATCCGCAGCGAAAGGCCGGTGGTGACGCGGCCGGACTTCGGCAAGACCGGCCGGGGTGATTGAGTTCCGGCCAGGAGGAGACAAGCGATGTACGACCTGAAGCTCGGTGCCAGTGAGAAGGCCGGCTACCTGGAGGCGGCGCGGCTTGCCGGCTACTGGCTGGCGAACAGCCAGAACACGCCGGAACGGCCGTGGGGCGGTTACCACGTGTCCGAGAGCGCCGACCGCGGCCGCTTCATCGAGAAGTGCTGCCCCTCGCGCGACTACGTCAAGCCCGCGGGCATCTGGCTGACCGGTATCTACCTCTGCTCTCTCTGCGACCTGAAGAAGGCACCCGTGCTCGACAAGCAGATCTACCTGAAGGCGATCACCGAGGGCGCCGGGTTCCTCAAGAGCCTGCAGTGCTTCGACGTCCGCTGGGAGCGCGCGATCGGCGGCTTCCACGAGATCTGTCCCGGCCACCAGTACTCCGCGCCGCGCGATGCTGCCACCGGGGCCTACGCACTGATAGCCCTGTACCTCGAGACCGGCGAGGAGGAGTACCTCGACCGCGCCGTGCGCTTTGCGACCTGGTACTCGACCTGCGGCTCGGACCCGGAGGGCTTTCCCTGGGACGACTACGACCTCGAGAAGGGCGAGGGCGTCAGCAACAAGCGCGGCGACTGGCAGGCCGGCGGCGCGCTGGTCTACTACCAGCTGCTGAAGGTTACCGGCGACCAGCAGTGGAAGGTACCGCTGAAGAGGGTCCTCGACGTGCTCGAGGGGATCTGCGCCGACGGCAATAAGGGCGACACCGCCTACGACTTCCACGGGGACTGTACCATATCCGTTGGCAACGACGATTTCGCCAGCATCCTGTTGCTGGCCGGCTACGAAGTCTTCAGGGAGGAGCGCTACCTGGAGCTCTTCGCACGGCGGCTGCGCACCGAGCTCGAGCGCCAGGACGAGCGGGGGGCGTTCCCCAACTTCGGGGGCACCTTCGTGACCGCGCTGGAGCTGCTGGAGGCGCTGGACTGCTCGGCGGCCTGGGGTGTGGAGATCCTTCCCGAAGGCGAAGTGGTAGGGCCGCTGCTGAAGGCAGCGCGCTTCGGGCTTTCGCTACAGGTGCAGGACAACCCCAGTCGCTACATGCTCGGCGGCGTCTGCGGGCAGGGCAACTACGCGCACAACCGCGACGTGGTCCACGGTCGTGACGCGGCCTACGCGCTGCAGCTCTGGCTGCGCCTTGCCGGTCACCGCGCGAGTGCCTATACTGTCCTAGACTGGGGGCCTCACGGGTAGCCGGCTGCCTCGCGGCCCGCTGCAAGCGGGGCGCGGGTTCTCACCCGCGCCCCGCACACGCCGTGGCGAGGAGGGCCGGCTCAGGCGCTGGCCACGCGGTAGCCCTGGGCCCGCGCGTAGTCCTTCAGCTTCTTACGAAGCATCTGGCGCCCGCGGTAGATCCGGCTCATCACCGTGCCTATGGGACAGTCGAGTTCGCGGGCTATTTCGTTGTAGCGCATTCCCGCGACGGAGGAAAGCAGGAGGGGGAGGCGGAAGCTCTCGGGCACCTGCTCCAGGGCCTGCTTCACTTCCTCATCAACGGTCTCGTTCAGGTCGAAAACTCCCCCGCTCTCCGACGAGTCGCCCACGCCTTCCGAAGAAGCCGTGAAGGTCTTCACGGTTTCGAAGTTCAGTTTCTCGTGCGTACCCGAGGCGCGCCGGATCCGGTTTATGTTGGAGTTGGTCAGGATCTTGAAGAGCCATGCACGACAGTTGGTTCCGCGGTCGAAGGATCCGAACGCGCGGTAGGCGCGCATGTAGGTCTCCTGCACCAGGTCTTCGGCGTCCTGCTTACTCCGGGTCATGCAGATCGCGGCTCGCTTCAACGAGTCGAGATGCGGCAGGGCCACCTTCTCGAACTCTTCCTTGCGTTCGGTTGAGGAATTCAGTGCTCTTATCATTTGTTGTTACCTCCGGCGTTTGTGTTCCATCCCTTGTGGTTGCATCACTTGATTGTCCGTAGAGCAACGGACGTGCCACGCAGGGGTGAGTCCCTGGCTCGCTGGCTCAAGCGGCCATATTACGTGGGTAATGATTGCGCGAGGCTGGCGCAGGGCCCCGGGTGACACTTGAATTGGGATGGTGAGCGTATCAAAAGGATAGGCCCTGCGGGTGCTGGGCATATCGTATGATTGCGGTCTGGTCGTGAGTCGTCATTCGAGCCTGCATCGCGTGAGGCCTGCCGAAAGTCGCGCCATTAGCTGGAATCCCGGACGCGGCCGCTGCGTTAGCATTGCGCAAGGAAACCGGCAGGCAAGCCACAAGCTCCCGGGATAGGGAAGCATTGCCGGCCGCGGAGATACTGATGGCGAGAGTCTGGTTGGTTGACGATCAAGAGCAGTGGCTTGAACTCTTCGAGAACGCCCTGCGTGATGCCGGATACGAAGTACTTGCATTCACCGACGGCTACACTGCTCTCTCGCGCTTGAAGAGCGGAGCAGTGCCCCCAGATGCGGTAGTGCTCGACGTTCAGATGAAGCCATCGGGTGCAGAGGTCCTGCGCGCGATCAGGGAAACCTGCCGGGAGCTTCCGGTGGTGATGAACACCTCCTGTGCGGGCTGCCGGGAGAGAGCCGAGTTGGCTTCGGCGACCGGTTTCGTGACCAAGCACACCGATCCCCGATCACTGCTCGAGGCACTCACGCTGGTCCTGTCGAGAGCGCGCGAAGCCTGATCCGAGGCAGCCCAGGCCGGTACGGACTATACAGCGCAGCAGAATAGGGACACTCCCCTTTTCAGGCAGTGAAGGCGGTGAGTCCTTAAAGGGGACAGTCCCTCTCTGATCCCTATCTGATCTGTGCGGTGCGCAGTTGATTTGTGTCGAGCAGCTGGTGGCGTGGTTGCGTCAGGATCGCGGCTGGTGGGGTGTGCGGGCGGCGGATGCGGGTCCTGGGGTACCTGCCGGGCGCAGCGCACGTGCGGCTCGAACAGCTTTCGGATCGGGTTTGCGCCAGCTCCGGCCTCGCTGGCGGGCGAGGTGGGTGCCTTCAGAGCGGCACTGCGTGGCTGCGCTGTTCCCTCAGGCTGAAGTGACCGGCATGCTGCGGCACGGGGTTGATCCTGCGCCGGTACCGGCCCTCCCGGCGCATCCTGGTCAGTTGCCGACGCACAAAGACCTCGCTGCCGACGGCCAGGCCCTCGCTGAAGTACCTCATGCGCTTCAGGAACGCGCCGCTGCGGGAGTGGCCCCGCTCGGCCTCCCTTTTGGCCAGGTCTTCGGGAATCCGCGCCTGCCCCTCTCGAGTCGGAATGCTCCCGCGCCAGTAGAGCCGGTGGCGATACTCACCCAGACTGTCGCGCTCGCGACGCGAGGCGATCAACCACCTCATCGTCATCAGCCATTCCGCCTTGCCTATCGACCTCAGGAAGAAGCTGGAACCCTCGTAGTCTTCGGGACGCTTGACCAGGCCGGCCCTTACCGGGTTGAGCTCCACGTACATCATGCACTCGAGTACCGCCTCTTCGTCTTCGAGCAGCGTGCTCCGGAAACGGTCCGCCCAGAACCGCCCTACCCGATCGAAGGTGTTGTTGTACCATCGGGCGAACTCCCCCTGAACGTTGCGCATGAACTCGGATACGTCGTAGATTCTCCTGGAGAAGCGCTCCCACTGCTCTTCCGTCCAGCCTGCGAGCAGTTCGCGACCGGCCCTGCCCGGATAGAACAGCCTGGCCCTGGCCAGCAGCTCGCTCTCGTCAGGATTCCCGGGAGCCTCGAAGTGCAGCACCGCGTGCCAGTGATTGCCCATTACGCAGAAGGCGGCCAGCTGGCAGGCGTAGGCCCTCCCGAAGTGCTTCAGGAGCCCGATCAGCTTGCGCCGGCAACCCACCTCCTCCAGCGGATATTCGCCGCTGCGGCCCGCAGCACGCGCATGCACGTGATACCAGCCCTCGCCACACTCCACCTTGAATCTCGCCAACCTCGCCATAAACAACCACCTCCGGCTATTGAACAATGCAACCCCATACGCAGCCAGACGTTCCAACACGCAAGTCTGGCGGCGCAGTCCTTCAAAGTCAAACCGAAAAGGACCAAAAGGTACTGAAAAGGGAGTGTCCCTTTCTGGCTCATTCATGGCTCTCACGAGCTGAATAGGGAGTGTCCCTTGTGAGGGGAAGGGGGGGTATTGGAGGTGGGGCGCTAGAGGCCTACGGCGGTGCCGATGTTCTTGCGGGTGCGGGTGCGCCAGCGCAGGGCTTCGTCGGCGCGCAGGAAGTCTATGGGGTTGAAGTCGTCGGTGAGCACGAAGCTGCCGGCCAGGTCGGGCTTGAAGCTGAGGTTGTCGATGGCCTCGCCGATGGGGTCGGCGGCCCCGAAACCACCCGGGCGCTCGTCCAGCCAAGCACCGTTGAACTCGATCGCGTGATCCGAAGCGAAAACCGTGATGGTCTGGACGTCATCGCCGGGCTCGCCGCGAATCGCGCGCACCTGGGGGAAGACATCGGCGATCGTCCGGTAGGTGCAGGCGAAGGCCCGGCCGGCGGGCGAGCCGATGTAGTTGATCGCCAGTACTCCGCGAGGCTTGAGCACCCTCCTGGCGGCCACAAAGGCCTCGCGACTGGCGAGGTGGAACGGGAAGACGTCTCCGGAGTAGGTGTCAATCACGCAGAAGTCGTAACTCTTGCGGCAGTCCTCCAGGAAGCGCCGGCCGTCGGCGGCGACAGCGTTGCCTCGAAACGAGAAGTGCCGCCGCGCCACCGCGATCATCTCGGGGTCCAGGTCCACCGCGTCGACCTCCATGTCGTAGAGCCTGAGCATCGAGGCGGTCATGCCGCCGGCCAGCCCCACCAGCAGCGCGGAGGTCTTCTCCGGAGCGCGCACCGTGTAGGGCAGCAGCTCCTGGAAGTAGTGCGTCGCCAGGCAATCGCCCTTCTGCAGCCGCTCGAGATTGCGGGGGGTGCCGGTCTGGATGATCCCGCCGACGACCAACAGGTTGTATGCGCCCTTCTCGAGGACCACGATGCGCCCGTGGGCCGAGTCGCGCGCGGCGACCACCTTCACGCGCTCGCCGTCGGGCGCGAGGTACACCTGGCCGACCCGAGCCAGCGGCGCGGGTACGAAGGCCAGCCCCAGCGGCACCAGCAGCGCCGCGGCCCCCCTGGCCCGCAGGCGCGTGATCAGGCCGAGCGCTCCCAGGAGCGCCAGCACCACGGACGCCATGCGGAAGCCCGTGGCGGTGCCGAAGGCGGGGATCAGCCACAGGCCGGTGAGCAGCGTGCCGGCCACGCTGCCGACGGTGGAGATCGCGTAGACCCCCCCTGCGGTGATGCCCACCCGGCGGCGCGACGAGAGCAGGCGTATCGCCGCGGGGCTGAGCATGCCCATCAGTCCCAGCGGCAGGAAGAAGAGCAGCGAGCTCGCCGCGAGCGCTCCGGCCTTGAGGCCCATGAGTCGGTAGCAGCCGGCAAGCAGGAAGCGCAGGTGAGGGCAGAGCGCGACCAGTCCGGCGGCCAGCAGCAGAGCAAGGTAGAACAGCCCCGGCCGCGGCCAGCGATCTGCCAGCCAGCCTCCCAGGAAGTAGCCGCAGGCCAGCGACAGCATGGTCACCGATATCATCGCCGCCCAGACCGTAAGGCTCCCGCCGTAGACCGGCGAGAGCATGCGCGCCCCCAGGAGTTCCACGGCCATGATCACCGCGCCGCCGCCCACCGCGGTTGCCAGCAGGTATAGGGCGCTCAAGCGGTCGAGCGGCCGGGTCTCGGGATCGGCCGCAGGCCGGGGTTCACTCACCCTTCTTCCCCGGGAGCTCCAGCCGCACAAGGCCGGTATAGGTCGAGATCCACATGCGCTTGCCCCCACCGGCTTCGCAGAGGAACTGCGGGAAGAACACCTCCTTCACGTAGTACCGCGGCTTGGCGGTCGCGCCGGTCCGCTCGCAGAGGAAGTTTCCGCGGGTCTTGTCGAGGTGGCCCTTGCGGTCGAAGGGCCTGAAGAACCACCGGGGCGGGTTCTTCACGGGCGGCAGGGCCTCCGCGCCGGCCGGCTTCCAGGTGAGTGCGGCGGCGTCGAACTCCGCGGCTTCGCAGTCGAGGAACTTGAACCCGTTCTCCAGAAAGACCGGCAGCTTTCCCAGCGGCGCGGGCCGCGCGGCCAGGAGGAGCCTGCCGTCCTTTCCCCTGGAGAAGTGCGCCACGCTGCGGTTCTTGAGCGCGCCGAGCACTTCGAACCGGCCCGAAGCGATCTCCAGCCGGCCGATCAGGCCGCGGTCGCTTCCGATGTGAAGATAGCCGCCATCCTCGATTGCGGCGGTCGCCCGCCAGTACCAGCGGTAGGCGGGCTTCAGCACGCGTACCCACTTGCCGGCGGCAGCGTCGAAGAAGCCCACGCTGCCGTCGGTCACGACCCAGTGGGTCCCGTCGCGGTTGAAGAGCCCCAGGACCAGGTCCTGGGCCACGGCCTCCCAGAGTTGGTCCTTGAGCTGCGAACCGATGCGGGTGAGTTCCCCGTGGGAGATGTTGAGCACGGCCGGTTGCTCGCCCTGCAGCCCCAGTTGCCCGGGATCGTGATCGAAGCCGGTCTGCCACTTGCCGTTCTTTCTGCGGGCCAGGCCGTTGACGCAGGGCCAGTACCCGCCGAAGTACTTCCGCGGCACCAGGCGCGTGGCGGCGAAGATGCGCTCCGGTCCCACGCTGAGGCGCTCGACGAACTCCGGGACCAGCGTGTCGCTGCCGCGCTTGCCGTCCTGCCCGCAGATAAGGCGCTTCTCGAGCCCGGAGAGCGCCAGCTTCATGCTGCGCCACTCACCGGTCTTGCGGTCGAAGTTCAGAAGGCGCATGCCGGTGGTCTCGAAGATACTCCGGCGCGTGGTGGTCATGCCCGGGTGCGCGCTCTTGGTGCTGTACTTGCCGTCGAGGGCCACGCACCAGAGCTCGTCTCCGCTGAGGCTCAGGCAGGCGATTCGGTCGGTCCGGCCGCCGGCGACCTCGGCGAAGGCCTGCCACTCGTTGCCGTCCGGATCGAAGCGCGCCAGCCCCCCGCCGCTGGGAGGCGTGTTGCCCTTGCCGGGCGACGGGTGCGCCGCGACCCACAGGGCCTTGCCGGCAGCCAGCAGCTTGACGCAGCGTCCGCGGCAACCGGGGGGCAGGCGGTGCGTGCCGGTCCTGCCCCCGGCGGGGTCGTACTCGTTGAGCCCCTCGGCGTTGAGATACCACAGCCGCCCGCCCGCCACGGTCGGTGACCAGCTGCGGCTGGCGATCGTGGACCACTTCCCGCCGGAGAGCATGTGAATGCTGCCGTAGGAAGAGAGGAACAGCTTCTCGCCGATGCTGGTCGTGTCGGTCATGAAGTGCCCGGTGCGCCGCTCCCAGTGGGGAATCCAGATGCCCTTCCTGACCGCCTTGGCGATGCGCCACGCCGAGGTGAGTTCGGGAAGTTTCTCCGGTTCGGCAGCGCCCTTCCTGAAGCGATAGGTGCCCTTGTCGGTCAGCACCCAGGCCCCGCCGGGGTCGAGGTGCACGCGGGCGTAGGCGGACTTGAGAGCTGGCAGGTCCACGATCCTGCCTTCGGCCACGTCCAGCCGCGCCACGCCGCCGCGGTAGACGATCCAGAGCTTGCCGCCGCCCGAGGCCAGGCCGTAGATCCAGCTGTCCGGCAGGCCCTCCCTGCGTCCGAAGGACCGGACCGGCTTCCTGCTCTTGAGGCTGATCTGCACTAGGCGGCTGTCGTCGGCGACCCACAGATTCTCGCCGTCAAGCGTCCAGGCCGAAAGCCTCTCTCGGTGCGTGTAGTAGCGACCGGTGACCGGCACAGCCCCGTGCGCCTTCCTGGGAGTGGCCGCGTTGATCGTGGCCGGCAGGACCACGCAGGCGTTGCAGCGCATTCGCCGCCAGAGCTCGTGCCCGGCCCGCAGGCGCGGATCGACGTAGTCGATGACCTTGAGGTAGTCCTTGCCGTCCTTCTGAGAGACTGTCCCCCAGACCTCGGCGCTCTCGCGGTGCATGACCTTGACCAGGCTGCGGCCCCGGGCGTCCAGCACGATGCGGTAGACCTTCTTCTCCGGGGTGACGATCCCCGCGGAGGTGGGGTTGATGCGCCCGCCTTTGCCGGCCAGGATTCGCCCGCTGACCCTCACCGCCCCGGGAGGCGACTCGCCGCTGAGGGTCGGCGCGGCGGATAACGCCGCGGCCGAGAAGACCAGGGCCAGCATCGCCGGCAGACAGGTTGCGATCGGTCTCATTGCGAAAACTCCCTCCAATTCGGGCCGTGCGCAATTCTATCCCTGAGAACCGCGACCACAAGCACCGCAGCAGCCCGTGCGCTTGCGGACATTGCCCGCCAAGAATATCATGCGTGCCGGTCTATTTGCGAAGACAGAGGAGCACGGATATGAAGATCTGGCAATCGATCCTGTACCTGCTGGCGGGCGCGGCCGTCGGCGCGGCGGTCACCTTCCTGGTGCTGCGCTTTCCCGGCGGGCGCGGCGAAGGCCGCCGACTGGACCTCTCCTTCCGGGAGGGAGCCGAGTACCGTGTCCGCCGGGTGGTCGACGGCGACACGGTGCTGATAGAACCCGGGATCTACGTCCGCTACGCGGGAGTGAGCGCGCCGGAGACCCGCAAGTTCGTCGAGGTCCAGCGCCCCTTCGGCCGCGAGTCCACCGAGGCCAATCGCGAACTGGTGGAGGGTCGCAGGGTTCGCCTGCGCCTGGCGGAGCGCGGGTTGGGTCCCTACGGGCGCATCCTCGCCAACGTGCTGGTGAGAGACGCGAAGACCGGCGAGTGGAAGGACGTCGGAGAAGAACTCGCGCGGCGCGGCCTGGTGAAGCCGGCCTACCGGTCCGAGGGCGTGCCCAACCGCGACCGGGTGGGCCGGGCCTGCGAGGAGGCCCGCGCCGCGGGTCGGGGCCTGTGGAGCCTCATGAGCCGTCGCCGGAACTGAGAGCTTGACGCCGTCGCAGCACAAGGCTACCTTCTGCCTCGAGGAGGAGCAGGATGGCGCGCGCGAGAAGAGCTTCGAGGGACAGGAGCGGCGGCGGGGGCGGGCAGGCCATAACCGTGATCGTGGTCCTGGCACTGCTGGGCGGCCTGGCCTGGTTCGGGTGGTCGCAGATCCAGAAGTCCAAGCGGCATTCGGAGATCCCCACCGGACTGCGCGTGGACGTGCTCAACATGCAGCGCGCCTACCGCATGAAGGGCGAGGTTCCGGATCCCCTGCCGGATACCTGGCGCCTCAACTTCCAGGTGCCGCCCTTCGTGCGCAGGGCCGGCGAGAGCACGGTCAACCCCCGAGCCTGGATTGACGTTCAACTCGAGAACGGCAGGTTTGCCGCCATGAGCATCGCGGTCTGGCGCGAGGCGGAGCTCACCGCCCCGTTCGAGATCATCTGCGAGGAGAGCTTCGCGGGGAACGCAGAGGGCAAGCAGTTGCGCGAGCTGATCAACCAGCTGGCGGGCAAGCCCGACAAGTCGACGATAGAGGGGCAGACCGCGAACTTCCGGCTTTTCGCCTGGAAGCACCGCCGGCACAAGGGTCTCAAGCGCTCGGTGGTGGCGGTGGCCCGCAGGAAATCGGCCGAGGGCATGCGCATGCTCCAGAAGGCCAGGGCCGACTGGACGCTGGGAATCGCCGCCGGCAGCGCCGCACCAACGGCCCCCAAGACCAGGTTCGACGTGGTCCTGGTTTCCTTCGCCAGGAAGGACCGCGACAGGGTTCTGGCCGCGGTGTGCGAACTCACCGGCCTGGGGCCGGCCGAGGGCGGTACGCTGATTGACAGTGCCCCCAAGGCGATCAAGTCCAGCGCCGGCAGGGAAGAGGCCGAGGCCTGGAAGAGGAAGATCGAGTCGGCGGGGGCCAGGGTCGAGGTCAAGTAGCCCGGGTCCTTCAATCACCCGGCACGGGCGTGCCGGGCCGCGAGGTACCCTCTCCGGCGGAGGTCAGGGCTTGCCGGTCGCGGGCTTCTCCTCGAGCAGGTCGTGCAGCGCGCGCAGGACCTCGCGCTGGACCCGCGGGGAGTTGATCACCACCAGCCTGTCGGTGTACCGGTAGTAGGCGCAGAGCGTCGAAGGGTCGCGCCAGGAGCCGGGCCGGACCCTCTTGCGAATCGCGTGCACCGCTGCGCCGGCGAGCACCCCCCTGGCCTTGAGCTCGAATAGCGGGTAGGCCCGGACCCGGGCGGTCTTCCAGAGGTGCGCCCGGGACGGGCTCCCGGGCTCGCCGCGGTGGAACCAGATCCCGCCGCCGGCCACCCACTCCCAGCCCTCGAACCCCCCCTTGCGCGCGAGCTCGTCGAGCACCTCGCGTGCGGGGCGATTCGCGCCGCGGCAGGAGATGCGTGGCGGGGCTGCGCGGCTGCCGGAGACGTTCTCCTGCCAGGCCAGGGGCACCCCCAGGAGGTGCCCCAGTTCCAGCGCCGCCGCCGGGAAGTCGCGATTGGCCAGAGTAATGCCGAGGCTGCGCTTGAGCGTGGCCCGCTCCAGCTTTTCGTCCGAGTCCAGGGCCGGGCGTCGCAGCAGGCCGGCCCGTTCCGAGCCGATCGCCGCCAGCAGCGATCTTACCCGCGCGTGCATCGAGGCCGGTCCGGTCACCTGCAGCCCGTCACGGCGGCGGTCGTAGACGACGCTCGATCCGCGACAGGCGAAAAGCGCACCTCGACAGGCCTCGCGCACCAGCTCGTGGAGCTTCCCGCCCCGTCCCGGCGGCGCTATCAGCGCCGTGGGGTAGAAGTGCGCGGTGCTGCGCTCGGCCCGAAGCCACCCCAGGCCGCGGGTCAGGAAGGCCGCATCGGTGCGGTCGCGCACGTAGGCTGCCCCCAGCAGCCGTGCGGACATCTCCAGAGCCACGCGGGGAGTTACCTTGCGGGCCATGAAGGTTACCGGGATTCCCTTGAGGCCCTCGGGGCGCATCCACTCGGGGGCGACGCGCAGGGTCATGCCGGTCCTGGCGCCGAAGATGCGGACGAGTTCTTCCGCGTTGGAGGCCAGCAGCGCGAATGTGGCGGTGCGCGGCCCGGTTTTCGAACCGGTCTGATCCTCGCCGGCAGGGACGCCGGTCGCCGCGCCCCTGGCTTTCACGGTTATCGTGACCGGCGAGGGTTCGCTCCTGCGACCAGCGCAGGAGGTAACCAGTTCGAAGACGTAGGTTCCGCTGGCGGCCAGGCGCACCTCGCTGCGCGCAAGATCCGGCCGGGCGATCTTCACCGCGGGACCCGAGTCCTGGCGCCAGAGATAGGACAATTCCGCCTTGGGCCGGTCGGTGCCGCTGGCGGTGCCGTCCAGGATCACCAGCGCCCCGGGCGCTGCCACCAGAGTGGTGCCGGCCTCCGCCCCGGAGCGCGCAACCGCCACGGCGAAGGGGTAGGGCTTCTGATCGGCGGGCAGCTCGCCGCCCGGTCGACGGCAGGATAAAGCCAGTGCCGGGAGCAGGAGCAACGCCGTAATGCGGACAAGCCTGAGCATCAGTACTGTAGACGCCTCGAGACGGCCGGGAGTCACGCGGCAGTCACTTTTTCGTGGGGCACCCGCAGGGCACGGTCCGGCAGCGCGGGCAGCCCTCGGCGTACTTCTCCATGGCCTTCTCGAGGTCCACGCCGGTCAGGTTCGCGAGGCTGGCCAGCCAGGCGAGGCAGTCGGCAAACTCCTCGGCCTGGGCCGGCGAGGCGGGTGCTTCCTCCCGCAGGGCGGTAGCCAGTTCGCCGACCTCCTCCACGAACCACCCGAAGGTGCCCATCAGGCCGCGCGCCGCGTCGCGTTCCTGGAAGGTGTCGGCGATCCGCTTCTGGAATTCGCGAAGGCTCATGGTCGGTTTACCGGTTTCCTGCTCTGCAGGCCGCTTTTCAACGGCCTGCTAGACCTCCTCCTCGTCGGCGGCGGTCAGCTGCTGCTCGATGCCCTGCAGCAGGCGGCCGCGGATGTCCATCAGCACGGTCTTGACCTGCTCGGGACTGAGAATGCCCTCGCCCACCAGGATCTCGCCGATCAGGCGCGGTTGCCTGCCGGCCAGCACTTCGCGCTTCTGGGTGTTGAGCGCGCGGAGCACGTCCTCGACCCTGGCCAGCCCCCTGGTGATGGCCACCTCCCCGAAGAGGCGCGCTCCATCAGAGGCCTTCTCGGGTATCGCGGAACTGCCCAGCGGGCGCTCGGAACCCGGTTCCAGGTGGCGGGCGGTGAAACTGGCCTGGTGGATGCTCATGATGATATCGGCCAGTCCGGAAAGCGCCGTGCGACGCAGATCCTCCTCGTGGCTGCTGCCAAGTTCCAGCAGGCTCTCCACGATGACGCGCGCTCCGGCCACGAGTCCGGCCTGGGCCTCGGTTCTCTGCGTGCTCCCCGGCTCGCCCTCGGCCAGCTGGCGTACCAGTCTGCTTATGGACTCTTCCATCTCGGAATTCCTCCCCCCGCTTGCGGAGATTGTAGCCGCGCTGCCCGGCAGCCGCAAGGTGCAGGTGGCGGGCGGGTGCGGAACGGCGGTTGAGCTTGAATGTGAGCCCGCCGGCCGTATTATTCTCAGTCAAGGGGGGGGGTAACATGACCGAGCACAGCTGCAGGGTAACCGGCAACAGGCTGATCATCACCGGCGACTTCTCCGCGGACGCCGACACGGGTTTCGACGAGGCTTGCCAGAAGCTGTTGTCCGCCGGGGAATCCGAGTTGATCGTGGATCTGTCCGCCGCAACGCGGGTCTGCAGCACCTACGTGGGGCTGCTCGCCGAACTGTGCCTCAACGCCGGGAACGGTGGCAAGACCCTGACCATCCGCTGCGGCCGGAAGATAAACCGGGTGCTGACCGAGGCCGGGCTGGACCACGCCGCCAAGCTCCAGGAAACCGGCTGAGCCCCGCGACGAGGTCGCCGGTATTGCTGTCCAGTCGCGCGGTTGTGATGCTACCCTGTCAATGATGCGAGCACTGTTTCCCGCGACCCGTTCCGGCTGCCTGCTGCTGACCTGCCTGCTCGCGACGGCGGCGGGCCTCGCCACGGGCGGCGAAGCCAACGGGGTCAGGCCCCGGCCCGGCGAACCCGGGCCTGAAGTGGCCCGCCTTTTCAAGAAACTGAAGCTTGCTGCCGTTCCCCCCGGAACCCGGCTGACGCTGCGTTACCCCACCGTGATGCGTCGCCGGCTGCGCTACGACGGCACGGTACGCGAGATGGAACTGGCCCGTTCCGGCAGCCAGCTGGTGGCGGTTTCGAGCAAGACCTATTCCCTGCGGCGCGTCGAACTGGTCCAACCCCTGGGCTCCGGCCTGGCCCAGGTCTGGTCCTACTCCGAAAGCAGCCTGGCCGCGGCGCGACAGGCGGGCCGCGATGACCTGGATCTCTTCCAGGCCCGGCCTTCCGGAGGACGGCGCATTTCCGCAATCATGCGGCGTCTGGGCGGGCGCGGACTGGAACCGGCCGGCGGCGACTTCGGCCTGCAGCGCCGGCTCTCCCCCGTGGCCGAGATGCCTCGCCTTCCCGGTGGAGAGCTGGTTGCCGGCGGGGAAATAGGACGAACCTACGGCGAGTACCTCGCCACCTGGAAGTTGGAATCGGCAGCGCGCCTGCAGGGGCGCAAGTGCTGGGTGCTCAGCCGCGAGGTCGGACTGAAGCGCGGCAGCGCACCGGGCGCCGCACCGGTCACCGCGCGCTCCGAGTACGTCGTGTCCGCGGACGAACTGACCGTGCTGGGCGTGACCTCGCGCTGGACCGCGCTGAAGGCCGGCGGCGGCCTGGTACGCGAGCGCGCCCTGGAGCTGCGGCTTGCCGGGGAGTCCTCTCCGCGCCCGGAAGAGTTGTCCGCGGAGAGCACCAGAATCGAGAGGAGCCGGGAGCTCCTGCGCGCGATTTCCTCGCGGAACGTGAACCGCGCCAGGCGCCTGCTGGCGGGGGCCCGCGAGGCACGCTGCTCCCGGGTAGTGATCGAGCTGACGGCGCGCTTCCTGGCCTCGGAGCAGGCCCTGGGCCGTGCAGCAGGCGGCGCCCGGCGCATTGAGCTGGTTCCCGAGGACACGTTCGCTTTCGTACGCGCGCCCCGCAAGCTCGATCCCCAAGCCGAGTTGCGCCCGGTGGTCTTCCTGCACGGAGCCGCCGCGCGGGCCGAGACCTACTTCAAGGACTGGAGCCGGCGCGCCGGGGACAAGCCGCTGCTGCTGATCTTCCCGCAGTCGCGCGACTGGACCTGGAACGCGCAGTCCGACGGTGCGGTAATCGGCAGCCTGCTTGACGCCCTGGGGCGGACCTACAGGCTGGAACGCAAGCGCCTGGTCTTCGCCGGTCACGCTTCCGGAGGCGAGCTGGCCATGATCCTGGCCTACGGCGCGGAGTTCCCCGGTTACGAAACGCGCGGAGTGATCGGCGCCGGCGCCCTGCTGTCCGAGGGGATCCGGCGCCGCGCCTACGAAGACAAGCCCACCCGGCTGCTGGCACGCCTGCGCTCGGTGGACGCTCACCTCTTCTCGGGGTTGAAGGACCGCAAGGTGCGTCCCGAAAAGGTTCGCAACCTGGCCAACTGGTTGACCAGCTACAATCCCAAGGGCGTCAGCCTCACGCTGACGCGCGATGTGGCCCTGCGCTACACGACCGAGTGGACCCCGCTGATGATCGACTGGATACTGGCTCTGCCCGCCCGACCGGCGCCCAAGAGCCCGGCGCGGCGATAGCGCTGCGCAGAAGAGCTCCCGCAACGTGCCAAGGGACACCTGCGGCGCCGCAGTTCCGGGCCTTCGCACGCTTGAGTCCCGAGCGCTTCGCGGTTAGCATTCGGGCATCATGTCGTCGCTGCTGGGACACATACTCGGTGCCGAGGCGGTACTGGGCTTCGCTGCGCCGCTGGCCCCGGAGGCAGCACGCTCGCGCCGGGCCATCTGGATGGCCGGGGTTCTGAGCCTCATCCCGGACCTCGACGTGGGTCTCTACATACTCGCCGGCAAGCCGGGGTGGCTGGAGCCCCACGCGGGCCTTTCGCATTCACTGCTCTTCGCCCTGTGCCTGGGGCTGGCGGGCATGCTCTTCCTGCTCAAGAACAGGAACGAGGGTGCGGTGGACCGCAACCTGTACGTGCGTGCCACGCTGGTCATGTTCGCAGTAGTCTTCAGCCACCTGCTGCTGGACTTCCTCGCATCATCGAACCTGATCAAGGGCCTGCCGCTCCTGTGGCCGTTCAGCGACGAGCTGTTCAGGTCACCGGTGCAGCTGCTGCCCGACGCCTACTACTCGAAGGCCGGATTCGGGCAACTGTTCCACCAGATGTTTCTGAACTGGAGGAGCTGGGTGGGCATGATCATCGAGTGCGTGATACTGGTGCCCCTGCTGGTCATGGCCTGGAAGCGCGTGCTGCAGCGCTCGGTCTTCTGGACGCTCGCAGCGGTCAGCGCCGCGGGAATGGCGTTGAGCTTCCTGCTCTACGGACCGGCCGGGGCGCTCTGAAACGGAAGGAGTGAAATAGCGCGTGGAACTCGAAGAGATCAAAGCCGAACTGCAACCCATCGTCGCCGACTGCGTGCTGCACGGCGAGTTCACGCTGAGCAGCGGCAGGAAGAGCGACTTCTACTTCGACGGCCGCAAGGTGACGCTGGACGCCCGCGGCCTCTACCTGGTGGCCGAGGCGGTCCTGGCCATGCTGGAGGGCAAGGGCATCGCCGCCGCCGGGAGCATCCCGGTGGGCGCCGATCCCATGACCGGCGCGACAGTGGGCCTGGCCGGCCAGCGCGGCCTTGCGCTCTCCGGGTTCCTGGTCCGCAAGGAGCCCAAGAAGCACGGCACCGGCAAGCAGGTCGAGGGACCCCGGCCCCCGGCCGGCAGCAAGGTGGTCCTGCTCGAGGACACCATCACCACCGGCGGGTCGGTGCTGCGCGGCATCGAGGCCGTGCGCCGCGAGTGGGAGGTCGAAGTCGTGGCGGTGATCGTGCTCGTCGACCGCCTCGAGGGCGGCCGCGAGGCCATCGAGGAGACCGGCGTGGAGCTCTGGCCGATCTTTACCCGCAGGGACTTCGACTGACTTCTTGCCTCCGGGGCATGCGCGTGCCATACTCTCCCCGGGGAAGAATCCGACATGTTCGGGGTTGAGCGCCGGAGAGATTATCGAGTGGGCATGGACGTGCCCGTGGCCATCGGTATTGCCGGAACCGAAGCCCGGGGCGGCGGGCTCCTCGGCGCGCGACTGGTGGACCTCAGTTCCCGCGGCGCGCTGCTGAGGCTCGACGGCCTGCCCCGCTGGCGCTTCAGCGAAGTGCTGGGCCGCAATGCGAAGATGCGGGTGGATCTCGACCTCCGTCGTTACGGTCCGCTGTCGCTGGTCGCCGGCCTTGAGCGCATCAGCGCCCGGCAGGACTCCTGCGAAGTGGCGGTGCGCTTCGTCAAACTCCAGGCCGAGGAGCGCAACAAGTTGCAGCGCTTCCTCGGCGACTACCTCGCCCGGGAAGCCGACGATGACGCGTGCCGGCGATACAGGAGCCACTCGCGGCGCGTCGTCAGGCAGCGCGTGGTGGTCGCCTGTCTGGTCGCCGCCGCGGGCATCGCCCTCACGTTCGTGTGTATCAGCCTGGTGGAGTCTCTGCCAGAGTGGTTCTCCAAGGGCAGGAACGCGCTCTACGAGGAGGCCCGCCAGGTCCGGCGCGATGCCATCGAGGACCAGTTGCGCAGCATGCGCGAGTCGGGCCAGGACCCCGCCAAGGTCTACGAGAGCTTCACTCCCGAGGAGCGCGAGCGAATCAAGGGCATGCTTACCGAAGAAGAGCGCCGGGCCATCAGGCGCGTCTTGAACGACCCCACGCGCCCCTGAATGATATCCGGACAATAGACCGGGCGGACCCGGAGATCCGGGCCCGCCCGAGTTGTCTTGCTGTGTTGATCCTGAGGAGGATCTAGCAGTACAGGGCTATCTTCTCCCTACAGACTAGTCGTCATCCTCATCATCCTCATCGTCCTCATCGTCGTCGTCATCGTCGTCACCGTCTTTACCTTCACCGTTATCCTGATCGGCTTTGTCCTTGGTCGACGGCTCGTAGTCCTCGAGGTCCTCGCGCGTGTGGCAGAAGTGCGCCGCGGAGATGATCCTGCGCTTCATCTTGTAGGCCGGGATGCTCCAGTAGAGCTTGGCCGGGTCGCGGTCCTGCTTCTTGAGGCTCTCGCCCTGGAAGTACTCGACCACGATGCGGTGCAGGCCCGGGGTCAGCTTCACGGTGGCCTTGCGGTGCGAGCCCTCTTCGGTCTCGGCGCAGGCGCGCCAGTCGTCGATGATCTTCACACCGTCGATCAGGACGCGGGCGCCGTCGTCGGCCCAGAACTCGAAGTTGACGTCAACGGGATCGGCATTGGGAGGATCCTTGAGGCCCTTCCTGCCCAAACCCGGCTGGACCTTGACGTAGCCCACCCATCGCACGCTGAACCAGCCGCGGCGGATGAAGAGGTGGTTGATCAACGGTTCGCGGCGCGAGAACTTGTACTCCTTGAAGGTGTACTCGGCCGGGTCTACAGTGGGTTTCTGTCCCGCCTTCCAGTTGCCGTCCCAGTCGGTGGGGTCCTTGAAGTAGTGCGCGACAAGGCCGGCCTTGTACTCCTTCTTGTTCTTGGGGGATTCCTTCTCGTCTCCGCCGTTCTCGGGATTGCCCGTGCCCTTGAGCGGCTTGTCTTCGGCGGCGAAGACCACGCCTCCCAGGAAACCCAGCAGCGCCAGTGAAAGCAGGAACCTACGCATCTTCTAACCCTCCTCAGGGAAAGGATCCACGAGCAGCTCGTCGGCTTCGTCCGACTTGCCGCGAATCACCTGCACGCCGTCCCTCAGCGTGCGCCATTTCAGGGGGAACGGGTCGACAACCAGTTCGACCGCGCCGTCCGCGTCAGTGCGGACCTCGACTCCGGGGGCATCGCTGATCGCCAGCTTGGTCTCGGTGCTGGTCGCGACCTCCGGCTTCTCCGTCTCGGAGCGGCTGAGGCTCAGCGGGACGGCCACGACCGCAACAGCGGCGGCGGCGGCCAGGCCCAGTCGCAGCGTGCTGCCCAGCGTCATGCGCTGAGCGGGCACCGCGGTGTTCGCCTCGGACCACTCGGAGAGCAGGCTCATGGCCGCACGACGCTGGCTCAACTCGCGGGCGAGTTCCGGGCTTTCGGCCAGGCGGCTTTCGAACTCCAGCCGCTCGGAGTCGGACAGCTCACCGTCGATGTAGCGGTCCAGCATGAATTGCCGTTCTTCCTGTGCCATGGTTCTTCTCCCTTACTCCATCCAGGGGCGCATCAGCCTGGTGAAGCGCGTCCGCGCGCGGTGGATGAGGTTGTTCACATCGCTCACCGAGGTGTCGAGCGCCTCGGCGATCTGGGCGTAACTTTGCCCGCCGATCTCGCGCAGCAGCAGCGCGGCACGCTCCCGCTGGGGCAAGCCGGCCACCGCCTGGCCCACGGCCGCGCGCCGTTCGCGCCGGACCAGCTCCTGATCGGGCACGCTCATGGTCCGCTCGGCCCGGATGGCGGCCATCTCGCCGGCCTCCTCGAGAGCGGCCGCGCCGGTCTTGCGGCGCCGGATCTCGTCGAGGCAGGCGTTGGTCAACACGCGGAAGGCGTAGCGGCGAAGGTCCGCGGGACGGGGCTTGTAGCGACCGCGGGCAGCGTGCACCCGGAGCATGGCCTCCTGGACCAGTTCTTCTGCGCGGGCGCGATCACCGGTGAGCATACCCGCGGCATACTGCAATGCCTGTGGGCGGAAGCCCTCGATGCAGCGCGAGAACGCCGAATCGTCCAGCGTCCGGCTATCTTCCGCCACGAGGTATGCTCCGACCTGAGGCATTTCCCCCTCCTAAACTGGTCAACGTACCGCCAGGGGGAGGCTTTAGGCAAATCTCCACGTGCGACAAGACAATTCCGCCAGCTGCCGATCTCAACGGCCCGGACCTCGAGATGATGTTGTAAGCAGCGTAAACAAGCGGGTTACTACTTGGCCTTGCCGGGGCCTTCGACCGGTGTTTCCACGCGGTTCCACTTCCCGTCGGCACCGCGCCGGGCCTTGAGGGCCGACTCCGGCAGCGCCAGCGTCGTGACCTGCCAGGCGTCCCCCTTCTTCTCGGCGACGAAGGCGAACCTTTGCGTCTTGCGCTTCCTGCGCGTCTCGACCCTGCCGGTGGCGCGCCCGCCATCGAGCTTCAGTTCGATGGCGAGGATGTCTTCTTTTCGGAGGGCGGAAAGGCCTGCCAGGGCGGGCTGGCTCCGGCTGGCCTCCAGCGCGGCCTGGGGGAGCAGGTCACGCAGCTTCCTGCGCAGCAGCTGTCTTGGCGTGAGAAGTGTTGCCCTGGGCTTGGGCTTCGGTTTGGGCTTGGGCTTCGGTCTGGGCTTGGGCTCGGGCTCGGGGGTCTTCTCCGGTTTCGGCCCGGGCTTGGTCTCTGGCTTCGGTTCCGGTTTCGGTTCTTCTTTGGGATCGGGTTTCGGTTCGGGTTTCTTCTTGGGCGCCTTTCTCTTCCCGTCGGGCTCTTCCCTGTCCGGCACCTCAGTGATTCCGGGGCCTTTCGAGATGGTACCGTAGAAGCTGTTGCCTGCGCCCAAGGCCAGGAGCCCGCCCACCACAATGGCGATGCCGCCGCAAATCTGCTTGACGGTTTCGCCGCCCTTTATCGCCTCCATGAGCCCCAGAAAGACCGCCGGAAATCCGAAGAGCGCAGCCACGCCCAGGCAGCCGATTGCCACGTAGCCGGGAGGCTTTCCCTCGACTGCCAGGCCGAACTTGTACAAGAGGTAGAGCGCCACGCCGATCAGCGCCGCGAAGATACCCTGTCCCAGCGAGGAGGGGCCGATGCTGAAACCGCTGCCACCCGGTCGGGTGGAACCGGAACCGACCGGCAGATCGGGCAGATCGGGCATATCAGGGAGGTCCGGCGCCAGGCCGCGACCACGGTAGCCCATGGCCTTCTCGGCCAGCTTTTCGGACCGCGAAACCGGGCGGCCGGTGCGCTTCGGCCTGGCAGCTTCCGGCTTCTCGGGGGCGGCCGGTGCGGACCGCTTCTGCTTGAGCTTGGCTGTGAGCTTCCGGTAGCAGGGGGGGCAGCAGTTCGCGCCCTTCACCTCCCGCACGGCCTCTGCCGAGACTCGTTTGCCGCAGACCCTGCACTTGACCAGACCAGCCATTGCTCGATTTCCTTTGCCGCACATATCTTGCACCTGACGGCGTTCGAAGTCAACCGGCGGAGCCAAGAGCCAGTGCAGCCGGGTGGCGTGACCTCTACGGGTCGGCCGGCCGCCCTTCCCGCAGGGGAATCTCCCGGATCAGGCGGCCGGCGCGATCGGCGACCTCGGGGTCAGTACTCCGCAGGGCCCTGCGCAGGACGGGCAGAGCGCGCCGGCCCATCTTCAGGAGCGCCTTTTCGGCGGCTTCCCGCTTGCGGAAGTCATCGTGTCCCAGCAGGTCTACGAGTCGCCCGGCACGATCGGAGTGTTCCTGCCGCCGGCGCAGCCTCTCGACCTCGCGCCTGGCGGAGACCGCACTCTCGCGACGTCGTTCCAGGCGGATTGCGCGTGCCGAGCGCGGCTCCCGAGTGCGGTTCCCGGCGGTCCGGTGGTAGAGCTGGGTGCCCAGGCCGTAGAAGCCGCTCCAGAAGTCGCCGCCGGCTTCATCTTCGAGGAATCCGGGCTGCCGGATCTTCTCGTAGCTCTCGGGGTCCAGCCGGCGCCAGCCCAGCAGCGTGCCCTCGCTGGCGCGCAGGCCGGGCGCGAAGTCCCGGAACTCGGCCTTGACCACCAGTTCCACGCCGCGTTCGTCGGCCCAGCGCGCCCGGCGGTACCCCTTGAAGGCGTACCAGCAGGGCGCCGCTCCGACAACCAGGCTCAGGAGCATGAGGACCGCGACGATCCTGAACACCCGTTCGCCGCGACGGGAAACAGCGCTGGCAGCTTCCCGGGGAGAAGCGGCGAGCGTTTCCGGGTCCGCCGGGCGATCCGTCAACAACCCGCTCCGCCGGCCACCGGTTACCTCAGTTCCCGGGACTCGGGCATGGGATCGGAGGGCCTCGGGTTCAACGGTAACAGCCGGTAGTCTGGGTGGAACTGCTGCATGAAGTAGAGCGAGTAGCTCTTGCCAAACACCAGGAACGGCAGCATGAGCACCGTGCCGATGTACGGAAGAACCGCGATACAACAGAGCAGGCAGGCGATTGTTCCCGCCAGGAGCCCCACCACGAACCCCAGAACGATCTTGAACAGGAAGTACAGGATCAGCGTGGAGCTGTGACCGGCGAACACTGCCCTGAACTCGCGCCATGCCTCGGTGCATCTGCAGCGCCTCACGTACATGATCGGCAGGACGAAGTCCTCGAGGATGAACGACACGACCGTGACAGTCACCAGCCAGAGGATAAAGGCCACGACCGCGAAGACGATGCCCACGATCGCGACTGCCTCGAGACTGCCGTTTCGGACCCCGGGCACGATCATCAGCGCCGAGGCGCCGCCGAGCAACAGGAGGGTCAGAGCAGAAGCCATCCAGAAGAACACCCGGAAGAAGAACAACGAGTTGCCCTGCTCGCGGTACTCGCGCCATGGCTGCTTCACTTCCGCGCGGTTGTGAACGATGTTGTCGACGAACATGAACCGGCCCCGGCTGGAAAGCCAGGTGACCAGCAGCGCCAGGGCGATCCCCAGCAATACCAGGGTCACCACGATGGCGATCACCAGGTCCGCATTGTTCCGCATCCAGGCCTCGACATCGCCGAAGGGGTTGCCGCTGCCGCGGCCCGAGGGGATGTTGAGGTTGAAGTTGAAGCCCTTCTGGCCCAGGGTCGCCAGCCAGGCGCAGAAACCCAACGCCAGCCACTTCACGATGTCGAAGGGCTTGAAGAGCACCAGCCTGGTCCAGATCATCGCCGGGGTTATCCAGTTGACGATGGTCACCCCGGCGGGCGGGTCGGGAACCCGCGCTCCGTCGGCACGTCCGAAGTCGTGACCGGGTCCGCGATCGTAGCCGCGGTTCTCGATGTGATCGCTATCCACGGCGGAATCCTAGCAGGCCGTTGAAGAAGGCGCCATTGGCACCGAGCCTGAGAAAGGAGACAGGAGAGAGTAGACCGCCCTTCGACACGAACTCAGGGCCTCTGTATGGAAGAGCCTTGAGTGCAGTCGAAAGGCAGGAGAGGCAAGTGCCGGCCTCTCGGGGTCCATGTCCGGCAATGTGAAAGATTCCACGGCTCTCCTTTCTGCTTTCACCTTTCTCCTGCGCTGCAGGCCGTTCTTCAACGGCCTGCCAGGAGAAGCGCCCTGCCCCAGCCCATGACTTGCTCCTTTCGGCCCGGTTTCGGGCCCTGCAGGGAGCAAGGGTAATCTCCGGGCCGGAGGGGCGCAACCGGAATCCCGGCGGCAGCGACGCCCGGCGATTAGACTCTGGCGCAGAACGCGGCCGCGGTTATAATCCGCGAACAGAGGCACGCTGAATGGCAAAGAAGCCCAGAGCGTCGAGTTCGGTCCGGTTGCGGCGGGCGCCGCTGAAGACCGCCGCGCAGCTGACCAGGCTCAAGCTGCAGTTCGGCCTGATGAGCGCCGAGAAGGCCGTCGAGTGGGCCCGGTCCCGCAGCGCGGGGCTGGACGACCCGCCCTACTTCCTGCACGAGATGACTTCGCTTCAGACCCCCTCCGCCCGGGAACTCATCGGCGTGCTCGACGGCGCCGTTGCCGGAAGCGACGACCTGCCCGCGCTGCGCATGCTGCTGGGCGGGCTGCACGGCCCGCTGAAACGCAATCCCAGGACGCTGGCCAGGCTGGCCAACGCCCTCGCACTGATCTGCGACGATTACGGGCCGAAGCTTCCCGAAGACCTCAAGCACATGGACCACTTCAGCGACCGCCTGGAGCGCGAGGGAGCCACCGCGGCAGATGCGGTTCGCAGCGAGATGCTCTCGTTCCTGGAGCCATTCCGCGCGCAGCTCTGAAGGGCATGGCGCCGGGCTCAAGGCGCAATGCGCGAGGTTCAAACTGCGAGATTCGGGTCGCGTGGCGGGAACCCCGGCAAAAAGAAGCCGGCCGGGTGTTCCCCGGCCGGCATCGGTTTTCGCGTAATGCCCTGAGGCCTGCGCTTCCTGCCTACTTCTTCCCGCGCTTGAGCTTGCGCATCACCTGCTTGCGCTTGGCCAGGATCTCGAAGCGGATGCCGCGGACCTTGGCGGCGTCGTGGCTCCAGCGCTGGTCGAAGCCGCCGGCCTTGATCGAGCGGATCTCCGGGCTGAACAGGCTGGTGGGCAGCTCGCGCTTGACGATTTCGATGTTGCCCTTGTAGAGCTTGACCTTGTACTTGCCGTTGACCACCTTCTGGGTCGAGGCCACGAAGGCGTCCAGCGCGTCCTTCAGCGGGTGGTACCACTCGCCGCCGTAGACCATTTGCGCCCACTTGGCGTCGACGCCCTTCTTGAACTGGATCTCCTGGCTGGTGATGCAGGCCTGCTCCAGGTCGCTGTGCAGCTTGAGGATCACGTGGGCCGCCGGTGCCTCGTAGATCTCGCGGCTCTTCAGGCCCATGATGCCGTCCTCGAACATGTCGATGCGGCCGATGCCGTTGCGCCCGGCAATGAAGTTGAGCTTCTCGACCAGCTTGTCGAGCGCCAGCTCCTTGCCGTTGAGCCTGACCGGCAGTCCCTCGACGAACTCGATGTCTACGTACTCGGGGCGCTTGCGCGCCTTCTCGGGCGGGACCAGCCAGATCCAGATCTTCGCGGGCAGTTCCTGGTTGAGGTCCACCGCGCCGCTGGCGATCGAGCGGCACCACATGGTCTTGTCGTCGCCCCCCGAGATCATTTCGTCGACGGGCACGCCCCAGGCCTTGCAGATGGCCTCTTCCTCGGCGCGGCCGAGATCGAAGTCGCGCACCGGGCAGAGCACGGTCAGCTCCGGCGCGAAGGTCATGAACGTGTTGTGCATTCGGTACTGGTCGTTGCCCTTGCCGGTGGAGCCCTCCATGACCGCGTCACAGCCGCGCTTGCGGGCCTCCTGGGCCACGATGCGCGCGATCAGCTGGCGGGTCATGGATGTCGAGCAGGGGTATCCGTTGTAGTTGCTGTTGGCGCGGATGGCCTTGCCCAGCCACTGCTCGGTGAACTCCTTGCGGGCATCGAGCCACACCGGCTTGATCTTCAAAATCTTGGCGTTGTCCTTGGCCTTGTCCTGGTCTTCCTTGCCCTGGCCAACGTCCACGTTGATGGGGATGATGTTCTTGTCGGCAACGTTGAACTTTCGTCGCAGCAGTTCGACAGCGAGGGTGCTGTCCAGCCCTCCGGAGTAGGCCAGCGCCACCCGCTTGACGGCGGGAATTGGCGTTTCCATGATCTTCTTCTCTACTGCCTTGACGTTGATCCTTGCCATGCCTTTCTTCCTCTCACAACGGGGACTTCTGAACGCCCGGCCGCACCCCCCAGGTGCCGACCGGCAGCGGCGCATTCTATGGACGGGGATTGCCAAGTCAACCCAAGGGGGCTGTGCCCCCCGGGGCCGCGGCGGTCACTTCCGTTCGTGCCTCTTCGACAGCCGACGGATTTCTGCGGCGGCGGCCCTGTTCTTGTCCTCTTCGCTGGCGTCGAGGGCCCCGGCAGCCAGCTCCAGAATCGCCGGGTCGGGTTTGGCTGGATTGAGCAGGTAGGCGGCCTTCAGGTAGCTGGCAGCCGCGTCTTCGTAGCGGTTGAGCTTCCCGAGTGCCTCGCCCAGTCCCCGGTGGGCCTCGAGTTCCTTCTTCCGGCCGTCTTCCGTGAGGCGCTGGGCGCGAGCTGCTTCCGCTGCCTGGCGATACTGGCGTACCGCGTCCTGGAACCTGCCGAGCTTCAGAAACGCCTCGGCGCGCACCAGTCCGGCCCGAGCCGCGAGCAGGCTGCCGGCCGGGGCCAGATCCAGAGCTCTTCGCGCGTAGTCCCGGGCGCGACTGGCGTTGGCCGCCTCGAGTTCGCATTCGGCGGCGCCCACCAGTGCGGGTGCCTGGAATTCGCCGGGAAGCCTGGACGAGAGGACGTAGTAGTCCAACGCTTCGTGCTTCTGCTTCGCCCTGGCGTAGGCTGCGGCGGTCCTGAAACGTATCTCGGCCAGCAGGGACCTGGGACACCTCTCGGCCAGCCCGGCCAGCACTCGCGCGGCTTCCGGGTGTCTGCCGGCTTTGAGCATCTGCGCGGCACGACGGATCTGCGCCCGGGCGGCCTTGACCGGATCGGCAGCCTTGCCGGCCAGACGGGCGTAGGCCCGCGAAGCCGCTTCGGCCTCGTCGGCGGCGGCCAGGCAGTCGGCGCGCAGCTTGATGGCGCGGCGCAGCAGACCGGCTTCGGGTTCAGGTTTCGCGGTCAGCAGCCTGTCGCGGATGTGGCGCGCCGCCTTCTTGTAGCGCTTGCTGGCCTGCAGGGTTCTGGCCAGACCCAGATGGGCTTCCTGAGCCTGATCGGGCCTGGCCAGGGGGTGCACGCCCAGCTCGCGATACAGACGGTTGGCCTCGAAGATGTTGTTCGTGATCAGATGCGCCTCGGCAGCGCCGAGCATCGCGGGTACCGCAAAGTCGCCGCGCGGGCCGGCCCAGCGGGCCTCGCTGAACGCCCTTATCGCCTTGTCCGCAAAGCCGGCGGAAATGGCTTCCTTTTCTTCCTGTTCCTTCTTGATTCGGGTCTTCTTCGATTCCTCGCGAATCCTGAGCGCGCGCGCCAGCAGGAAGAGTCCCCGGTAGTAGTTGAGCCGGTCCTTGCGCAGGACTTCACGTGCCGGGATGCTATTCTCCAGTTGGTCGACGATTCTGGAGGCCTCGACGAGCTTGCCCTGCTCAGCCAGGATGCGCGCGGACCAGAGCCCGGCGCGATAGCGCTCGGCCCGGGGCGAAGAAGACTTGCCCCCTCGTGCGAAGGCGCCGGCCGCCAGACTCAGCAGTCGCTTCCTGCGCCCGGCGTCTTGATCCCCGAGCTTGCCGGCCATACGGAAGTAGTTTTCGCCTCGCGCGAAGTCGATGCGTGCGGCCAGAGTCCCGCCGGCTTTCGCCTTGGCGGCCGCCACTTCGGCAAGGTCCAGAAGCCTGCCGGCCTCTTCGTGCTTCTTCATGCCGGCCAGCGCCAGCGCCGAGATGTACAGCGCCTCGGGCGCGCGCGTCCTGTCCGGCAGCTTCGCGTCGTAGAGCGGCTCGAGGCGCTTCCAGGCCTGCTGGAACCTCTCCCGGGCCTTCCCCGCGTCACCCGCGCGTCGAAGCGCGCGTCCCAGGTGATGCAGCACCTCGCCGGAGCGCAGGACCGCCGCGGCCCGGAGGTCCTGCTCGGAGGCCTTCATCACCTGCTCGAAGCTCCGCAGCGAGAGCTCCAGCAGCTTCCGCTCTCCAGCCAGTCCCGCGCGGTGCAGGTCACCGGCCCGCTTGAGCAGCGCCCAGCCCTGGTTGTAGCGGGCCCGCGCCGCCAGGCCCTGTCTGTTTCCCAGGCGGCCGGCCGCCTTCGCCGACCGGTCGAAGAGGTCGGCGGCCTTCATCCAGTGGCCCTGGCCGTAACGCGCCTCGGCCTGCCAGAAGTAGGCTTCGGCGCGCAACGGGTGGCTGGCGTATTCCCTGTTCTCCAGAAACTGCTTCTGAAGGAGGTCATGGCACTTGTCGGGTTCTCCCTGGAAGTAGAGGGCACGACCGCGCAATATGTGGGCCTCGGCCAGCAGTATCTTCTTGGTTCGCTTGATATGAACGTCCAGGAAGTCGAGAGCCCCGTAGATCTTCCTGGCCTTGCCGGGTTCGCCGGGGATCGGTTCCATGTAGCCGTTCAGCTGCAGGGTTCCGCCCTGTTCCACCAGTGCCATGGCCAGGTAGTAGCGGCAGTTCTCCAGGACGGGGAGCTTCTCGGTACCTTCCTTCTCCAGCCTGGCGTAGAGTGTTCGCAGGCGTTTCTCGGCCCTCTTGTGCTGCTTGCGGTACTCGGTTTCGAGCCTGCCGATCCACATCTGGCACTCGTCGGCGTACTCGCTGGTCGGGTAGAGAATGCCGAACTTGCGCAGGCGTTCTTCGGCCGCCTTGCGCTCGCCGCCGAGGTACTGGCTGGCGGCCAGCAGCAGCTCGGCGCGGTCCTTGCCGGGGAAAGGCGCGTCCCCGGAGTCCACCAGCCGCTTCATGCGCAGGGCCACCAGGTTGTAGAGGCCGTCCTTGAAGGCGCGCTCGGCCAGTTCCAGTTCCTCGCGGCGCGAGAGCGGCCGGGTGCCGGCGGCGGTAGCGAGCGCGCGCGGGGACGGTTGTCCGGCGGGAGCCGCGGCGAAAGCCGGGGCGGCCGCGAGGAGAATCAGCAGTCCGGCGCGCATACCCTTGAGAGCTCCTTTCCCAGTCGCTGCGGGCGGCCCTTGCGGTCCAGGCAGGCCAGGCGCACCCGGCCACGAGCCAGGAGCTTCTCGTCCGCCTCGCGCAGGATCTCGGATTCGAAGTCGACGCGGCTCTTGCCGATCGCCGTGACCCTGGTACGTACGATGATCTGGTCGTCGTACCGCGCGGGAGCCAGGTAGTCGACCTCCAGCCTGCGCACCGCCAGCAGCCTCCCCGAGTCCTCGACGTCGCGGTAGACCATGCCGCGCGCGCGCAGGTACTCCACGCGGCCGACCTCCAGCCAGGCCGCGTAGACACCGTAGTAGGCGAACCCCATGCGGTCGGTTTCCGCGTAGCGCACACGCAGGCGGGTCTCGCCGGCGAATCCGGTCATCAGCTTCTCCCCGGGATCACTATTCACTATATATCCAATCGGCGCCGGGCGGCCTCGCTTGAAAAACGTCCGATAATACTCCCGGCCGGCTTTTGCCCTGGCGCCCGGGCGGTTCGCCCGATATACAGTGCCTCTGGCTGGCCGTTGAACGACAGCCGGCCGGAGCCGGTGAGAGGAAGGGCTCCGCCCACTCAACACCAAATGCGAATCGCGGAGACACGTGATGATCTCTGAGCAGGAACTCCAGGCGGCCCGGGAACGCGCTGAGAAGATGCTCGACGGGGCGGGCATCGCCATCACCGGGAAAGAGCGCGCGGACATCGAAGTCGCCGACTTCGGCCTCGGCGAACTCGAGGCCACCGGTCTTGAGATCGTCACCTACGAGAACAACGACCGCTACTGCGCCAAGGAGCTGGTGCTCTTCCCCGGCCAGACCTGCCCGGAGCACCGCCACCCGGACGTCGCGGGAGCGCCCGGCAAGCGCGAGACCTTCCGCTGCCGCAAGGGGGTCGTGTGGCTCTACGTGCCCGGAGAGAAGACGCCGGACATCAAGGCTGCCGTGCCGGCGGGCAGTGAAGATCACTACACGGTCTTCAACGAGATCGTGCTGGAGCCCGGCGACCAGTACACGCTTGAGTCCGATACTCTGCACTGGTTCCAGGCGGGGCCCGATGGCGCGATCGTCTCGGAGTTCTCGAGCACCAGCCGCGACGAGTCGGACGTGTTCACCGATCCGCGGATCAGGCGGGCGACGGAAGTCGAGTAGTCATTTTCATGTTGATCTTCCCCTCTTAGCTATCGATATCGCTATCGGGATCGCCATCGTGAGTTGCCCGCCGTCCCCAGTTCGATATCGATCCCGATAACGATATCGATATCGAGGGCCCCCGCAGGGGGCCTAGCAGGCCGTTGAAAAAACGGCCTGCAGAGCAGGAGAAAGGAGAAAGGCGAAAGGAGAGCCGTGGAATTTCTAACATGGCTGAGCGCAAGGCGCGAGATTGCGGGGGCTTGCTTCTCCTGCGGTCTACTCTCTCCTTTCTCCTATCTCAAGCTTCGCAGCTCACGGACTTCTTCAACGGCCTGCTAGAATACCTCGGGGGTTTTCGGTTCGGGGGGCTTGACCTGCCTGGTGCGCTTGCGCCCCTTCATCCGCAGCAACGCGTTTTTCGCATAGAAGGCGCCCCTGGCCCTCAGCGCCTCGACGGCCTTCACCAGCCGCGGGCTGGCTGGCAGTTCGAGTCTTAGAAGGATGACGTCTTGGACGGAGGTGCCTCCACGCAGCGGGATCTTCTCGTCTGTAAGTGCGCGCAGGACGAACTCCTCCGCCTTGGGGGCCTTGGGTGACTGACCGGCGGCACAGGCCAGCGCCACGCGCAACCAAACCGGGAGTTCGCTGTAACCCGGCAGGGACTTCTCATACAGCCGGCTCTCGGGCACCGCCCGGTGCAGCCCACCTGCTGCCGTCAGCCTGATCCGGTTTTCGAGGTCGGCGTTGGTGACCAGATTCTGGAGCAGCTCCGCCTGCGCCGGCCCGGAGGATTCCGCCGCCAGCGCTGCACCGCCGTCGCGCATCGCCAAGCTCAGGTCCCGGTTCATGGCAACCTCGGCACCGAACCGGGCCAGCTGCCCCAGCCAGGCCGGCCGGGGCTTGCGGGGCCCAGCCGCATTCCTGCGGTTGTATCTGGTCGCCATGACTCGGAAGCAGTGCATGGCGCCGTGGACCAGGCCGGCTTGATTCTTGTCATTCAGGAGGGCCTTGACGGTTCCCAGCACCTCGCTCAGGTGCTGGGGGTGCCTGGCAGCCGAGTCGAGCAAGTTCACATCGAAGTCCCTATCCTTGATCTTGCCCAGCATCCAGGCGACGAATTCCGGCGCCTGGAGCCCGGGCCGGGCCCCGATTGCCCCCAGGGCTTTCCTGCTGCTCTCCGCGGCGAGCTTTCCGGACATGACCAGTCGGGCCAGTGCGGCCACCGAGTCGCGTTCGCCGAGGTCCGCGAGCGTAGTGTGCAGGGCGACCCGGTCTTCCAGACTGCCCGCGGCCAGGACCTTGCGCCTGGCTTCGTCGACGGCCCGGACGAGATCCGGGCCGAAGTAGGCCACGCGTGCGTGCCTGCCAAGCGGCTTGCGGTGCGCCGGTCCGATGCGGACGGTGAAAACACTGCTCCCGCGGTCCCGGGTTCTCACGTGGCATCCGTACTGGGAATGTCCGCGGAACTCGTGGTAGTCGACCAGTTGGCGCAGGAGACCCAGGGCCGCAGGGCCTTTCTTCGGATGGTTGACGAGGGCCAGGACCCGTATGCACGCGCGGCGCAGGTGCTCCGAAAGCGGGAACTTCTTGCCTGGCATGACGCCGCACCTGTCGGTGTGGGCCCTCAGGGCGGAGGAAAGCAGCAGGACCCCGGGCAGGAACGCCCCGGACTCGGCCCGCAGGGCAACCTCCAGTGCCTTGCGCACCAGGTCGTCCGATTCGCGCCGCAACGACTCCTTACGTTGGCAGACCGTCATAAATGGGTCACTCGACAGCACGCTGCGAAGCGCCAGCGTCGCCCCGCGCCTGTGCACCGGGGAATCCGCGTCGAGCAGCGTCTGGATGCGGCGGTGTGCGGTCTCGACAATGGCTTCCTGGTATTTGGGCCGACCGCCAAAGCTTCCGTTACCGCCAAGCAGCACGTCGATCACGGTCTCGGGGCGACCCCGTTCGATCAGCTTAAGCACCAGGGCAGATTTGCGGTGCCATCCATACCTCCCCCAGATGCGAACCAGTTCGCCCTCGAGCTCGGCGCTGTCGGCTGCCAGCACCGCGTCGACCGCGCGCGCGAGTTCGGGATTGTCTATGCTGCGCAGGTCCCGGTGTTGATGTGTTGTCCGCATGAGCGCCGATATGAGCGGGGACGCTTTGTCGCGCCGGATTTCCGCGATCAACACGTCTACGACTTGCTTGCCGGTCAGCTTTCCCGCCACGATTTCGGAAACCATGGTGCTCTCTGCCGCCGAGGGCATGCGAGATGGTCTCAGCAGGGCTTCCCTGAATTGCGGCGTCAGCTTTGTGCCGGGCACCAGGCAGCAGATCAGTACGGCGTGCCGATCGAGTTCGTCACCGCGCAGCGCTGCCAGAACCCGGGGCGCGGTCTTCTCTCCCTCCAGGGCGTTGCAGACGAAGAGCGCCGCGCTGCGAACCCAGAGGTTCCCGGAGGCCAGGAGCGTCCTGAGGTTGCCGGCTTTCGGCCGCGTCGGGGCTTCTGCCCCGGGGCCGCGTCGAACTGGTTTCCACATCATCATCAGGGCACCCATGCCTGCGCAACCCAGCAACTGGTGGGACTTCTTCTTCGAGAGCATCAAGTCCTTTGCACACGCGAAACTCTCCGTACCCCTGTTTTGCACAGCCGAGGTTATGAGTGCCAGACAGATGTTCAGCCAGGGGTCCCCGGAAGCCTTGATGAAGCCTGCGGCGGCCTGCATCGCGGATCGATCCCGCGCTTGCAGCGAAAGCATTGCCACCATGCCAAGGCCCATACTGCGCACTATGGGGTTCTCATCCCTGAGCATCGCCACATCTTCCGGCACCCTCTTCCCGGCGGGTACCGCCTTGCCCGTCATGGCCACGGTCTTCCTCATTGTCGCAAGCGTTTCCGCCACGTAGCCCATGGCGCGCACGGCGGCGGACTTGTCCTTTACGAAGACCCCGGCTCCGCTATTCAAGGGTCGGCCTCGCTCCAGTTGAAAGACATGGATCATCGCCGCGGCGAAGCGCTCCACGGAGTGAGGGCTTTTCGCGGCCTTCTCGACAATGGGTTTGAGGACCTGCGGGTTCTTTCTCCAGAGCTCCAGGGAGGCCAGGATCGCACAGCTGCGAACCAAGGGGTCGGCGTCGGCCAGCATCTTCCGCAGAAGGCCCGCCGCGCGCGGATTGCCATCCTTCCGGCAGAGGTTGTCCATCAGCAGGCAGACCGTTCCTGCGCGCAGGTCCGGGTCGTAGCTGGTAGCCATTCGCTCAGCGAGCCGGAAGTCCTCGGGTCCCTTCCTGCGATCCATATCGAAATGTACGACCGCGTTGCAGACGTCGATGAGCGCCTCGGCCAGAGCGCGGTCGTCCTCATCGGTCCAGCCGGGCACGAAGATCTCGTCGCGGACCTGTTTCGCGCCCTCGAGCTTCTTCTCGAGGCGCACGAAGGTCCGGAGTGCCCGGCCGAAGCTCACGGCGCAGCCGATATCGCCATTGGCGTCGACCAGCGCGGCCAGGCCCTGCTTGGAAAGAACCACTTGCAGTCCGCGCGGGCGAAGCACGGTCCTGAGTGTGTGCGAGGCCGGCTGGTTCTTCACGTCCAGGTCGACCGGAGAAGCCTTGGCTATTCGCGTCTCGGAGTGGACGAAGCGCAGGCCGGTCTTCGCGCCGATGTCCTTGAGGACCTGCTTGATCGGCGCTTTCTTCCACGAGAAGGACAGCTTCCTTGCGAGCGGGCCCTCGGCGCCGAGCGCAGTGGCGCTCAGGAAGACGGATGTGGCGGCAAGCAGTGCGACTTTCATCAAGCGCTCCTTACTTCACTTTGACGTCGTGTTCGTCGAAACGGTAGTCCAGGCCACACGAGAGCATCAGGGCTTCGATGACCTCGCGCACCGGTTCGTCGGCGATGGCCACGCTGACCCTGTGGGCCGAGAGGTGCCTGCCGGGGATCTCGAAACGATATGTGCTGTTGGCCTCTATCCAGTCGAGGACCTCGCCGAGCGGCCGGTTTTCGAAACGGACCAGGTCGCGGGCCCAGAGAAGTTCAACGTTGGGATCGGCCCCGGTGAGCGCCGGTCCCATGCCGGGCGAGGCTGCCGCCGACTGTCCGCGGAGAACCTCGATTGCCTGTCCGCCGGCATCGAGTTCGACCCGGCCCTCGAGGACGTCGACTTCCGTGCGTCTGTCTTGCTCTTCCACTCCGAAGACCGTGCCCAGCACGCGGACCCGCGCGCTGCCCGTAACGCAAAACCCGCCCGGGGCCCTGGCCACGCGCAGGAAGATGCGGCCGCGTTCGAGGCGCAGATCCGCGCGTTCGCCCTGCGCGACGCGCCTGAGAGCCAGCCTCGCGCCCCCGTCCAGCTTGGCGGTACTGCCGTCGGCCATTGCCAGCATCGCGATCGCGGAGGCTTCCAGGTGGTCGCCGGAGAAGAGCACCGTCTCCGGCCCGGCCGAAATCCGTCGTTCGTTCCTGATGACCGACACCGTGCCGGTCTTCACCCGGCCGATGACCTGCGCAGCCGGCTTGCCCAGGAACCAGAATGCGATACCCGCTCCGAGGAGCAGGCAGGCGGCGCTCATTGCGCTCAGGAACCGCCAGCGGCTTCGCCTCGTTCTCTTTGGCGCGGCGGGCAGCACAGCGGAGGCCGCCGATTTCTCCCACAGCGACGCGTGAACGTCGAGCTGCTCGACGAACGCCTTCATGTTCTCCGGGGCGGCAGCGAGCCACTCGGAAAGCTGTTCGCTTCCCCGATCATCCAGTTCGCCGTCGAAGTAGCGCTGGACGAGGTCTTCGGGAAGGGCGTTTCCGAGAGCGCCGCTCATCTCGCGCCCCCCTCGGCCGGACTCCCCGCGGCCCGTCGCAGGCAGTCCGCGAGCAACTGGCGGGCGCGACACAGATTGATTCTCACCGCGTTGGCGGTGACACCCAGAGCCGCGGCCAACGCCGCGGTGGAGAGCCCCCGCCTGTACTTCATCTCCACGGCCCGGCGGGTGTTCTCCGGCAGCCTGCCAAGGCAGTAGTCCAGGAAGGCGCGTTGCACGTCGGACTTCCGCGTCTCGGAGTCCAGCGCGGTGCCGAGCCGCTCGGAGAGGTCGTCGGTCAGCACCAGGCGCGAGCGAGCCGCGCTGCGTTTCGAGTGCAGCACCTCGCGCCTGGCCACACCGAAAGCCCAGGCGGCGAAGCTGCGTTCTCCGTCGAATTCCGCGAACTTGTCCCAGAGCACCGTCGCCGCGCGCTGCAGCGCGTCCTCGGCCTCGTGGAAGTCGGGCACGTGCGCCAGCACGAAGCGCCGCAGTGCCGGCTGCGCCGAAGTATAGAGCCTCAGGAACTCGTGGTGCGCCTTTGGAGTCAAGACGTCTCCTCCGCGGGTGCTCTCCCAAAGGTGCGAGAACATTTCGGGCTTTTCGCCGATTATATGCCGAAACGCGCCCCCGAACAGGCAAGCGCCACAATATCGTGCTTTGTGTTCAGCTTCTGCGGGTTGTTTTCAAGAACCCTATTATGGGTGATCGACCCGGGACTTGAGTTCGTCGGTCAGCCGGTCCCAGAGCTCCGGGTGGGACTCGATCAGCCGGACGATGTCGGCCAGATCCTTGATGCGCTTGCTCTGCCTGCGCGCCGGTTCCGACCAGGCCCGGATCTTGCCCCGGAGCGTGTCTTCCAGCGACGCCACCCGCATCAGGATGCCGTGGACGTCGCCCGGCACGGACCTGGAGGCGAAGTCGGAGTACAACTCCTCGGTGCTTAGCTGGATGCTGACGGCGGAGTGTCCCTTGAAGTTCACGGACCAATCGAACCTCTCCGAACGGAAGCCCTCGGCCTCGAGCAGGACCACCACCCTCTCAACGGAGTCCGCGGCCACAACGAAGTCGACATTCTCCGTGACCATGGGATGCTTCGCCCAGTAGTTCACGGCCAGGCCGCCGATAACGCACCAGGGCAGGTCCGCCTTCTCCAGGCAGTTGACGAAGCGCATGACGTCGTCGGTTCCGCCCTGCGTCTGCCAGTCGTAAAACTGCTTCTCTGTCATGGGACACAGGTTACCAGCAAGCGCACCGGTAGTCCATCCTCAATTTGGCGGGGCTGGTACGTTCACGCCCGGCTTGATGAGTTCCGGGCACCTGCTAAGTAGCGCCGTGGAAGTTTTCAAGCCAGGTGTAAGCCTGCGCGGCACGACCTGAGTACTCATGCGGATCGACTTAGAAGACCTCCGGCGGCTCCTTCGGCTTCGGGGTCCTGCCGTAACCGGGCTTGAGTCCCTGCGGGTGGTTCTTCATGTACTCGGCCAGGGCCGGTCGGATGCGCGGGTCGTGAGGGCTGCCGAAGTGGCGCATGCCCATCCAGCTGGCCAGGCTCCGAAGCGCGTCGCCCCTGAGCTTCTGTTCGGCATTCTCGTCCCGTAGAAGCGCGAGCTTCCAGCCCACGGCCCGGGGGCTGGCCAGCTGCATCATCGTTCCGCGGGCGGCCTTGCCGGCAGCCGTCCTGCCTTCTGCAGCGGCCGCCAGTACCTTCGCGAAGTCCGGTCCGAGAAGCACCTCCGGGCACGGGGCGAAGAGACGCAGATTCGTGAGCGCAATCAGGCGCTCCGGTGCTCTGGGGCTCCTCAGCAGTGCGAGAAGCCGGCGGCGACCCATGTTCGGGGGACGGCGGAGCATGTTGGTCGCTACGCTCTGTGCCGCCTGGGCCACGGCAGGGTTCCTGTCCGACAGCAGCTTCAGGACCAGCGGCAGGAAGTCTTCACCCGGGAACCAGCGCATGCCTTCGAGCGCCGCCAGGCGCACCTGCGGCAAGCGGTTCCTGGACATCGTGCCGAGCCCGGCGGACAGCTGCGGGCAGGGCTTGTTCCGTGACAGGCTTGTGGCCAGGTTGCGCAGGGGGAAGCGGTCATGCCAGGTGAGCTTCTTCACGGGAGCCTTCGCGCGGGGGTGCTCGCAGGCTGCGAGCAGCTGGCGAGCGGCTTGTTCCGGCGCGAGGTCCGTGGCCAGCCACAGCTCAGCCCGAAAGCGAACGTCCTCGGAATTCGCCTTGCGCGCCACCGCGCGCAGGGCGGCGCGCGCCTCCGGCGTGTCCAGGCGTTTGAGCGCTCGCAATGCGACCACTCCGATATGCTGATCCACTCGTTTGCGCGGGTCGGGATCGGCGGCTTCCGTTGCCAGTTTCTCGAGGTAGGCGCTGCCACGCGCGGCCCCGCAGCGGCCCAGGGCAGCGATCGCCCGCAGGCGGGTGCTGCCCTTGGACTTCTTCCGCGTCCACTTGAGTACGGCGTCCTCGAGTCCCGGCAGCCGGTTGGGGATGAACTGGAGGCTGTACAGCACCAGGCTGACTTCGCTTTCCAGTGAGGCCCGCTTGAGGTACCGGTCCACCGTTTCGACTCCCGCCGGCATGCCGAGTCGCGCGAGGACCTGGACCGCTTCCCTCGCCGCGGCATTCTTGGGGCCCTTGGCGGCGACTTCGGCCAGCCTGCGGACAATGTGAGCGTTCTCGGCCTCGCTGCGCGGGTGCCAGCCCAGAACAGCCTGAACGTTACCGGAGGTTGAGCCGCCCTTCTCCAGGCATTCGAAAAGCCAGGGCAGCGCCCAAGATGAAGTCCCGGGCTTCATCGATGCGAGCAGGTTTGTCCGTTCGCCCGGACTCAGCTTGTGCTTCCTGACGAAGTGCAGGAATTCCTTCCCGGCGCGTTCGCTTCGGATGCGGAGCAGAGTGTGGAGTGCGGTGAACCGAAGCTTCTTTTCGGCTCCCCGCAGCAGCTTGAGTACCGGTTCGAGGTAGGCGCTCCTGCCGCTGACCCTGACGGCCGAGAGCGCTGCCGAGACCGTGTCGCCGTCCCTGCTGCCGAGCGCCGCCAGGATGGCCTGTTCCGCGCGAGCGTCGTTGTCCAGGCAGGCCAGCAGCTCCAGCCGCATCCTGCGGCCGGGATGCCCGGGGTATTTCGGAGGTGCTGCCGCCCTGCTGCCGAGCGCGCCGGGCTTCAGCAGCGCGGCCAGCAATCGATTTCTCTGCTTCCCGGAAAGCCACAGCTTCCAGTGGTCGGGCATCTGCCCGGCGTGGCGCACGAACCCCCGGGAATAGACCATGATGTTCCACAGCGCCTTGGCCGACCAGCAGCGGACCAGCAGGCTCTCGTCCTCCACGCCCGCCACCAGGTGCGGCAACGCGCGCATGTCATCGAGCGTGCCCAGCGCCCAGCAGGCGCTGGCGCGCTCTTCCTCGGTGCCCTCGCGCGCGGCCTCCAGCGCCCGCCGGCAGAACTCGAGATCGGGATGTTCGAAGTTGAGGAGGATCTCCCCGCGCGGGCCGTGCCTGACCGCCAGTCCGGACTGCCTGGACAGTCCGGCCAGGATCTCTCGCAGCGGCCGGTCCCGGCCGTCGACCTCGACCCTGTCCGTCCACATGTTCAGGTGGGGCAGGCCCCAGGAGACGCCGGTCTGGCGGTGGATCGCTTCGAGCACTGTGGTCACGTACTCGCGACCGACGTTCAAAGTGACTCTTGCCTCCGGCTTCGCCGCGGTCGGCTGTGCCGGAGGGGCGGCAGCTGCCGTTCGCTCCGGATCCGGAGCCGGACGAGACCTCCACACTTGCCACCCGCCCCAGAAACCAGCGACCAGCAACGCGGTCGCGGCCAGTCCGGCCAGGGCCTTCCAGATAAGCCCGGCACCCGCGGCGGCCGCCGCGCCGCCGGCGAGCGCGGTCTTGGCGCCGAGCGCCCCGGCCACCAGCGTCTCGAGCTTGGCGGCCAGGCCCGCCGGCAGCGTCGGGGAAGTAAGGCGCAGGCCCTCTACGACTCCGGCCGCCGCGGCCGGGTAGCCGGCCTTTTCAAGCGAGCGGCGGAGCTTCTTGAGACCCTCTTCGACCCGGTCGGCCAGGGTGCTCTTGGGAATACCCAGGACGGCGGCCGCCTCGCGTTGCGTGAGTTCCTGTTCGTAGCACAGCGAAACCGCCGCGCGCAGTTCGGAATCGAGTCCCTGCAGTGCCCGGCGCAGTTCGGAGACCTCTGCATTGAGTTCCGGCGGTCGGTCTATCTGGTTGACTTCCACGGCGCTCTCCCTCCTGGCCCGGCGGGCCTCGCCCCTGAGGTGCTTCCTGGCCTCGTTGGCCACCACCGTCAGGAACCAGGTTCGCAGTTCACGGGGAGATGGATTCTGCCGCAAGTGACGGCAGGCGTTGAGATACGCCTGTTGCAGTGCGTCCTCGGCGGCATGCCGCGATCCGCAGATTCTCAGTGCCAACACGTATCCCGGTTCGCTCAGCTGCAGCAGACCCGCCAGTCCTGCCGATTTCTCGCCGAGACCCGTCATCAACGCGACCGTCTCCAAGGAAGCCATCTCCAGTCTACACCTGAGTACATCCCGCCACAACGCGGTCGCCCGGCGCAAATCGGCAGAGAAGCGGGCTCGCCGTGCGGCGAGCCCGTTCCGTCGACTGGTTCCAGGCCTGAGGGGTAGTCAGAACACCTCCGGCGGTTCGGGCTTGGGCCGCGGGCGGGGCACGGGCCGCCTCTTGTCCCGGGCCTTCCTGGCACACTTGACATAGTCCTCGATGGCGGCGGCAACATCCGGCCGCCTGTGCAGTCCCAGGTTGACCAGGCCCCTCATTGCCTCGCCGCGCACGCGCAGCTCCTTGTCATTCTTGAGAGCCTTGAGAAAAGCCCCGGAGGCGGCGATGTCCGTCCGCACCCGGGAGAAGTGGGTCATGGCCATCACCGCAGCGAGGCGCGCCTGCGGATCCGCATCCGACAGCAGCGCCCGGCACAGAGGTTCAATGCCGCGGGGGTCGGCGCTGAGCAGGCTCATTGCCGCCGACCTGACCGCGACATCCCTGTCTCCCAGGAACCTGACCAGGTGCGGAATCATGGCCAGGTTGTGCGGGTCGAGTTCCCAGACGTAGCTGCCCTTCACTTTCAGTGCCGGGCGCAGGAATTTCATGCCATCCCGCTCGAGTTCCTTCATGCCCAGGCGGCGCAGGCGCTTGTTGCGAGCGGTCAAGAGCGCCCGCACGGCCCCGGCATTGCCCGAGCGTGCCAGGCGCAGGAGCTCTTGCCACGCCCGCCCGTCATTGAACAGGCTCAGGCTTCGCAAGGCACGAGCACAGGCCGCTTCCAAGGCCCTGTTCTTGGGCCTTTCGACCGCTGCTGCGGACATGAGTTCGAAGTCCTCTTCGCGACGCAGCACGCACAGGCCGTTGATTGCCGCCGCGCGGATGCCAGGATCGGGATCGCGAACCAGCGGCTTGAGCAGGCCCCGGGCAAGGTCTTCGTCCGCGAAGCCGCAGAGTTCGCTGCAGGCCGCGCGGCGCAGGACGGGGTCGCCGGATTCCAGGGCCTTGCGCAGGAGCTTCTCCGCCCGGCGACCTCCGATTGCGGCCAGTGCCGCGCACGCACTCTGCTTGACGTACTTCTCTTTGTGAGTCAGGGACTTCTCGATCACGTCAACGGACTTCTCAGTGCCCAGCTCAGCAAGCAGCCGCAGCGCACCGCCCCGGGCGCGCGCGTGTTTCCCTCCCGCGAACTTCTCGACGGTGGGCAGCAGCCAATCGCCTGCGAGATCCGCCGCCTCCAACCGGTTGCAGAACCAGTACCGCTGCCAGGGATCAGTTGTCCCGCCGACCTCGGCCAGTGCCAGGCCCCGGTTGCCCTCGGGGTCGATGCGCAGCAGAGCCGTGACTATGGATATAGCTGTGGCTGTGGAGTTCTTCTCGCCGGTATTCCTGGACAGCGCGGCACGCAGGGGAGCAATAGCCTCGCGATTACCGAGGCGGCCGAGGGCCCTCGCTGCGGAGCCGAGGACCTTGCGATCCTCGCTGCGCAGGGCCTCGATAAGCGCACGCCTCGACCGGGCGGTGCCGATTCCTGCCAGGCCGTCGGCAATGTCGTAGCCCGGTGCCTCGCGCCAGAGCTCCAGGAGGCCCTTCTCTGCTTCCTCACCGCCGACCATGCCCAGCAGGCGGCCCGCGCCGGAACCACCTCGTTGCCTGTGGATGCCGCCGGAACCGATCTTGACCTTTTCGATCTGGTCGCGGCAGCGCACGGCCTTAAGAAGTACCGGCACGGCCTCCCGGGCCCGGAAGGCGCCGGCGATTATCGCGAAATTGCTGAAGCGCTCGAAGTCAAGAGACTGTGGCTTCGAGATCATCCTCTCGAGCTCTTCTGCGGTGGTCGAAGCCGCCCGCGGGTGCGGCATCGTTCCCAGGGGCGAGACACACCCGGCGTTTCGACTCCCGGCGTATCCGAACGGCCAGTTCTTCGCGATCGACCAGGCCGCGTATCCTCTCACGCGCGGGCTGCTGTCGGACAGGAGCCCCACGGCGAATTCCAGGCCCCGCCTGCTGCCCAGCGCCGGCAGCCAGCGCGCCGCCACGCAGCGGTCCAGTTCCTTCACGCTGCGGGCCCTCTCCTCCATTTTCGCGGCCACTTGCGGGTCCGGGCGATCCCAGTAGAGTGCGCAGGCTTCATTACCGAGCCTGCGCACTTCCAGATCCATGCCGCAGGATTCCGCCAGGGACTCCAGCAGTTTCC
>Ga0272443_10000625_pt1 | contig 61494 bp, 107 predicted proteins | sample SSMAcet12_FD_193581 | JGI IMG/M metagenome (GOLD analysis project Ga0272443, IMG submission 193581) | Marine sediment archaeal communities from Little Sippewissett salt marsh, Falmouth, MA, United States - SSM-Acet-12 | ecosystem: Environmental > Aquatic > Marine > Wetlands > Sediment ... | reverse complement strand
AGGACAAAACCCCACTTATTTCTTCTGCTCTTTCTAGAGTAGAATTATAACTCAGGGAAATGCCCAACAAAGCTTCTTCATAGCCTGATTCATTTAATTTTTTTAGTTTCATTTTTCTCCCTTCTCTAGGAAGCTGATGAAGAGACTCGAACTCCCAACCTAATCTTTACAAAAGATTTGCTCTGCCAATTGAGCTACATCAGCGTGGTGAGAAAAAGGATAACATGATTTTATTTTTGAGTCAAGGACTTGACAAAGATTTTTCTTTTTGATAAGTTAATCTTAGAGAATCCGAGAGGACAATAGATTCTTAATATTCTTTAATATATTCTTTAATATATTTCTTTAATCTTTTTTAATAGTCTTTAATTAAAGTATATTATAATAAGTTAATTAAAAGAATATAAGAATCTATTAAAAATAAATTAAAGAATATATATTAAATATATTACAAAGGATATAATAAAATGGCTATTCCTATCAGCAGAGTTGTTATTGACCATCTTGCGAATGCCGCAGGAGATACCAACATTGCAGTAGACGGAAGTGGAACAGCGGTTGAGTTTTATTACGAAGTTCCAGACGGATACAGCATGGACTTTTTTGGTTGGTCAGCGGTAATTATGGATGCGGGTATTAAGAATGACGACCTTGGTGGTATCAGTGCTCTAAGTACGGGGCTTACTTTTGCTATCAAAGATAAAGATGGTACTGAGCTTTTAGATTTTACAGCAGGAGAAAACATTAAATCTAACTTTGATTTTATGGTTATGGGATGCGGTGGAGAAAATCCTGAACTAACCGCAGGTGATGATATTTTTACTCCCACTTTCTGTCTCAACATGATGTACGGTCAACCTTGGAGACTAAATGAGGGAGATAAGATTTATATCAAGGTTGAGGAAGATATTTCTGATATTACTAAATTTGAAATTTCTATTAGAGGCATGTTAGTTTAGTTCGTTTGTTCAGGACAGCGCATCGTAAAACTAAAAGTCAGGAGTGAATTGTTCTAAATTGGCTCTTGACTTTTCTTATCAGTAGGTGTATACTGTTCATGTCCGCAATTGAGAAAGGATTACCAATGTCCCAACTTAGAGATTTTCAACGCAGTAAAGTTTATTCAGCGGAGACAAAACACTCAAAGTTTAAGTGGAAATCTCATGGAAACAAGCTTCAAAAATTATCAGAGACAAAAAGGTATGTTGCTGACATAACAACTTCTAAGTGGTGGAAATCACATGGTGGATTTATGCAAGTACAGGTTTATGATGGACGGGGAAGAACACGGGCTTGTGGCACTTTATCCTATGTTAAACTTCCTAAATGGTCACGAACTGAATTGGTTATTTTGCATGAATTGGCTCACGCTCTTACTGGTCAACAATATGAACGTGATAGAATTAAACGGGCTGGTCATGGTTGTACCTTCACAAAAAACTATTTAGACCTAATTAAACGTTATCTTGGACATGATGATTGGCTTGAAATGAAAGAACTTTTTAGGGAACACAAAGTTCGGACTCGCTCCAGCAAGGATAAATGGCAATGAAAAAAGGTAATTATTTAGATTATTTGCTAAATAAATTAGTTGTGTATGATGATTTGGTATATACAAAATCAGGGCTAAGGGTAGTAGTATATACAAACATAAAAAAAGATAAGACAAACGAATTTAATAAACGTTTTCGTAGTCTTAAACTTCCAATTTATGTTTTTTATTGGTATCAAGGAAACGATAATAGGCTTCACAGCACTGTATTTTGGGGAAATGATGATTTTTTAAATAATACTTCTTTATCGTATTATAAAAATATTCTTATGAAGGTTCGTTGGATGAGTTAGAATGAGCTTAAAACTACTGTTTAGAGGAGGTCTATTATGTCAAATAAAACGAGAGTAACTATTTCATGTTTTCCAATTTTTTCTGCTTTGGTGATTGTGTTTAGTTGTGTTTGTTTGTGGGCATGGCTAATTCAGTAGAAGGGATAAGACGTGATTTCTTTAGAAACTAATTTAAGTGTTCCTGAATGTTTTTTAGATAAAGGAGGCACACATGGCAGGAAAATCTATAGCTAGGAAATTTTTAGTTGTTCCGCATTATGAAAGACGTACTCGTTACGGCGAGTATTGTAAGAATGGAGATATTTTTATCTCTTTGTCTCAGAAACCAAAAGGCTATATTTTGTTTCAGAAGAATGGACATCGTGGTGAAACCCTTCTTCGAATGCGGGTAGAGGACTTTCAAAAGTTTATTGATTTTTCAATAGATGAAATGAACCAAGAGGCTTTTGAATCTTTAGTGGGTTTAGATGATTAAGTGTGGTATAATAAACTGATTAGGAGAAAGGAGTTTTATTAAGCCTATGCCAATGAAACCAATGAAAGACTTTTCAAGTCGTGGAGCGTTTGATGATTTGTCTACTCCCTTCCCGGCGGTAGAATATCTGTTTCCTTACATGAAAAAGGATTGGATATATTGGGAAGCCGCACCCGGCGCAGGAGTGTTGGAAAACCATCTTATGAATAGTGGATATGACACTATTGGAATAGACCATACGGATTATGACTTTTTGGACAAACAATGGGAGATTAAATCATTTGATGCTGTTCTTACAAACCCTCCCTTTTCTTTGAAGTCAAAGTTTTTAGAACGTTGTCAGAAGTTAAACAAGCCCTTTGCTTTGTTATTGCCAGTAACAACGTTAGGGGCTCGTAATTGTCAAGTTCACATGCACGACGTTCAGGTATTATTTCTACCTAAACGTATAGACTTTACGGGCAAAAAAGCCCCGTGGTTTTCTGTAGCTTGGTTCACTAAGGGCTTTAATCTTCCACATGATTTGATGTTTGTGGATATTTAGGAGTAGCGATGAAACTAAGAAAAGTTTTACTTGTGTTGGTAGCATTATTGTTTTTGTCGGTCGGTGTTGCGTATGCTTGTGAAAAACGTCCTGAACAACCTGCTTGCCCTGTGGGAACAATTACACTTGTACCATCAGAGTGGGTAGAGGAAAGCGGTACTGGCGGTTATTGGACAGACCCCATTTGTATAGGAGAGGAGCCTCCAGACGACCCCGTAGAACCCCCAATTTGCGTTCCTACGGAGCGTATATGGGTTTGGGATATTGTGGGTCAGGACGGACTTACATACTGGCTTAGAGACCGTAATTATGATGGTACGTATGTTGCACCAAGTTTAGCCATTCAAAGATATTACTTTGGATGTAGTTTTTATCCTGTTTCGGTTGGCGGACATTGGGTAGACAATTGTGGTATATCATTTGGATATATCAATTCTTTTCAAGCCTGTGGTGGTGCTTGTCCAACTGAATAATGAGTTTGTGTGCAGAATCTTAGCCTCTAACTAGGATTTTGCACACAAGAGGAGTATAATGGCAGTAAATAGTAAGCCTTATAGAATTTTATATGACCCGTCTAAAACCTTTAGGCGTGGGGCTGAGTTTTCTAAGACAGATTTTTTAGAATCGTTGTCTGGAAAAGTTTGGTCTCGTGGTACAGTTGTATTGGATATAGAAACTGGCGAAAAGTTTTATGTAGTCGGCATAAAAATGCTGAGATTGGAGGAGTAGATGACAAAACTTTTTAAGCCTTTTGGAATAAATACAGAAGAGGATTATGAGGATGATGAGTGTGAAGAGGAGGAATGTGAGGAGGATGAGTGGGAGGAGGTTCCACTAAGCCTTGGTCAAGTTGAGTTTCTTCAAAATGCTCTAAATCAGCTGAACAGGGTTGGAGAAGACGGTACAGTAATTACAGAAAAAGGTTCTTCTTATTTGACTACGTTGTGGAAGTTCTTTGCTCTGCCGTGGTTACTTTTAGTTGATGTTTTGTTGTTTCCCTTAGCTTCTTATGATTATAGACGAAGGTCAGACCTTATAGATGCTGTTGCGGCAAATGTTACTTGGTTGATTTTACTCGGTTTTTTGGTTCGTTTTTTGATTAGACACGTTGTCTAAGAAATGGTATTTATATACTATGAAAACACAAAAAACGCTTAAATGGTGTTGGTACGACCTTATGTTAGCAATTTGTTTGTTACTTTTTATAGTGGCACAAACAAATTAGAAAGGATTTTTGATGGCTCCAAAAAGATATTTGAACCCTGTTTTGGTGGAAAGGCTATACTACAGGTATAGAAGCTACCGTCGGGTTGCGGAAGAATTAGAGTCTCTTGGTATTGTGAACCCTAATACTGACAATCCATATTCGCACATGGCGGTTGCTAAGTCCTATAGAGCATGGGTGTATGGAACTTTGAAGTGTACTGACGAAGAGATAGAAGAATGGAAGCGAGAAGCAGAACACTATCTTGAGGACTAAGGCGGTGCTAATATGGAAGAGGATGAACTTGAGTTGCATATAGAAAGTCAGATAAGAGAGCAAGTAATCGAAATGTACGGTGGTCGTTGTATTATTTGTTTATCTGCGGCTAATCATATTCATCATATTGATTATCGTAGCACTGATTCAGAAAAAATTACTGATTTAGACAACATGGTTCCACTTTGTAATTCTTGTCATGCGAAAGTTCATCGTCAAGGAAGTTCTGAGGAGTGGAAGATTTATTTGCGTGGAAGGGCAAAGTTTATTAAAAATATTTTTGAGAAAGAGGGCTTTGAATAATGAAATATCCAACATGGGAAGAGGTTGAGTTAGCTTCACAAGAACAGTTGGCAAGATGGTATCGGTATTTACCATCACCCGGCAGGAGAGCTATTGGAGAGGAGAATTTTATGGAAGAACTTGAGAAGGATGTTGTTATACTGGAAAGAATTATAGAAAGATTTGATGGTTTTACTCCTGAACTGAGTAAAAGGATAGACAATGAGCGATAGATTTATAATCCCTGAAACCTTGTCACTCAGTCAGTCTGCGATTAGTTCGTTTGACGCATGTCCTGCAAAATTTATTCTTTCTCGAAACTGGTCAATAAAGGAAGAACATAAACCAGACTATTTTACGTTTGGAAGTCAGGTACATGCTCTTATGGAAAGTGGGGAGACGAAACCTGAATCTTCTCTACGGCAATACGATAAGGAAGTTTGGAAGGCAGTTGATAATCTCAGAGACCTAGAACGAACTTCTGGTATTGAAGTTATTCATAGAGAACATTTTCACAGTGTTTTCCTACAGCCACATAATATTGAATTCAAACGTATTATTGATGCTGTAGGCATTCTAAATGGTAAGACTGTCTTAATTGACTATAAGACGGCGGGGTATAAATGGACAGTCAAAGAACAAAATGGAATTGCTCCAAAGGCACATGGGTGGCAGTCAGTGTCTTATCTTATTCCGCCTTCCCAAGAGATTCTAGATGAATTAGGCTTAGATAAATGGGCGGATTCCTTAGTATATCTTGTTGCTCCTAAGAGAGGTGGGGTACAGATGTTTCAATATACCCGCAACGAAGAGGATGAACAAGAGTTTTATAACAGGGTAGAGGACATTTATCAGGCGTGGGAAAATAGACGTTTTACAAAGCTAAAAGGCTATGGCTGTGAACGATGCAGTATGTATGATGTGTGTTGGGATGTGAAAGGATGGGAAGAAAAATTTGACTCAAGGAGGGGAAAGTAAGTATGAGTAGGAAATTTAATCCAGAACAGTATAAAGTTAAACTTATACCAAACAATCGAGCAATTGAATTGATTGTAAAACATCATTATACACACAAATGCCCCAGTATAAAATATTCCTTTGGTATGTTTTATGGGCATCGTTTAGTTGGTGCATGTACTTATGGCACAACTTTCAAAAACAATGTGAAGGGAATTTGTGGTGATGAGTATGCAGATAATGTGTTGGAATTAACTCGCCTAGTATTATTGGATTTTGTAGAACATAATGCTGAGAGTTGGTTCATTTCAAAAACTCTGACCTATTTACGTCAACATACAGACACTAAAATTTTAATAAGTTATGCAGACAGTGCTTTTGGGCATAATGGAACGATTTATCAGGCGACCAATTGGATATATTCTGGAAAATCTGTTCATAATCATTATCGTTTGGAAGACGGAACAATAGTTCATTCTAGGTCAACTTATGACCATAAAAAAGGGGAAACAATGCAAGATTTTTGGGATAAACACCCAAACGCAATCTCTGTGAAGAGCAAACCAAAGTTTAGATATGTCTATTTATTAGGTAAAAACAGGCAGGAAAAAAGAGAACTTAAATCAAAGTATATGTGGGCTGACTTGCCCTATCCTAAAGAGAGGGAACTTTAATTATATGAATAAACTAGAGTTTGTAGCTTCCAATACTGAGAGGAAGGTAGCTAGAGACCTTTCCGAAGAATTAGGGGTGTTGCACAATTCTATACGAAGGGGAAACGGCAACTTTGTAGGTTATCTTGCTGAGGTAATACTGGCTGGAAGAACAAAGCTTCGCAGAGAGCAGTCATACGATTATGATTTGGTTGGAAACAAGATGACGTATGACGTAAAGACAAAACAACGCAAAGTTCCAGCACAGGAAGACTATTCTGCGTCTATAGCGGCATACAATCCTAATCAAGACTGCGATGCCTATATTTTTGCTAGTGCGTATAATAGAAATGATGTATGGACAGTTGAGTATTTAGGCTGGATGCCAAAAGAGGAGTATTTTGAGAAGGCAACGTTTCATAAGAAGGGCGATTTAGACCCTAATGATTTTACAGGAAGAGGGTGGCGATTTAATGCAGACTGTTATAATCTGCTTTATCGTGATTTATACCCTATAGAAGAACTTGACATCTTTTAATTATTATCATAGAATTTACTCAGAGTACAGGTTTTCTTTCTACTCTCTCACAACCTCCTTTCTCATCAGGGCTGGTGTAGCTTCCCCTTGCTATATCAGTCCTGAACCTTTATATGGAAGGATTTGTGCAGAGTATTAGATGTATAAATTTATGTCTAGTGTCTACTTGCAAGAATACTTGCTCTTATGAGGCACAAATAAAATATTACAAGCTTTACAGAATATGACCTCTTTAGAGCACAAATAAGGAAAGGTGATTTATGCAAGACTTTGTAAACAAGTACGGTAAAGTTGACGGCGCATACTGGTGGGCTGTACGAAAATACGAGCAGAGCGGTAAGGGCAGTATTCCTGACCGCATAAATAGCGTTGTAACTGCAACTAAGGTAATTCTTAAAGACGCAAAAGGCGAGACCTTAGCAACATACTCTATTTCTAAAACGAAAAAGGCAGGTAAAAGTGAAAAATCGAGTAAAAGAACTTCGACAAGTTCCAGCGAACCAGATATTGCCGAACAAGAATAATTGGCGGGTTCATCCCTCAAGTCAGGTAAAACTCTTCCAAGATATTTTAGATGATATTGGATTTGCTGACGTTGTGTTGGCATATGAAAGTCAACGTGAGGGCGGTAAGCTAGTTTTGGTAGATGGGCACATGCGGGCTGGTTTATTGCAAGATGAGATTATTCCAACAATTATCTTGGATATTTCAGACGAAGAGGCGGACACCCTTCTAATGACTTTAGACCCGCTTGGCTCTATGGCTGAGGTCGCAAAAGATAAAGCGTCAGCACTTTTGTCCAACCTTAATGTGGATATAAAAGACCAACTTTCAAATGTACCAGACCTTGAAGGATTGATTCAAGAAACATTAAAGAAAAATCCAGTGAGGGATAACGCAGAAGGGAAATATAGAAGACCGTTTATTTGTCCTCATTGTGGAGAGGAAATTGAATTTTAATGGAACAAAGAGACGATATAAACCCTTGGGATAGACTCCCAGATGAAGACACAAAATGGTTTGATAGGTTCGATAGATTCTATAGACCACAGGGAGCAAATAGAACTCTTACTGAGGCATATCGTCAATACTATCAGGAACAATATGGAAGTCTTCCAGATAGACCCGGCTATACAACTTCATGGGGTAATGTAGCTAAAGAATGGAAGTGGAAAGAGCGTGCTGAGGCATGGGATGTAGAGATTCGAAAAGCACGGATAGAAGCGGAAAAAGAAAAAAGCGTTGAAATGGCACGCAGACATATTGAAGCTTCTCAGGCTTTGCAAGCATTGGCTCTTGAAAGGATTTTGAAGGACGGAATTAAGGATGTTCCAACGGCTTTGAGAGCGTGGAGGCAGTCCGTTGAAATAGAAAACAAAGCTAGAGGTATTCCAGAACATATTGCGAAGGTTGCGGAATTAACAGATGAGCAATTACGAAGAGAACTTGCTAGGAGGCTTGCCAACGTCGAAGTGGGAAGACGCCCTAACCGGGATGAGCCGACAAGACATGGAAAGTCTTCTGGCGGGGCTGATTCAAGCGGAAAGTCAGGGAGTGACCCCTCCGAAGCTGGGGAAAGTCTCTCGGACAGCCCTTAAATATAAAGACAATATTCCTCTATTTGTTGAGGAGATATTGAACGTTACGCCACGAGCTACTCAGGAGCGGATACTAAATCTTCTTACTGATGTGCATCGTGTTTGCGTGCGTAGTCCTCGTGGATATGGAAAAACTGCGTTAGCTTCATGGGTTGTTTTATGGGCTTTGACTGTATTCGAGAATGTGAAAATTATCACAACCGCTTCTGCATGGCAACAGTTAACAAACGGTCTCTGGACGGAGATTGCTAATTGGGCTGAGGTTGGTAATTGGGATAAGGTAGACTTAGCTATTCGCAGAGATAAAGAACTTACAAAACATCGTCTTGAATTAGGGTCTAACAGATTTGCTTTTGCTGTAGCTCCTAAAGACCCTGCTAAGATAGAGGGTACACATGCAGAAGTAGTTGTGTGCATTATTGATGAGGGTAAAGCGGTTCCTGATGATATTTGGGATGCTATCGAGGGTTCGTTTGTCGGCGCAAAAGAATATTATTACTTAGCAATCAGTACCCCCGGCACGCCAAGAGGACGATTTTACGAAATTCATGCCAGACGTGAGGGGTTAAAAGACTGGACACCTGTTCATGTAACAAGAGAAATGGCTTTGGCAGAGGGTGTTCCGGGGTTCAAAAAGTTGATGGAAACCAGAAAAGCACAGTGGGGAGAAACCGCTCCATTCTTCCGTCAGCAGTTTATGGCTGAGTTTGCACAGGACGAAGAGAACGCCCTTATTCCTATGGATTTTGTAGAAGCGGCAATAGAACGATGGTATGCTTTGTCTGATATACCTAATCATAAAAGACATCTAGAGGTGATTGGAATGGATGTTGGCGGTGAGGGGGCTTCTAGCACGGTCATAGCGAAGCTTTATGACGGAACCTATATCTCCCTACTAGAGGAGTATAAAAACCCTGATACTGGGGCTAATATAGGCATTCTGAAAAAAGTTTTAGGTAAGAGCTACAACAAAGATAAAGGAAAGTATGAAGCTAGAGCAAATGTTGATGTGATTGGTATTGGTGTTGGAGTTGTTGATGGATTTAGAGACGAAGAGAAATATAATGTTACGGGAGTAAATGTTTCTAAGCCTACAAAAAAGAAAGACGCCACAGGTACAGTTGGTTTTTATAATCTACGGTCTTATTTATACTGGAGACTTCGTGAACGTCTAGACCCATCTATTACTCCAGAAGAGGAGTTGTTATGCCTACCCCCTGACGATGATTTGGTTGGGGAGTTGGTATCTATCAGATATAGAATGCACGCTAACGGCTACAAGGTTGAGCGTAAGGATGAAATCAAGCGAAGGTTGGGTAAGTCTCCAGACAAGGCTGATTCACTTTCTCTTCTTATGTATGATGACAGTAAAGGAGCACGAATTACTGTTTATGAGGCTGAGAATCCGTTTTTTAGTTAGTTGATAAATAAAATTATTATGAGTAGAATGAATTAGATATGTGGAGGAATTATGGCAGATAAAAAAGAACAGCAAGGCATCGCCTATAATTATACAGAAGAATTTATAAAGACTGTAGATGAGATGTTTATGGCGGTACATGCTGAGTTTAGCAATGAAAAAGCGGAGCAGGAAGACAAGCAACGAGTTTCTCAATATGTGGAAAATTGGGATTATTATGATGGCAAGATGCGGGAGTTTCTTAAAACTAAGCCGGGCAAGCCAAATGATAACGTTATTGTCAATTTATGTTCTGTTCTAATTGATAGAACCACCGCCAGACTTTTTGGGGATGCTTCGAAGGGAGAAATGCTTTCTTTTGATGTTGAAAAGAAGGCTGAATTAAAATCAAAAGAAGCTCTCTCAAGAGAGGGAGCAATGACCCCCGACGATGCTAACAAATTACTCGAAATTGAAGCACATGAATATCTAAAAGATGTTTGGGAACGTAGCGGTGGTCTGGATAAGATTTTTAATAGTACAGGTGTTTATGGTAGTGTGACTGGACACTTTGCTTTCAAGCTTGTAATGGAAGATGAAGGAGCACGGGTAGTTGTCCTTGACCCCGGCATTCTAAGTGTTCTGACTGCGCCTGATGATAAAGATAAAATCAGGGCATATAAAATTGAGTACGAAGTATATAGAAAAAATCCAGATGACCCAAATAGCGCAATCAAGAAAGCTACTTTTCGGCAGTTGATTGTAAATGGTAAGTATTATGGGCTTGATGATAGTTGGTATATGCAGGACTTCTATACTTTCAGAAAAGCCGCAGGTGGAAATACTTACGTTTGGATTGTAGATAGTCCTCTAAATGTTTGGCAGGTTTGTCCTATTATTGATGGACAAAATTTACCTCACCCAAGAGATTATTTTGGCATGTCGGACATGCACAACGTTACCAGACTGAACGATGAAATTAACTTTATTTTGTCTAACGTTAATAGAATTATTCGGTATCATGCTCACCCAAGAACAATCGGTATTGGAGTAGACCCCAAGGAGATTCAGGAAACAAACGTTGAATCATTTTGGGCTGTTTCAGCTACCCCTGACGAAGCAAAAATCTATAATCTTGAGATGGACAGTGATTTGCAATCAACGTTCCAATTTTTCCAGATTATTCGTGAGGCTTTTTGGACAATTGGGCGTGAGGCAGACCCTGCTGTGTTCAAGGAAAAGATTGGCAATGTTACAAACTTCGGTTTGCGTGTTTTGTATCTTGACGCCTTGAATAAGCTAGGACAGAAGCGTAGTACCTATGGAACGGCGTTCAAAAAGCTTGGAGAATCTCTTTTATTCCTGAGCAATAATGAAGAGTTTGAGAATTATACCTTGGTTACTCATTGGAGTGACCCGCTTCCTACAGACCCAAGAGACCAAGTTGAAACTATGATGATGGAAGCAGACCTTGGTATTCTGTCTAAGGAAACTGCGGCACTTATACGTGGTAGAGACTGGCAAGAGGAAAAACGTAGGCTTGAAGAGGAAATGCAAGACGGTGATTTAGGTGAAAAACTACTGTCTATTATGCGTGGAGAATCTCCCAACAGCGGTAGTTTGAGACAATATGAAGGTTCAAAGGGTGGAAGACCTGATGGAAGTTAGACAAGTTACGTTTCCTGAATTGTATAGAATCCTTTCCCCATATGTAGTTGGGTACAAGTGGGGAAGGGATACAATCAGAGACCTATGGCTAAAGGGTGCTCCAGTACCGCAGGACGTTTGTCCGGGTGGAGTACCCTGTAAAGCCTACCCCTACTGTAATCATATCAGGCGATTTATTTATCCTAATCATTTGCAGGAATGGTGGGATGATGTTTCGGATAGAGTTTCTTTAGACATAGCGGTTAGTGCGGTCTTCGAACGACACTAAGTTCCGCCAAAGCTTTTTCTAAGGCACTAGCACTAATGTTCTTATCTATTGTGTAGACATTTAGTGCTAGATTTCGTTCCAAACCAACGTTTATACTTACTCCTGTCGGCGTGATAAATTTAGAAAGAGTGATTAAATCATCGGCGTTTGTGAAAGCACGGATTCCAGTATCCCATGAATAAAGTTGCTGTGCAAGTAAAGAGATAGTAAGTTCTGGAAATTTCGTGACCCAATTTTTGAAACAATTTTTACACATGGCTAGTGCTAGGGTGCTTTGTAAGGCTCTGTAGTTATCCAAAGTTGTTATAGCGTGTGTGTTTTTATCCCCCATTACTTTAGAAGGACAAAGATAGTTACCCATTAGGATGGGAAGACCTACCGCAATCTCAGTAGGATGATACTGACATCGTAGTAGACCTTCCGCATCATAAAAGGGTTTATTGATTTTATAGCTTATCTTTTTCATTTTGTATCTTTTTATATAGGTCTGGTACATTTTCTTTAAGTACCGTATTTAGTATGCTTACCTGCAAAGCGAGAAGAATTGTATAGAGGTAGACAAGAATCTTCAATAAAATCCTGATAACAATCACAGGGATTTCAAGTAGTGCATACAGAATAAACGTTGATGCTGTTTCTATAATACTAACTAACTTCGACATTAATTTTCGTAGCCCATTTTGGTAGCGGGGTGATTTGTCCATTGTAGCCTCCTTTTTGTTCAATAATACAGATAATTACCGTATCAATTTCTTTTGGCTTTGAGGGCATCCAATCAGGGGTGTATCCATCTGTAAAGACGATGGCAACACAGGGTTTTGATTTAGCCGCTTCGAGCAAACCAGCGTTCATATCAGTTCCACCCCCGCCCAAAAGATTAATTTCCTTTTTTGTAAAGACCCTTTGTGCAGAATAGGCATAAGAATCACAGGCAATTACCTCTACAGAACTTTCAATAGCTTTGATAACTCCCTGAGTCTCGCCAAGAGCACGGTCAAGGTCTTCGCTATTCATACTTCCTGAAGTGTCAATAACAATAGATACATCAGGCTTAGGACTGCGCATGGTTGGAAGTACGATGTTAGGAATTGCGGATTGGCGTCTTGAAGGGCGATGGTAACTATAGTTTGAACGCCCTGCATTAGTAGCCAAAGCTCCACGAATACTACTTCTAAGTTGCTGTCTCCAGTCAATTTTTGGATGTAACTTTTCGTTAGCCCATCGTTCTGCATATCCGGGGGCTTTTCCTATGTTCTTTTCAATATCATGAGCAACCTGCTGTCTTATCAGTTCTCCCTCACCTTCGCCAGTGGCAGGTATTGGATTTCCCTCTTCGTTTTTTGAGTCAGCACCAAGTTCCCATTCCTTTGTTACGCCTCCTGCACCACTTCCATCATCTCCAGAAACGCATGAGGGGTGGTCTCCTAATTTTTTGGCTATTTTATTTCTTAGAGATTCCAATTCTTTTTTGGCATTTTCCATTTCTTTTTCATTAAATATCTTATCGTAATAAAACTCTGTCATCCCATGATTAGGAAGATTGAAAGCGTCTGGAGTAACAGGGGTTAGCGGAAACTCCATTTGTTCCTCTATCAAATCATCATTGATTTCACAGTCTGCGGCATAGTTCCATACTTGATGCTTATACATGGTTTCAAACGACCTGTCGTTACTATCTATTCCCATGATTTCTGCCCTTGTAGAATGGTCTCTGAGAAGGTGCCATACTTCATGAATAAAGACTGTAGCAAGAGTATCTACACTCCACTCTTCAACCATTTTAGGGTTATAGTAAAGTCGCCAATACTTATCAACGCCCATCGTAGGAACAGCTTCCGTTTTGACGGGGTGCATTTGCCAAATAGCGGCAGATAAATAACTCGCCTTACTAACAGCCCTTAGTCGTCCAGCTTGGAACTTCAAACTAAGCTCATCACTCATGATATATAGCCTTTCTACTAATTAGATGGACTGTGTGAGGGTGTTCATGATGCTTTCAAGCATATATGTATACTCAGCTTGAATCTTTTCATCAGAACGTTGTTCTAAAAGATTTCTGATGTGTTCATCTGATACACAATGTTGCATCCACTCGAAATCTTTTAGTTTGCCTTCCTTTTCTTCCTTTTCAACAAAATATTGGCAACAAGGAGCAAGTTCATCTTCCATGGGAACCCAATACTCTGCATTACGAAGATGACCCCTCATGGAAGTGCTGATAAGCACGGGGTGAGGGTTTTCAAGACTGAGTTCACCAATCCACCAGTATTTGATTTCCTCTTTTCTAACACCAGCGATGAATTCAACCAAATCGTTAATCATTTCTTCCCTGCTAAGTTGTTTATTCATTTCTTCCCTCCACTTTCTCTATAAGACGGACGTAGGTTTTTACAAATATCTTATCGTTAATTGTCATTCTACTTTTCAGTGATGCCCATTTTCTATAGGACAGGTTACCATTTAGAGCAAAACGTTCTGGTTGAGTGTAAAAAGCGTCAAGAATATACTCATAACCAATTGCAAACATATAGTCTTCCCACTTTAAATTTGAGCAAAAGAACTTATCCTTTTTCAATTCTTTTAGCTTTATAGTTCTTTTCATTCAAACCCCTTTCTTTAGAAGACTATGATAATTCCATAAAAGTATTCTTTGTGGGATGGAACGATGCCTAGAGCAAATCCCTCAATTGGAACACCGTCCCATCCCATTCTACTAAATAGCAGTAAATCAAGCCCAAGCAATTTTATCACCATTGGTTGAAAAAAGCAACCTCCAATTTATTTTGACAGCAGTCCTGCCGCCCTGAGAATAGGCACAAATTCCCTAATGTCCATAGGAATGGCAAGCTTTGAGTGTTTACCACGGGCTTTGGCAAGGGTCTTTACAGGAATAGCCGCAATATCGGCACGATTTCCTTTTGCGGCTTTTCCTAAAATATCCCATGCCGCTTCCCAATTATGTTTTGTAAGATTGGTAGATGCTTCTGCTACTACTGCGGACAGGGTAGCAAAAACCTTATCTCCAGTAGAAGGAAGAACAAAACTATCAGGATTTTTGAGAAGGTCAGCGGGGTTTTGAAGGTCAAGGTTATTTACCCAATGTAAAAACTCAGTAGCCGCTCCTTTTCCAATAGTGCCAACAAGAAGCATGAGCTTAACATTATTGTCTGCTCCTACACTATCACAGGCTCCTAACAATATAGCCCCATTTTCCCAAGAGCGTGGAGACGCCCAAGCACCTCCAGCCGCTTCAATATCTTCTGGTTGGTTGATAAGAAGGGCAGGGCGATGATGAATAAAGGAAGTGACAAGAGATACCGCTTGCTGGATTTCATCCTTCCAATTTTCAGGAAGAACTACCACGTTACTTTCTGTTTGCCAACCATTCATCATTCCTTCAACCCATGTTTTAGGTTCGATACCCCAATCAAGATGAACAAAGCGGTTTGCCAAGGCAGAGCTTAGTGTCCATGTTCCTCCACTGGTAGATGTAGGATTAGCGGCGGCGATAATCTTTGTATTTTCAGGAAGTGTTGTGTCACCAACCGCACGTTCAAACACTACTCGCAAAAGTGCCGCTTGCACAGCAGGAGGAGCGGTAGAGATTTCGTCCAAAAACAAAAGACCGTCTCGTTCTGATTCAATAATGCGGGTAGCCCAATTAGGGGTAGCAAGAGCAACGGAACCGTCTGACTGAATAACTGGAAGTCCAGCAAAATCAGCAGGTTCACGAATAGAAGCAATCACAGTTTCCGTGTGATAGCCAAGGGTTTCAGATACAAGGTTAATCCATGAGGTTTTACCTGTACCGGGCTTTCCCCACAAAATAGTAGGAATACCAGACTGCAGAGCAATCATGGCGGCGGTCATTTGAGTAGAACTTCTATATTTTTTTGTCATAGATATTTCCTTTCGCTAATTAGGAACGGACACGATAATTATAGCAGAAGTGAGTAAATTGGCAATAGTACCGTGGTACTATCAGAGGTGAGTACCAACAATTACAGCACCATGATGCCAAGCAAGTATCATATTTGTGACTTGAATTACATTGTTAGGCTTACCTTCTAGGGTAAAAGTAAGAACGGTATTTACCTCTTCCATTTTGATAGCAACTTTTCCCATAATACAAGCCTGTAGGAGAAAGTTTTTATATGGAATCATATAGTTTTTATGTATAAGGTCAATTGAGGAAACAGAAGTGAGCCTATTTTCTTCGTTGTCTTCTTCTGAAACAAAAGGTCTGAAGTTTAGAGGGAGTTTTTCATTAGTCATGATGACCTCCTAACGAATGTGAGAGATTTTGAATCCCTCTTGCTGACATAATTGTACCGCTTTTGATTTTGTTTCAACCTCACAATATTTATACCAGCGTTTCTTTTGGTCTGAGTACAGTTCGATGATGGTTCCCCCGTGATTTTTCTTTAGACGTGCAAGCTTTTCTTCCATGATACACTCCTAAAAGTTTTGGTTTTTTCTATACTACACGAAAAATAAGATTTTTGCAAGACCCAGTTTATGTTCTGTTTTCTAGAATATGTTTTGCAAAAGTGTACTCCTTCTCAAGGTTTTTTAGGGCTCGATAGAAACTGTGTATTTCTTCTGTTGATAAAGAATCTAAAGTAATTGGGCTCCATTCGTCACTATCTAAGGCAATGAATTCTAGGGCATTGGTGAGCATTTCTTTTCCAGAAAGCTCTCCAGTTAAATAAAGTAAATTGGAATCATAATATATATAAGCATACCACTCATCAGGAGAGGAAATATGTTGGTGTATTAGCAGAATAATGAAATCATTTTTAATTATATGAGTCATCGTCCCTCAACAACTTTTCATAGGTTTTATTTAAACACTCCCTAACTATAGGGTAGTCTCTTTTTTCAAGCATTGTTATTGTACAAGAATCCCAACGCTCTATATCTTTGCGTATAAAAGGAAGTATTTTTGTTTGTCTAATTCCTTCCTCTAACAAAGAATCAATATAATAAAACTTGTCTTTATAGAGAACATATAAAAACCAGCTACCGTTTTTACTGTTTTTATGGATGAGTAAAGTTTTCATGGACTCCTCTTTATATATATATAGAAAGGAACAACGCATATAAATATAGGCGCATAACGCATATAAATATAGGAGAGCGTGGTGGGACTCGAACCCACAACCGTCAGATTAGAAGTCTGATGCTCTAGTCCGTTGAGCTACACGCTCATCTAAGACCTTCATTACGGTCTTTATTGCACTTGAATAGATAATTATTTTTATGCTGTTTATAAAATTTTTATCGTAAAACTCATTTTCTCCTTCAAACAAATAGTTAGCATTAAACTCTTTTCTAATCGCAGACAGCGTTTTACCTTCCATAGTCATGGCAAAATAAAGTCTGGCACGAGTTCTATGCTCTTTTATGGCATCGTTGAAAATCTGAATGTCCGTTTTTTCTTCCTTTGTATATTTCATTGCCTGCTCCTTACTGCCTGACTATTGCCTGATACTGCCTGATTGCCTGACTACTGCCTGATACTGCCTGATTATACGCCTGTGTGTGTGCAGGCACAATAGTACCACGGTACTATCCTGACAAAGTTTGTCCGATTAGGAATAATACCTAAAATGTCTGGTTTGGTCTGCTTTTCTGCGCTTAGGACAGTATACCACGGATTTTGAAAAATAGTACCACGGTACTATTGCAATGTGGCAGTAAATACATATAATAGGAGTTGTCCGAAGCATAGAAGGGAGACTAACATGCCAAAAACAGAGAAAATGTACATCACAGAAGAAACGATAATCGGCTATGAGGAATGCGCATATTGTGGTTATCCGTTTGATTTTGAGGAAGATGGTTATACGGTAGAAGTGAAATGTTCTGATGGCGTAATTATGGAGTATGACGGTATGGTATTCTGTTCAAAACAATGTCTTCGTGATTATTATGGGGATGATGAGTATATCACTTTATAATAGTACCAGAATACTATTGAATCTCAATAAAAACCCTTTATAATATAATTAATCGACCGCAGAGAAAGGAAAACAAAATGTCCACAAATTATAAAGAAACACCAAAAACAACGTGGAAAGACCTTCTAAATGAAGTGATTACAGAGGAAGGGGTTATCTCAGAAGCCTTCAAAGCATTCCATAATTACAGTGTAGGGAACCAAATTATGGCATGGACTCAGTGTAAACAGCGTGGAATTCAACCTTCCCCCATTGCGACAATGCGTAATTGGAACAGGATGGGCAGGAAGGTTAAAAAGGGTGAAACAGGTTTGTGGTTGTGGAACCTGTTCAATAAGACCTATAAATGTCCCGATTGTGGTGGAGCAGGATGTCCTGAATGTGACAATACAGGAAAAAAACACTTCTATAAGTTTGCTCTGAAACGCTGGTGGTTTGCTCTTGAGCAGACAGAACCTATTGACGGAAAAGAACAGAAATGGCAGGAAAACCTTCCTACTTTCCTGACAGACAATATTGTACAACGGGTTAGTAAACTTGATATTGACGTAGTGCCGTTTGAATTTGTGGACGGCAATACAATGGGATATGCTCAGGAAGATAGGGTTGCGGTATCGGATTTGTGCCAACATCCTTTTCATACCATCGTACATGAAATTGCACACGTTCTTTTAGGGCATACAGGACAGGACAATACAATGAAAGATAGTGCCATCCTTACTCCGAATCAAAAAGAATTGGAAGCAGAGTGTGTAGCATATATCGTTTCCCATGTTATGGATGTCGAGAAGGATGCACAGGCAGAAAGTAGAGGATATGTACAGGCGTGGTGGAAGGAACAGCAGGTTCCAGAAGAATCCGCTAGGAAAATCTTTTCCACGGCACAGAAGATTTTGAATGTCTTCAAAGCAGAGTAGCTTTATCCGAATTGGGGAGAGGATTTTCCTCTCCCCACAAGGGAAGGGGAAATATCATGCCAGAGATTAATATAATGCCAACGTTTGTAGTAGGTGAATTTATACCAGAATACTCCGATACGGATTTGGAAGTAGGACGATGTTCCTGCTGTGGAACCCGGCTAGAGGAAAGGAAAACGGCATTTACAGTTTATAAGAAAGTGTATTATACGGGGGGTGAGATAACCTTTGAACGTGAGGATGGCGGGTTTTGTTCTTTAGAATGTCTTATAAATGCCTATGATAATGTTCTCAGTGTGTTACATGAATTTCATAATCTTGAAACAGGTAGAACAGAGTATGAAAAATAGTACCACGGTACTATTGTGTTCTATCTGAAAATGCTTATAATGAATATATAAACCGGAAACACCTACCAGAAAGGACAATACCATGAATCGTGAAACTGCAATGCAAATGCTGGAATCGTTGGCACAAGGTCAGGGCATTCTGGTCTCTAATAATAATGACGAAGTACCTGAATCAGTGTTTCCCACAATTCACGACATTCCCGGAGTAGACCATTGTGGTTTTGGTCTTTTCCAGAAGAATCTGGACAACGGTGGAAAGATGTTTTTTAACGCTGGTGGTGCAATGTCCAGAGAAGAAAGCTTTTCGTGGACATCCGTTTGGGGAAGTGACCAGAAGGAGGTGAATCTGGTTGCAGGTCTGGATGTTGAAAAGCAGAAAGCTTTTCTGGAGAACATTATTTTGGGATAACCTTCCCCTGTCTGTTCTGGCACAATCTTCGGATTGTGCTAGAGCAGAACGGAGAATCCGCAGACAGCGAAAGGATAAGACAATGGCAGATAAGAATTATTCTGTAACCATGACGCAAATTAACGGAGACCTGAGAAGTTTATCAAGTGTAAAGGCGATGGCAACAAAACTGATTAAATATTTTGGATACAAGTATGTTGCCATTTACATCGGAAAGCAGGATTTTGATAGATATGTTAATTCTTCATGGTGGAAAAGTAAATATATATCAGATAGGCGCAGATTAAAAATCAGGTCTTACCATCTGAGTACAGAAAAGGATTTTGGTGCAGAATTGCCAGAAGGCGAAGTGTGGTATTGTGTGGATGAGAGGAATGCTGGTGGAATGTAGTACCACGGTACTATTGTGTCTGTAGATAAAATGCGTATAATTATATATATAAACGGAAACAATCAGAGAAGGGAATTGACATGCTAAATTTATATAAATACGGAGAAGCAGACAAGGCATTGGACATTTTAGAGGCAACCTTCGACCTGAGTAGAATTGATTTGATGGTTAGGAATGGGTTTGATAGAGAAGCTTATTTACGGGCAATAAAGGCACATAAGGAAGATGATATTGCAGTAGAGCATCCTTTCAATTATATATCTAAATCTGAAATGACCTTGGTTGAACATACGATAGAACGTTTGGATGCCATTCAAGATGCGGCAGAGAAGATTTTACAGAAAAGCTTTTTCTATACCACCTATTGTTTGCATGTACCGAAAGGTCATACTTGGAAACAGGAATGGAGGTCTGCAATTTATGATTGTTATGGCATGTTAGTAAAAACGTTTGTTGGTGAATCCTGTTCTGATGTCTCTGCTCAGGCAGTACATTATGCGAAACGTAGAGGATGCAACGTAGAAGAATTCTAAAATAGTACCACGGTACTATTGCAGTCGTAGACAAAACGTTTATAATTATATATAGACCGACACAACCAGAGAAAGGAAAATGCAATGGGATATTCATGGGCAAATGACATACTACAGGAAACAGAGAATCTCCGTCTGAGTTTAGAAATGCACTTCGCATACAATTGTTATCCTCCCATCCCACAGATTATGTTAGATTGTGCAATCGAAGCAATTGAAGCTTGTCGGGATGATGAATTCTATAAAGATATACGGACACCGGTTGAACATCGAAGATTTGGTTATTGGGTTCCTGCACAGCAGATTGTAAACGCATTGCACTTGGAAGCTTTCATTTAGAGAAAGGAAACTGAAATGGCGAAACTTACTTATTTAGACCGCAGTAAATTATTCACAGCGTATAATCTTCGTAAATGGTCAGTCATTAAAGATGACATGCTTCAACCTGAGGAACGTGAGACTCTCATTAAAAAGTGTGACAATGCGATGGGACAATTGCAAAGTAACAAGGGGAATGACATTCTAAATATATATCAGTATGTTCCTCTGCGGAGACGGTATGAGGAAAGGCACACAAAGTAGATAAACATAGTCTGAATATATATAGGAACCGAGACCTGCTTGTGAAATATATCACAGGCGGGTTTTGTTTATAAACCTAAACGCATATAAATATAGGAACGTAAACGCATATAAATATAGGTGGGGGGAGTGGTACAGGTAGTACAGGGGAAAAGGTCAGAAAAACGCAGACCCTTTTGTGCAGAGACTATGCCAAAATCGCTGTCTAACAGGTTTAAAAATCAAACAGGTGTTGGGATATACTTTTCTCTCTAAAAACGCTTAGAATGCCCTTCTGATGCCTTGAGATTATTTTAGGAAAGCCTAAACAAAGCTCATGTATTCAAGTAAACCTTTTCCGCAGACAGAAACAGCAAAAAAACCTGACAAATAAAATCAGAATAATCTGGGATTATTCATTGCCTGACTGCCTGCTTGTGGGGGAAGAGAATTGCCTGATTGCCTGCTTGAGTGATTGCCTGAGAGAGGGTTGCCTGCATATTGCCTGCATACTGCCTGCTCTACTGCCTGATAGCATGCGTGTGAGCATGCGTCAGCGTGCGTGAAATTTTTCACAAACCCCCCATTGTGAATTTTTTCACAATCAATGCGGACATGTTCTATCCGATTAACCGTTGGCATGCATGCGCAAGCTTAGGATATAATCCAGACCTATAATGTCTGATTAATCCCCTAAGCTTGCGTCAAAGCTTGCGTCAATATGTCAATTGTAAGGTGAACCTAACATAGACTCCCTACGATTCAGACCTGAGCATTTTACTATAGAATCCGCAATAGTGCAAGGATTCTAATTAAGAATCGACAGTGAAAATAAAATCCATCTTCCAGACCTTAGAATAAATGAATCCATTGTATGTAAGGCAAGGATAAGGTTTAATTATTCTCTTTTCTTTTCTTTTCTTTTTTCCTCTTTTCTTTTCTACTCTTTTCATTTAAACGATTAAAATAATTTGGTGTCAAAAAACCTTAATTGGACAATTTATGTCAGATTGTCAAAATCACTTGACTCATGCCATAATTCATGTATACTGATTGTAGTCCGATATAACGATAAGGATAACAGTATGAATAAGAATAGAATATATCAGAGCATAATTGAACGTGAACGTACTAAGCATGTTGAGTGTTCAAATTATCTTAAGGCACTGTACAGCATGCGCAGGAACCCAAGCTTAAGTGAATCTGAATTAACGGACATTGAATCGAGAATTGCTGAAGCCTTACAATACATGGATAGAATCGACCTTAACATTATTGTTGCACTACGTAACCTTAACGCAAGTGAAGGGAGTCTATAATGAGGCACAACGTTTTTACTACCTGTAATCGCAAATTGCACAAGCTAGCGGACTATCTTGGAATACCGCAGTCTAACATTAAAGTGTTAAATCTCCCCGCCGGATATACTTGTCATGGTGCTGGGGAGTGTAGAACATATGCTCATCCCGCCACTGGTAAAATCGAGCAACAAGGCAACGTTAGGTGCTATGCCGCAAGTATCGAGTCTCGATGTAAAAACGTTAGAAAAAAGGTTTGGGATAACTTTAATCTGATATCCGGTTGTGACTCGTCATATGATGTAGCTACAATGTTACATTCTATGCTTAGGGAATTCCCCAAAGTGCAAGTAGTACGATTACATGCTCACGGGGATTTTATGACTGAGGCATACACTGGGGGGATTGTAAAGCTTGCGCAATGGAACCCGGATATTGTGTTCTATGGCTATACCAAAGCCTTACGGACGATATATCCTTTCATGGGGGACATTAATAGATTGCGCAACCTTAGGCTAACCTACTCTTTGGGTGGACGATTCGACCGTCAATATTTTAATAGTAGAATGTCCGGCGGCATGTTCTATAAAATGCGATATTGTGATATCGTAGATGAGAATAACATGTCATTAATCCGCAATGAGTGGTGCTATCCGGCACTCCCCATAGATGTAGATGACACTCATGCATACTTTGGCAAGGTGGATTTTTCAGTACAGATTCATGGTATGCAACAAGCGGGGAGTCGTGCGATGGATTCGGTTCAAGCTTTGAAAGTGAAGGGAGTCTAACATGCATACCAACGTAGAATTCTACAATCCCGAATCGTTGAATAAAAAAACCTATAATAGAATTGTCCGGGAGAATCGTAAAATAGAATCCAACCTTCAGAGGAAAAGCATTAAACGTTCTAAGCGCAAAGAATCACGTACAGCATAACGTATAACCTACAATAGAATAATACAATAGAATCTCCCCCATAATCGGGGGAGATTCATTTTAAGCCACTAGAATCGGATTCTAAGCGGATTTTATAATGAGTCTATATATAGATATATGAAAGTGTAGTAGTGTAGCTTAGGGTTCGATTCTAGTGATTTTACCTTAGGACATGCTAGAATCGGATTCTAAGCCTTGTTTAATCCATCACGATAGATATATCCTACAATGACATTAAATCCCCTTAGAATGCGATTCTAGCACTATCAAGCTATAGTCTAGTATAGATTCTACAGGGGGAGAATCCGTTAGGCTATGTTTTCACCTAGCGCAGCATACGCCATGCCATCCCTTCACCTTGATTTTACTTTGAGATTATCACGTCCTATTGATATATACGGTAAGCCTAACATGCAATTAATTATGAGACGGTCTAGCAATTGTAGGGGAATTATGCTTACGATAACTTAACTTATCATAACCATGCAATGACTGTTGCAAGATGAGGATGGAATGTGAAACTTTTCACAACTAGAACGCAATGTTAAGGACAGGTGAAAATTTTCACAAACCCGCATAGTACCTGAGTACCACTGGAGGGGGTGCTTAGGGGGTATAAAGTTACGAATGGGATAGGTGCAAATCAATTCGGGGGAAATTATTTTAATTTAATTAGAGCCTTTTTCTGAGAACCGCCAACAAAACGTCCAATGTTGGGTAGCTAGAACTCCTATGCAAAACGCTACAAGTATGATGAGTTTGTCTAAAATAGACATATTTAGTATTAATATCTACATAATAGGTCATTCCTGCTTCGTTTTTTAGGATGGCTAGTTTAGTCGGCATTGTTTTTTACCTAAACTTTCTAATAGATGATTTAGTGTGGGATAGCTAAAACTATGACACAGTTTCTTTACTTTTCCATATAGTCTATGCTCATAATAAATCCACAGAGTTTTAGGGTCTACATAGTAAATAAGTTTGCTCCTAGAATCCTTCAAGATGGCTAAAAATTCTTGTTCCGCTAGATTGCTATTCATTGCGCTTTTCTTTCCATGATATACTTTATCCGCTGTTTGAAAAAGGATATGGTTGGAAAAGCTTTGGTTTGTATTAATTCTTGCCGATGGTTTTTAGGGTTGTTGAAATAGATTATCTTCGTATGCACGTCTACCCAATAAGTCCAACCATTTTCAAATTCATATATGGCGATATACGTTGGCAATTTTTCCATCGGCTTATCTCCAGTCCTTTTCAGATAGTTTTTTTATATAGTTACGGAAATCATCCACATTTTTACAGAACAAATAAACATAGGTACCCTGCCTATAAAAAATCATTTTTGTCTTTTTCTTCAAAAGGTAGCATGTGTTATTCGAACGATAAATGACAATATAATCCGGCAATTTCTCCATTAGTCTTTCCACCTTTCATTTATACATACCATTTCGAGTTTTTATTTCTGCCCATAAGAATGCGGAACTCTTTTAGCGAATGGGTAAAATAAAATGTCTGGGCATTCTTCTGATTATAATAATAAACTACGTTATTAGGCACGTTTAGATAAAAGATGCCGCTTTTATTTTTAGCGAGAATTATGTGATTTTTATCCATAAGTAACTTCTCCATTATTGTTGTCTTTTTATGAATTGGCGCAATCTCTTCATAAAATCGGATAAGCAATCATAGGCAGAACTTCGAACTAAATAATGCGCATACCTAGTTTCAGTAAAATATATTTTCTGTGTATGTACATTTACCCAATAAACACAACCGTCTGGAAAATGATAAATGGCAACATAGGCAGGCAAGTTTTCATTCTTATATTTATTCATTGGGCAAATTCTGCGTTTTATAAATCTGTATTATCTGCATAAATTCTTTCAAGTCTCCTGCCGCTGACCGTCTTCTACGAAAAGGTTGTTCTTTAGACGAGAAATAAATCTTCTGAGTTTTGGTGTGTACCCAATAAATAAGTCCGTCACTTCTAGTTTCCCAAAAAGCTATATAAATTGGAAGATTAGTCATTTGTACTCCTGAATAATGCTAATATCGTTTACAATGCCATTAGGATAAGCCATAATTTTTAATCTCCATTTTTAGGAGTTTTACCGTACTGAAATAAGAAATTTTAAGATTATGACATGAAGTATTCTCAGACCAATATACTTTATTTGTGGTTGTGTCTAACCAATAAACTCTCCTTGCACCGTCATGAGAATATTTTAGATGGGTTATGCAAATAAAACGGCAGTCATTTTTCATTTAGGATTTACCTTCTTTCAAAAAGAGGTTGATTAATCCTCTCAAAGCTAACAAAGAAGTACAATAAGAAAGATTCAGATTTTTATCTTCAAAAGACCAATAAAGTTCGTTACTAACAGGATTCAACCAATATAAAATTACATCTTCTTTGTAAGGTAAACAAATAAGACATACATAATCAGTCATTTTTGTATTTTCCTAATCTGGATTTTAATTTATCCATATTCATTTCATGAACCCAAAACTTTTCCGTCTTATTAGTTCCCTTTACAGTTCGTTTGATAAAATAGTCATGGCGTTTATAGTCATAAAATAAAATCCATGTAGCTTTGTTATCACTAAACTTTAAAAAGTATTGAATCATTAATTTTCTACCTTTCTCAACTTCGGTTCTCCATAATAGCTTTTAGATTTTAGCACACATTGTCTAAAAGCTCTATAAGTAAAAGAAAATACTTGAACCGATGAAGGAGAATCGTCGGGAGTATTTTTCCAGACGTGCTCAGGATTTTTATAGTGGTGAAAAGGAGTTTCAATTGAATAGGGCTTTAGCTCAAAGGGAGTTATGTTATAAAACAGTCTACATTCATAGGTATCTACCCCTTGGTAAACAAACTTGCCAATACATATAAGTTTACTTTTATTCACAGCATAATCAAGCCTGCCGTGAGTATAGGTACTGCCATACCAGAGATTTTTAGAAAGTGAGGTCACAATGAAACTCCTTTCTCTAAGGAGGAAAAAAGTGGAGTCAAGCGGCAAAAATAAAAGGTTTAGAATGTTACAAACATTCTGGTATCAATTGTGTGTTTTCCCTGACTCCACTTTCATCAACGAACCGACTGTCAGCCTCAGTATACTACTTTTCTCTAGAAAGTCAAGCTTGACTTATGGAATTGGCGGTAGTAAAATGTGATAAATAACTGAGATTATTTGTGTAGTTTCCGTGTACCTTTTCGGAGAAAGGATTAGTTATCATAAATAAATACAATGATATTCGTCAAAATAGGGCAAAAAAGCTTGATTCATGGACTTACAAAAATGTAGTCAGTGAGTTTCTTGACGTTTCTAAAGAATTAGAACAAGACTTTAGAGCGTTTCTAGCTCTAATGACCCTTTATCCTCCAATGTCAGGAAGGCAGATTCAAAACAGCCAAGACTACCAAAACTTTATCCTGTTAGTTGGGGGAAAGATGGAACGATTCACCGACAACATGATTTCAAGCTTGTCTGAAATCGGTGAAGATTTCTATGACTATGGTCTTAGTGACGCAACAGACATGGCAATCGACCAATTGGGTATTGTTGATGAGGAGGTAGCTTTTGTTGTTGCAATGATGCTTATGGCAGTAACAGATTATGACCCTTCGAGGTGGTTTCCCCAAGGCACTCATTGGTTGCGATGGAAATCCCTAACCCCCGCAATAATCAACGAAATAACTCAGAAAATTCCTGCTCAAATTGGACGTTCAAAAATACAAGATGAATTTCCTATAGACAAACTAATTAGTTCCTTTAGAAACATTTTAGGTACATTAGCAGGATGGGTAACTACAATGGCAAATGCGGCTTTGTGGGGTGATTATGTTTCTGCTATCTTCAACATGATGCGAGGAAATCCGTGGGTATCAGATTGGGTTTGGGTAGCTACTCTTGACCAAAAGACCTGTGCAGGCTGTGTAGCAATGCACGGTACAGTCCATCCTTATTATGAAGAGCTTCATGACCATCCGAACGGACGCTGTATTCCCGTTCCCTTGGTTAAACAAGCTCCCAATTGGATTGGAAATAGGGCTTATAATATAACAAATCCTGATGTTGGTTCTGGTGTTGCTTGGTTTAGACAACAGTCTGTTCCAACACAACGGGGCATTTTAGGAAACGCTATGTTTGAAGCATGGTCTCAGGGCAAAGTAAATCTAGAAGACATGGCAGTAGTTGTGAACAATCCTGCTTATGGAAACATAGTTCGCAGAGCCTCATTACGGGAGTTGCTATAAATGGGCGAAAAAAATGAATGCACCCATAAGGATAAAATCTTGTTGATAGAGAATGAACTGTCTGACCGTCTTTATTGGTGTCCACAATGCAATGATTTTGTTATTTCGTTTATTAATTCCCATAAAACTGGGACAGAGTTTTTTACCAAAAGAGTGTTTTATCCCTCTTCGTTTTTTTCAGCAGGAGGAAAAGATAAATATATCGTGAAGGACATTTATGGTACATGGTTTGGAATGTCTGAAAATAAGGCAGATAGACTTGCGGAGTTCAAATGGTAGCCTTTTTGATTGGTAACGGAGCATCGTTAGATAAAATAAATCTAGACTTGTTTCTCAACAAAACTACGTTCGCTACAAACCGCATACATTTGAAATACCGACAAACCCGTTGGAGACCTACTTATTACGTTATAGAGGATTTTGACGAAGAGAACTGGTTTCAGATGGAAAAAGAAGCTCGCTTTCATGCAGAGCTAGGCTATGAATGTTGGTTTAGAGATAATTTGCGAGACGAATCAGACTATGAGTGGGGAGATAATGTTCATTTCTTTCCAAAATGTGACCCACCACATCCAAGAGACAACGAACGGGCTTTAGGAAATGATGCACGACGTTGGCACTTGCCAGAAATATGCGTTCTTGGAGGCTCAGGTATTGTGTCTATTCAAATTGCTATCCTAAAAGGCTATAATCCTCTTTACCTTGTAGGACACGATGGGAATTACCAATTAGGGCATGGCAGTAATTTTGAGGGGTATACTCAGGGAGGATACGGAAAACTTCACTATGTCATGCAAAGAAACAAGTTGCTCCACATGGGGCATGACGCTTGTTGGCATTGGTGTCAGGAACATGGTATTGACATTTATCAAACCAATCCTGATTCGGAGTTCAAACAATATCCTTATGTCCCTATCAAACACGCCCTAAAATATGGTTAAAACGGAAACAGCATATTTTCAAAAAAGCATCCACTTGAAAATATATTCAAGTTTTCTTTATTGTCAGCTCAGAGATTAAAGTTATTATCGGTTTTCTTTAATTTGCAAATAGCCGCTTGACTTATTTGCATTTAGCCGATAAAATAGGAACAGCATACCCGCCAAGCCTCTGCGAAAGCACGCTCAAATGTGGCGGGTTTTACTTTGAATACAATTTGTAGTTCATCGTATAAAATTTGTATACAAGTATTATCTATTTTGCGCAACAAATCAACTTGACATAATTTTAGCTTATACTAAAATTAGAGTATGTAGGTTTGAATTATCTGGATAATTCCCTACAAAAACTAAATAATCTAGAGAGAAATGGAGAAAAATGGCTAAAACAAATACAGATGAAGTGGAGAAGGTAGAGGGCAAAACGCCTGAAATGGCGGAAAACAAACAGTCTAAAACCCCCACTTCAAAAAATACCCCTGATGAGACCGCTACGGAAGCGGGTAAAAATTCCGGTAAAGCAGAGGGCATTAGCCAAGAAAAAGTTAATGAACTAATTGGTAAGGTTCGAACTGAGGCTAAAGAAGTTGCAACAAAAAACTTTCTAAAAGACCTTGGAGTGGAATCTACCGAAGAACTCAAGGCGTCTCTTGCTGAGTACGCTGAGTTCAAACGAGGACAAATGACTGAACTTGAGAAAATTCAAGCAGACCTTGAATCTCTCAAAGAAGAAAATGTACAGCTTAAAGAAACCTCAACATCGTCACAGACACGGGCGCAAAAAGCCCTTATCAAAGCAGAGGTAGTTAAGCTTGCCGCTAATAAGTTTGCTGACCCGGAAGTAGTTTATAAGCTTGTTTCTGATAATGACTTCGAAGTTGATTTGGAGGCAGGACAAGTTTCCGGCGTAGCAGAGGCGTTAGAGGCACTTGAAGAACAACATCCTTGGATGATTTCGAAACCATCGAAGGTATCTAGTACGAGTGCCACGAATCCTGCTTCCCCTACAAAGAAGCTTGGTAAGTCGGACGAAGACCGCAAAGCGGAATACTTTGGACGCTCAGGTAGTGATTTTTGGGAAGGACGTGGCGTACAGGTACTAAGTGATAAAGAATAACTTATGCTTATACTTATAGGAGATAAAAATGGCATATTCTAAAGTTTCAGACCTTAACAGTCTGTTCAATAGTATTTATGAAGATGCTCTTTTTGTCGCACGAGAACAGAACTTGATGACTCAGCTTGTAACGAACTATTCAGCCCGTGGCTGGATGAGTCGCTACATCTCGATTTATCCTGAAGTTTCTGCGGAAACAGTTGCTGAAGGTGAGGATTTTTCAAATCCTACGACCTTCAATAAGACGACCGAAGCCACCCTTACCCCCGGTGAGGTTATGGCGCAGATTGTGTTGACAGATAGACGCATTGAAACCGACCCAGATGACGCTCGAAGAGACGCTTCTTTGGAACTCGGTAATGCTATTGGAACAAAGATTGATACGGACTTGGTTGGAAACTTCTCTAGCTTTACGGCAGGCGTCGGAACGGCTGGGAACTCTCTGACCTTGGACAATGTTGCGGCAGGTCTTTCGAAGCTCCGCAATGCAAATGCACCGAACCCCATCTACGTTGTGCTCCATCCTTACGGTTGGCATGACATTTGGAACGAACTAGGCACTCCTGCCGCTCACTACGCTTTTCAGGGCGAAGTGGCAAATGAGGCTCTCCGCTCGTTCTTCGTTGGCAGTTGGCTCAACGTACAGTGGTTCACTTCTTCGAATATCAGTGTTGATGATAGTGATGACGCAGTTGGAGCTATCTTCAACCCTCAGGCTCTTGCTTTCGATAGTCGCAAGGCTCCCCTTATGGAACCGGAACGTGATGCTTCGTTGCGTGCTTGGGAACTCAATATGAGTGCGGGATACGCTCATGGTGTGAGACGTGACGCTTTTGGTCAGTCTATTACTCATGACGCTACCGCACCTGCGTAAAGGAGAATATAATGATTGTTCATAAGAAAACTCTTTCAGTCGTTATTCCTGACCCTACCGCAGACGAAAAACTTGTCATTATGAAAGCTCCGTCAGACCATCCCATTACTATTGAAGATGCGTATGTTGCGATTGCTGGCGATGTTGCTGGCAGTACAGCAAACTACATTCAAATCAACCTAATTGATGGTGGGGCGGCTGGCACAGCGACTACAGTCATGTCTGGTACAGCAGGTGGTACGGCTGGTTGGACTGACAATGTTGCTAAGCAGATGGCAATCACCGCTGGTTCAGGCAGACTTGACGCTAGTGATTATCTAGTGTTGAATTATGATGAAACTGGCGCAGTTGCTCCTGCTATGCTTACCGTTATGATTGAGTATGTTGACGGATTGGGCGCAAAAACTAACGCCTAAGAAATAACAAATTATGGGGGAGGCTTGTCCTCCCCTTTATTTTGTCTGAACTTGAAAGGAGGAAAATGAAAAGAATTTTATGGCATTCTAATGCTCCATGGGCTTTGACTGGATATGGTGTTCAGACAAAGCTTTTTACTGAGCGTATCAGTAAGTTAGAAGATTATGAAGTAACAATATCCGCTTTTTGGGGGTTGAATGGGAACCGCCTTCAACTAGGAGACGTTTTAGTTTTACCGGGTTACGCAGACAGCTATGGAAATGACGTAATTTCCGCCCATTGTAAGTTTTCTAGAGCAGACTTACTCATTACACTACTGGATATTTGGGTACTAAATCCTGCTATCGTAAAAAAGCTACCTTGGTTAGCGTGGATACCTATTGACCATGACCCTATTCCAAAACCCGTATTTGAAAGTCTAACAAACGGAAATCCAGTACCCCTAGCGATGTCTAGGTTTGGGGAGAAAAAACTGTTAGAAGCTGGTTTTGACCCCTTGTACGCCCCACATGGAGTTGAATTAGAATATCTAAAGCCAGTTAATCGTAAAGACCTGAGAAAAATGTTTGGTTGGGATGACCGTTTTGTGGTAACAATGGTAGCGGCTAACAAAGGCTATCCTTCAAGAAAGTCTTTTGCTGAAGTTTTCAAAGCATTTAATCAGTTTCAAAAAAAGCACACAGATGCTTTGTTGTACATTCACACAGACTATAACGCTTCTTGGGGGATTAATCTCAGAACAATGGCTAAAAACATTGGTATTCCTAATGATAAGCTCATATTTTCCGATAAATATGATTACATTATAGGACAACCAACTGATGTAGTTCATAGTATTTATGCGGCGTCTGATGTTTTCATGAACCCTGCAAGAGGAGAAGGTTTTGGCGTTCCAATCATCGAGGCGCAAGCAAGTGGACTTCCTGTGATTGTCACGGATTGGACAGCTATGCCTGAACTATGTCATTACGGACTTGCTGTAGATGGACAACTTGTTTATACAAATCAAGATTCATACCAAAAAATTCCTAATGTTAATGAATTGATTAACTCTATGAATTATTTCTATGGTATGTCTGAATCAGAACGAATCAGGAAGGGCAAAGAGGCTTCAAAATGGGTTGAAGAAAATTATCATCCTGATATAATTATAGATAAATACTGGAAACCTGCGCTTAAAAAAGCATACGAAAGGACTGAGGGGAGACGTAATTATTTGGAGGATTAAATGGCACGAAGTGGAGTTAGTTACATTATTGATGAGGTACGGCGTCTCTCTGGAGCGGGAACGGCAGAATTTGTAGTAGGAACAATTTCTTACTTTTCTGATGATACAATAGAGCGCATTTTGGATACTCGCAGGGCAAGGCTTTCCAGACATGAAGTTGTTTTTGAACCTGAACTGTCTACGGATGGGTCTGGTTCTGCTGTTTATCGTCATGCTAAAATTGGCTATGGTTGGGTAGAAGATGACTCTACAGGAACAGCTAATTTTATCGTTACAAACTCTTCTGGAAGTATTTATGGAACAGCCGCTTATACTTTTTCTCCTGAAGATGGGTTTCTGACTTTTTCTTCAAACCAAAAAGGGTCTCAAGTCTTTGTAACTGGTTGGGTACATAATCCATATCAGGCGGCAATGGATGTTTTAGTTTCATGGAATACCCAAATGGCGTTTCAGCCAGATTGGGAAACAGATAATATGAAGGTCAAGCGCAGTCAGCGAGTAGGAGCTATTCAAGCTCAAATTAAAAATCTGAAAGAGCTTGGTGGTTGGTCTCCTGCATTACGCTCTACAAAAATTGCACGCACTGACCTAGATGACGGGAATTAATTATGGATACTCTTGGACTTTCTGATACTGAGCTAACTACAATTAGAAGTGATGTTGAAGAATTACTTCCTGATACTTGCACCATTCAACAGTCTGTTATTACAAATAACGCTGTAGGAGAACCCGTAAGAACTTACTCCGCAAGGGCTGAAAATGTTCCTTGCCGCATAGACCCTGAAATTGTCATGCAAAATGCGTTTGAGTATCTTGGTGGTTTTTCTGATGTTGTAAAAGCCAATAGTGGTTTTCGTCTTACTGTAGCCCATGACCAGACAGTAGAAATCACAGATAGAGTTGTTTGTAATGGTGAAACGTATGAAGTAGTTGCAGTAGACCCCGGCAAATCATGGAAGGCGTCTACCAGAGCGACGCTTTCAAAGGTGTCTCCATAATGTCTAGAGGAGCCTCAGTTAAAGATACATGGCTTTTGGTAGATGTTGAATTGGAAGAAGGATTTTCTTACCTTTTAAAAAGGTTTGGAACCAAAACTCAGGACGCTCTCTATGCTTTTGGAAAAGAAGTTAGAGATTCAGCCGAACCCCCTATAGATACTGGAGCTTTGGAAACATCAGGCACTGTTTATACTCGTGGAAATTATGGAGATTTTGAACGTCGCAGAACAGAGGCACAAGCATTACGACCAAACGCCAGATTTGCAGGAAAGTTAATTCCAGACAAAAACACTGTTCATATTCATTGGTTAGCACATTACGCTACTTATATTGAATTAGGAACGATGAAAAAACCTGCAAGACCCTTTGCTATTCCTGCATTAGAAAAAGAAAAACGAAGTTCTTTGAAAGATTCTTTTATTAAAGAGTATCAAGACAAACTAATTTTTGAACGGACAGTTATACGAGTTAGATAAGCTTGACATAACTGGTTGAAACGGTAAAATAAAACTAATGAAATCAATTGATACTGCACTTTACTCCGCACTGAGCGGAGATACAACATTAGCTAATTTAGTGGGGGGAACTGCAAACCCTAGAATTTATAATAGTGTGGCTCCCCCGGATTGTACGCTCCCTGTTGTTATTTTTCACAAACAGGGTGGAGGTAATACGCATGGAACTCCAAGAGAAGAGCACGTTGTTACTTACGCAGTAAAAGCTCTCTCAGGTTCTATGCTCACTGGATTAGACATTGCAGAGGCAGTACATGACGTTTTAGATGACGCAAACCTGAATGTTTCTGATGGATATGCTGATTATGCCACTTATGAAATGGGGCATTTGAACTTTGCAGAAGCATTGGGTGGTGGAAGTATCATGTACCACGTGGGTAGACTTTATCGTATCCACGTTGAAGGTACTGCATAATTTTAAGGAGATTTTAAATGACGATAGCCAACCGCTATACAGGTAAAAACCTTTATGCTGAATTTATTTGTCCCGCAGGCACGATTCTTCTAACGGGAGACCAACGCTCTCTTTCCGTAGATAGAGAAGCAGATATGGTTGATGTTACAGCAGGAGATGAGACAGATAAAAGTTACACATCTCGACTAAAAGATGGTACGGCAGAAGTAACTGTTCTTGACCAAGGAAGTGTTCTCGCCACAGGTCTTGAGGCGGCTATGCCAGAAGGTACTAGTGGTACTCTTCTCTATGCCCCGCAAGGAACTGCCGCTGGAAATCCCAAACGTGGGTTTGCGGCAATTGTACAGTCCATTTCAACAGAATATCCGTATGATGATGTTGTGGAATATACAATTTCTTTCCAGAAGAGTGGAACGCTTCTTTATGCTGGAACAGCACAATACTAAATAAGATAAAGGAGGTAATGTATGGCTTCTTATGAGCTTGACTTCAACCGTCTTACTTATGATGAGTTTCAGGAGTTTTATGCTGAGAACAAAGACGGAAGTGAAAAAACAATGACAGAAGACGAAGCTAGACGCATGTTAGCTAAGATTATCGTAAAATGGGAAGGTACAGCAAATGATGACCTTGACCTTAGAATCCCAGAAAATCTTGGTAAGCTTGGTGTTTTAGACTATGTTGACTTGCAAAAAGCGTTTGAACAGGAAATGACGTCATTGGTTGAAGATTCAAAAAACTCTCAAAGTCCGTCTACAAAAGTTTAAAGTTTGGTGGTGACGGACTGTCTTGGGAAGCAATTAGAATTCTGCTCGCTGTGGAGTTAAGTACATTACCTTCTGAGATAGACAAAATTCCAGTTACTGACGTGTTTAAGATTATGGCAGTTCTGGACGGAAAAGGAAAAGCTTCCTAACTATGGCACAAGGTATTGCTGACTTTTTACTCCGTGTTAGAGCGGATACAAAAGACGCTGAAAATAAATTAGGCAGACTTAGGTCACAATCACATTCTACCGGGAATGCTCTCTCAAAAATGGCTACTATAGCTGGTGGATTCTTATTGAGGGATGTCATTCTCGGTGGAGTGCGTGCTTTGCGTACTCTTGGCACAGAAGCACTCAACGCCACTAGAATAATGCAGAACCTTCAAATCCAGATGGAATCACTTGCCGCACGAGAACTTAAAAATGCTGGCAACGCCATGATGGAGTTTGCAGAGGAACAGGGCTATCATAATGCTCTTACGGGAGAAACTCTTGTTGGTCTTGAAGCTTTCCAAACCCAATTAGATTCCTTGGGCATTTCATTAGATGTAATCGGAGACCGATTTAGGGTTGTTAATCGAGACGGACAGCAATTTGTAGCAATCACAGATGAACAAGCGGCAAGCCTTTATTCAGCTTCCGATATGATGGGGTTTGCGCAAGAACGTGCCTCAACAATGATAGCAGAACTTCGTAGAATTGCTATTATCTCCCCCTACACAGTTCAAGCAACAAACCAGCTTTTCAAACTAGCACAGGCTTATGGATTCAACGCTCGTGAATCTCTTATGATGACTGAGGGCATGTTGAATCTTGCGGCTGGTATTGGTGCTACAACAGAGCAAACAGAACGCATGATGTTTAACTTTGCTCAGATTCGAATGCAGGGCAAAATCATGTCTCGTGACTTCTGGGAATTAGGTAAGGCTGGTTTTGACCTCAACGCTGTGTTGGAAGAACTTTCTCAAACCACAGGTCAAGTTATTGACGACCACCTTGATTTTAACCGTCTTATTGCAGACGGAACGATTACATGGGAACAATTCGCAGAAGCCTTTGCTTCAATGGCAGAAAAAGACTTCGCTGGTGCGGCAGAAAAGATGGCATACTCTATTACGGGTATTATGAGCACCATACAAGATATTTTTAACCTCACCGTGCCTGATTTATTTATGCCCGCCGCAGAAGTATTTGGAGCATGGGTTCAAGACTTAGCTGGTGTGTTTTTGGATACCCTTGAAAGTGGTTTTCTTAGTGATTTTGGAGAAGACCTTGCAGGCATCATGGAAGGTGCTCTTGGTTTGGCTTTTGGCTTTGTAATGCCAACAGACCTTCCAGAGATTGGAACAATGGAACACAGGTTAGGAATTTATGGGGAAGAGGCGGGAGATTCTTATTCTGATGGATTTTTAGGAAGACTTGCATCGTCCTTGACAGAGCTAACGGGCTTTTTTGACGTTTTAGGACTCGGAGGCTTTGATGCGGCAGGCGGTTTTCTTGAAATGAAGGGATTTCTAGACTCAGACCAAGCGGAGGTTTTTGCGGATTTTGGAAATGCTTTTGTACATTTTGCAGATGCCTTATCAGGATTAGCTGTGGATACTTTGATTTTATTAAAAGATACTTTGTTAGGATTTTTTGAAGCAGTAACTCCTGAAAATGTCAGTATAATAGGGCTTTTAACTAGTGCCATGGAGGGCATAGCAACTTTTATTGATGAGCATCCTAACCTTCCTACATTTATTCTCTCTCTAGGAACGGCTTTTCTCGCTTTCAAGGCTGTGTCTGGGGTTATTGGAGTTTTTATGGGATTAGGCTTTTCCCTGTTACAAATTGCCCAAGCTATGAGCGGCTTGTTGTTAGTTGGAATAGCACTTAATATTCTTAAAACAGTAATTGATGAGTTTGGTGAGGAAGCGTTACTCGCATTTCAACAACTTATAGCTTTAGGATTAATGGGATTCTTTTCTGGTTTATCTGCCCGTGCGGACGCCTTATCTGGTGTTCTTTCAACCGCTATAGGTTGGTTTAGTGGTTTAGGAGAAAAGCTTGCGGAAATTGCAGAACTAACTGGTTCGTCATTTTTTGGAAACATGGCAGACGCTATAAATAACTTTCTAATTCCCGCATTAGAGGGCGTAGTTGATTGGCTTGGTAGGATGGCAGAAAACTTTATGGAGTTGGTAGCCCGTATTCCTAGTTGGCTTGTTCCCGGCTCACCCCCGCCTTTGGCAGAAGGTTTTGGATATATCGGAACAGAGCTTAGAAGAGTGAATAGAGGCTTTTCTACCTTTTCTCGTGAGGCTAGAGGATTGGGTAATTCCGCTTTTGGAGCAAGCCAAATGACCGATTCACCTTCCATGTTTAATGAAACACAACGACAGAGTTCCAGCACTTTTGACGGAGCTACAATTAATATTCAAAACCCAACCGATAAACAATGGTTGTTGAGAACGTTTAGGAGAACTTAATGGCAATAACATACAAACTAACAGATGGTACAACAGAAGTAGACCTCACCAGTTCGTCAGGATTTCAATATCTTGTAGATGGTGCTGGCAACTATAGTCTCATGGATGAAATGGGCATTGGGATGTCTGGAGATGTCCTTGAGGACATGATTTTGAAACTTACCGCTTCTGGTCATGATAATGCGGCAACCCAATTGCAGACTTTGAATAAGCTTTTGAAAAAGGCTTATGATTATTTTCATACCAATTGGCAGACTACTCCCGTTTATTTGGAAGCAAAGACTTCTGGTGAAACTAATTCCCGCTATGCTCTCGTAAAAGGCGTGAAAGATGTAGAGCACGGCAAACTATATGATATGGTCTTTTCTGAAAAGAATCTTCTGTTGGGCTTTAGAGTAGGGATTATTCGTGAACATCCTTGGCGTTCTTTTCGTCCGGGCAATATTGGTACATCTATTGCTAGTGGACATATAGCAAATTATTGTGATGATGTAGAAATTACCAACATTAAATTATACGACAATGGAACGGGCTATTCAGATATAAGTCTAACAGGAGGAACGTTATTTCCTTCCACCGTAGCGCAGTCAGACGCTATTATTGTTGGTTCTACAATTGGTTATCCTAAAGCTATTATTTTTCCAACACTAAAAACGGCGGGAAATTTTACTTCAACAGATTGGGTTTTAAAGTACAAAACAGCCGCTTCTTATGGGACTCTTACTCTTGGTGAGGACTATCTTTGTTTTCCAGAAGAAACCGTTGAAGAGTGTTTTGAACAAACGGATGAAGACATTGCTATTACAATCAAACCTCCAAGTGATTGGGTTGTAGAAACAGTTGATTCTGTAGAGGCTTATTGGGTATGGGTTCAAGAAAATGATGCTACCCCTTCTTATTCTGCTAGACCCGTTTTAGATGATTCTACTGATGTTTATTGTCAAAAGGAACCTTACATGGCATTAGGGTCTGCTGTTTTTGGTGGAGACAGCCCCATGAAACTGATGCTTCGCCTAAAAGCAGATTCGGGAGGAGGAACGGCGGTTGGATTTGGAAATATCTCTCGAATTTTAATCGGAACAAAATCAAGAGGACTGGACAACTTTTCATCGCATTTAAATGCTGGTGGATACGATATGCCAACAGGTTGGGAAGTTGCTCAACTTACAGATGCGGCGGCAGTAGCAAATCCAGAAGCACCGGGCGGGTATAGTTCAACTATTACCTTTGCAGGCACTTCGTCTCTAACGTCAAGAATTCAATTTCAAGGAACTTCTATGTTGTCAGATTATGAGGGTGAATATTTAGCCTTTTTACGCTGTCAACAGTCAGGCGGGAGTATTGGAGATATTGGTGTCCAATTACGAACCTTTCTGTATGGAACTTCATTATATGACCCGCACGTTTCTACTCCAGAAGTATATACACATGGTGTAGACGAAGGATATGAAACTTTGGATTTAGGACTTCTCTCCTTACCTTTTACAGAAACACATGCAGATGATGACTTAGAAAATGTTGATGTCATCTTTCAACTATTGGCAGAACGTACTTCTGGAAGTTCCTATCTAGATGTTCTGGATTTAATTTTATTGCCAGTAGATGAGGCACAAGTAGGAGCAGATGACCCTGTGTCAGACCTTGACTATGGTTCTTCTGCCCTTAGAGGAAAAACCGCTTTAGATATTGATAGTGGTTTGATTGATTGGAGAGCACAAAAACAAATTATAGATGCAGGCGGAACTCTGCATCCTTCTGAGGCATGGGTATTGATGCAAAAACCCATCGAATTAGAAAATCTAAATGCTAATACACGGCTGTATTTCCTGCTAGAGTATTATCCTACAGCATGGGATAGTGCTCCTCTGGTGAGTACAGCGGCACAACATTTATCAGTAGAGGTATTTGCACATAAATGTTATTCAGCTTTGAGAGGAAGTGACTAATGTTATACCGAATTAATATTATGGGAACTGTCAGTAAAGATAATAAAAAGCTTATTTTCAGTTCTGATGTAGAACGCTCTACTGATGGGGAAGAATGGACACTAGTTGCCAATTTTATTGATAAATTTATTGTTGAAATGGACGATGCTACCATTCGACAACACATTATAAAACGGGCGAATACTTTAGCAGAAGTAGATGCAAACAGAATTGAAAAAACAGACTTGCAAGCTAGAGCTACAGCAATTGCAGAAGCACTAGACGGTCAAACAAAGGAAATTTAATGTCAGTTGCAGAAACCATTGTGATAAAGCAAAATCCAATTACTGAATATGAAAGATTCAATAAAACTTTTATCAACGCCCGTGGAGATATTAGTGATTATCAAGACGATAATAGAGCAATGGGAGGATTTTGGACAGCTTCTTTCACTACTTCTATGACAATGAATAAAATGTTAGACCTTTTTGAGAATGGGTTAGGCAGAGAGTTTATTGCATACGGTTATGGGTCTCAAATATTGCACGAAGGCATGGTATATGAACTGGTATTGAACCTTCCTCCAGATAAGCTAACAATCAGTTTAGAGAGCATGTATAACACTATTCTTATGCGGTCAGATTATGATGGCGATGATGCTGTTGAGCGTTCTACAGAATTGACCAATGCAAATAGTGTAGCACGGTATGGAACGAAGGCGAGAGTTTATGGCGGTGGTCAGCTAACCAGCTTAGCAGTTGCAGACCAAGCAGTTCAAACAGCCTTGAACCAAATTGCTTTTCCTACTCCCTCTATTGAACGTGGAAGCGGCTCAGGCAACCCTTCTATCGAAATTTTTTCTCGTGGATATATTTATACTTTGGGGTGGGAACTTTATAACTATACTAGTGGTGGAACACAAGGAGCCTCAGCACAGATTGAAGACATTGTAGATGATGCTCAATATGTAGCAAGCTATTCTTATGACGGAAACGCTACCACAGTTAACAAAGACACGGATGCGGACAGAAAAATTTTAAATCTTGTAGAAGACATCGCAAAGCTAGGAGACCAAAACAATACTAGATGGTTACTTTATATGACTGAGGGCAGAGTTTTGAACTTCAAAGAATCTGCTCCGTCAGAGGTTATTGGATAATGCCTTCATACGTTAGTTCTGGATACGAAACTAATAGATATGGCACATCTCGACCATGTTCTATTACAGTTTCAGGAGAAAATAAATGTTTATTTGCATGGACAGGCTATGAGGATACTACGGACAGAATTACAAGCATTGTTTTCGATGCGGGTGGGCTTGCTTTAGACTTTACTCGTGTTCCGGGTACAACTCGTAACAAGAACGCCGACAGGGATTTTTACGGTGAATTGTTTTATTTACTAAATCCTCCAGATGGGGCTTATGTTACTACATTTAATTGGAGCGGCAGCGTATTAGCGGGGATGATGTGCCTTTTATTATATGAAGACGTTAGTCAGGATGACCCTTTTGGAACTCCTGCGGAAGCGGAAGACACTCAACCTGATGAAATTGTTAAATCAACTATTACTGTTAGTGCTGAAGAAACTCAATTGGTAGTAGATTTTGAAGCTGAACGAGACGGCTCAAACGATAACGTACCAACAGAAATAGGACAAACAGCAAGACTAATACAAACATGGTGGCCGGGTACCGGACCTCGGTACAAAATATGTTCATCAGATAAAGCGGGAGCGGCGTCGGTTACTACTGGCTGGAAAGCACCCAATGCAAGCTACTCAGCAAGCAGAGTTTTAACTTCTGTACCAGTTAATCCACCTAGTGCTGGTCGTTCACGGCTTGTAAAATATTGGGCAAATACTTATGACCCTAAACAACGTATTAGAGACAATCAGGGAAAGACGGTAAAAGAAGGGCTACTCTCAGCAGGAGAATGGTTCAGAAATGAAGGAGCCTTTCTTATGAAGGCGAACAAAAAATCCAATCTAATCGAAGAGCCTTCCGTTGGATTTATTGAATCTGTAAATGAGCAAAAAGACAAACAAGACTTACAAACAAGTCAAGAAACAATGTTGGAAAGACTATTTCAACGTCTTGGTGGGAGTAGTGCATAATGATTTTAGGATATATTCCAGTTGGAACAAGTATGGATAACGGTTATACAGTAGATAAGACAGCTTATGACCTTTATTCTTATTCAGAAGTAAGTGGAGCGGCAAATGCTAATTATGACCCTGACGCTAATGCCTCCGCTTCTATCGAACGAGAAGCTCCTCCTGATGTTGGGGTAGCTATTAGTATTTATGACCCTGAACTACAAGCTTTATTAGCCTATGAATAATTTGTGTTTTGTAATTATTGGAATAAATGAATGGGAAGAATTTACTCTTCCCTTTCTTTCTTCTATTGCAAAGCATGAACCCACAGCTAAAGTTGTTTTGGTAGATAATGGCTCAATTCCAGCTTATCCCGAACACCCAACAGTAACAAAAAAAGTGCGTTCAGAAAAAATTATTCCCTTTCCATCAGCCCTAAACATCGGAATACAAACCGCCCTTGGGTTTGAAAGAATTGAATGGATTTTACCTGTCAATAATGACGTTATTGTAGAACATCCACTAAACGAAGACCTATTGAAAGCTTCCAGTCTCAACGGTTTTTGTATAAGGGGAATTAGTGAGCATTCTTTTCTAAGTAGTTGGGCTTTGGTAGGCTCTCCTGAATTATGGAAAACTGTAGGTAATTTTGATGAGCACTTTGCACCTATGTATTATGAAGATGCTGATTATTCTTTACGAGCAGTAGCGGCGGGCTTTCCGCTAAATCTTATTGATAGAAAATTATTCGGATTAGCTCATCTAGAAAAAGATAGAAAAACTATAAAAAATTCTCAGCTTGAAGCATGGACAAACAACAAACAATATTTACAGAAGAAACACTCCCTTGAGACTACTCGTATGGGCATTATTCCCGCCGCAGGCAAAGGCTCTAGATGGGGCGGATTTGCAAAAGAATTACTTCCTATTGGAGAAAAAGAATGGCTATTAGAAAGAACGATTAAAACACTCGACTGTGACGCCAATCTTATTATAACGTCCCCAGAAAAAATTTCTCAGCACATTATGGCTACACAGCATCTTCCTTATAATATAGCCTTTTCCCTACAAAAACATGAGCAGGATATTTGGGGAGCTATAAAAACCTCTTTCCCCTATAGCTATGAATATAACTTGTTTTCCATGCCAGATACAATTATCCCATCAGTCAATGCCTTTCCAGAAGTTCTTACAAACCCTTTTTATTTGGGAGTTTTCGAAACAAAAATACCTGAACGGTTTGGGGTGTTATTGGACAGACAAGTGGTAAATAAAGTAAAATTAGAGCAAGGAACATACAGGGCTTGGGGAACTCTTATATGGAGTAAAGAAGTAGTAGATTATTGGAAAAGCGTAAAAATAGATAATTACACCGACGCCATTAATCTAGCAATTCAAAAATTTGGATTAGAAACTTTCCCGCTAAGGTATTATTACGACTTAGCAAATTGGGAAGAGTATTCTAATTATGTAAAGGAAAATTAAATGGGTATTTGGTTGCCAAACGCAGAAGATGAAAAACGCTTTGGATTAGACATCAGTCAATTTCAAGGTATGTCAGACTTTGATAAAATGAAGTCTGTAACTACACCAAAAGCAGTTGATTTTGTTGGAATCCGTTACGGGATTTCATGGGGATACGTTGATAACAAATGGACTTATAATTGGACGGAAGCTAAGCGGGTCGGTATTCCCCGCATGGCATATCATGTTGTTTATCCGGGAGAAGACGTAAAGCGACAAATGAACCACTTTCTCGATGCCTTTTCAAAAGGTTTAGGGGAAGGTGCTCCTGTTTTAGATGTTGAACTTCACCACAACTTTTCTAAGGCTAGAGTAACAGAAACAGTACAGGAATGTTTTGAATATTTGAAAATAAAGGTTGGAAGAACCCCTATCATCTATTCCCGTCCAAGTTTTGTTAGCGGGTATATGTTGTCCAACCAATCTTGGTATAACGACGCTTATTGGTGGATGGCAATGTATACATATCTTGGAAAAGAACATGACGGTACAGGATTACTAACTAGTTGTAACAAGGTAGGTATTTTGTCTAGCAGGGTCATTATTCATCAGACAAGTTCCCGTGGTCAGGGGTCTTATTATGGGGCGGAAAGTGCGGACTTAGACTATAATCGTTGGTTGGGTTCAGAAGAGCTGTATCAAAAAATGTTCAACCAGCCTAATACTGAACCAGAGCCACAGCCCGAAATTGAAATCGAAGTAGTTGTTCCTTCAAACGTCGACGTAAAGGTGACTAAAAAGCAATGAGTATTACACAAATTGCAAGCTGGATTTTAGGGCTTGTCACTATTATATGCAGTCTCAAGTTTAGAAAAAGTAGGTCTCTGTATTCAATTTACCCAATCTTTGTTATCTTAGGGTTTCACTATTTTCTTTTCTATTCGGGTGTTTTCTTTTACTCGACTATTTTGGGTTTTTCTACAGATATTGTTCCTTTTGTAAATTTCTCCTTTGAGGACTGGTCTCCTGTTATGCGAATCCATACTGAATTATCCATCCTCATGATTCTTGTTATCAGGCTTATTGAGGATAAGAATTTAGAAAAACAATTCGAAAAAAACTTGAAGTCTCTAATGAGGAAAGTTTGATGAGTACAGAATGGATAGCGGTCATCGCTTCCATCATTACGGCTGGATTTTCAGCTTTTGCTGTTATCTATCGTATGCGTAAGGAAGAGCCGAAAGTCGAAGCTTCTGCGGCAGAATCAATTACAAATGCGGCAACAGTGGTGGTAGAAATGCAGAATAGGCAGATAGATAATCTTATGGAAAAAGTGGATGAATTAGATAAAAAATATACAGAATTGTCTGAGGAACACGAGCGGCTTAGAAACTATATCAAGCTGTTTCGTGCTGGCGTCAAGAAACTTGTAAATCAGGTCGAAGATTTAGGCATCGAACCTGTTTGGACATTAGAAGAACTTCCCCCATTGGACGAAATTCCAATAGGTAGCGACCTGCTAGATGAATAGAACTTAAAAACTCCCTTCTTCCTCTCAAAGAAGGGAGTTCGCTGTCAATTGTAAAATAAGGGATTAAGACCGTGCGTGTTCTTTGAGAGGTTCAACGCCCATGTGATAAAACATGAGTTCAAAAAGAACAGCAACACCCCATTGTAGCAAGGAAGACCACTCATAAACGATGGGGTCAGCCCAACCTACTTCGGCTAGACCGATACCAGCAATAGCAGTCAAAAATGGAACCATAAGTGTGTAGTAAACGGCGGGAAAACTGAATTCATCGTTCTTGAAAACGAACTTCCTCAAAAGCCATTTAACTCCTTCAAGCAAAGCAAGTGCAACTGTAGCGGCTTGCAATGTAAGCATACCTTCCATGTTTAAGTTCTCCTTTCAGGTTATAGTTTATTTTTATCTCATTTATCTAAAATCGTCAAGTTTACTTTTCTAGCCCCATCCATAGGTTTATCAACTACTCGACCATCTAAAATATCAGCAACATAGGTTCCGTCGGTAAAATAATCTTCTGGAAGATTAAAAGGTAAATGCGTTCCCGTTCCAGCCCCCTCAGAAATTAAATCATAACGTTCAGCGATTTTAATCCGCTCCTCATACGGCTTTATAACAAATTTATGATGTAGAATAGAATATGGGCATAGAGGGGCTAGAGCAAATCCATCATGAACACGACTAACTTTAGGATGGGTTTTCCATGTAGAAAGCCTCAGATGTATATCAGGAAAAAGAGGCTTTTCTACAAAATATTCTTGTGGAGAATAAAGGTTCATTGTCGGAACTTGCCATTTCTTACTCTGCATGTGTTTTCTATCTTTTATCCATTGGACTAATCCACTACTCATTTCTTCATCATCATCTAACCGCATAGCCCACGTTGTTTTGACGTCTTCATAAACAGAAGTTAGAACGCTTTCAATATAACCTTTAGACTTTACCATCATTAGTCTGTGGGCAATATTCATACTTGAAATTTCTAGTAACTTTTCGTAAGCTTCTTCCGTAGGACAATCTCCTACTAAAAAGAACTCAGCTCCAAGATAGTCTGCATGTTCTCTCATCTTTTTGAAAAAAGGAAAGGCTCTATCTTCTAGGGTACTTACACATAAAATGGTCATATCAGATAAAAAATGTTGGTCATATTTCGACCTATAAAACTTTGGGGTTACTTCAAGCTCAAGCTTACCGTAACAATGTGGACATTCAGAAATTAATCTTTTCATACATCAAATCTCTCCAATTCTCCCCATATTTCAAAGTCATAATTTCATCCATATTTGCAGAAGCTAAAGCCACTCTGTCTTCCGCACTCATATTCATTCGATTCATTTCGTAACCAATGTTTGTAGTCTTCTTTATAAGGATAGAATCATCAATATAAATATCATGTCCAGACCGTCTTGCCAAATAAGAGGTTTCTAAATCTACTCCCCAACCATATATAAAACGATAATCAAAACCACCAATATGGTCAAACCATGAAGCATCATAAAAAGCAAATAAATTATCTACCATCCACGTCTTTCTAAGACCTTCTCCCTGTCGGTGCATGTGTTTCCATGCTGTAGTGCTGTTTGCTGTAAGGGCGGGAGATAAAATGACAGCATTGGGTTTATGTGCCCTTGTATGTCTGAGACGGCTAATAATTTTTGGATACTTGTCTGGAATTTCAATAGAAGTAATTGTGAAAACGTAGCTGTCGAAGATTCCCATGTGTCTGGCAATATCCCAACCAGCTAACCAGCCTGCCGTAGTTTGGCGGTTTTTAGGAAGACGCAGTTCTGTATGTCTACTAGGTTCTCTAAGGTCAGAACCATTATCAATAACAACAGGATAATAGTTACTGTTTCCCTGAGCCTTCAAAGCCCCGACAATTGCATCTGTTTTTTCTGGCATATTATAATTAGTTAGAATTACGGCTGTTTTCCCCATTAGTGCTCCCTTAGATGTTGTTCCATTAGTATAGCTCCAACGATGGCTCCTAAACCGAAAACAGCAAGTCCCAGTGATAAATAACCATCAGCCACATCAATCAATAAAAATGAAAAAACCCCCCAAGAAACTAATATTATTTCTTCTACATAACGTCTAATTAGGGTCATTTATTATATATCCTCTTGCTTCTTTGTTTCCTCTACTAGCATTCCGAAGAAATGCCACCCATAACTTTCCAACCACTTGAAAAAAGCCTTACGCCATTCTTCTTCGGGAATATTTGTCACGATAGTTCCTTCAATTTCAATAATATGCTCGGTCATTGGTTAGCCTCCATTCGATATCAGTTCGTTGTAGAAGTCTGTGGCAAGGTCTGTTCCCTGCCAATTATCGACGCCCGCTTGCTCAAGACAATCTAGCCACAGCAATCTGTCCCTCATCTCCTCATATTCATTTACTCTGCGAACGATTGCCGCTTCGCCTATAAATGCGCCACAATCACACATAAGGCGCATGTTCCCTTCAAGCTCATCATCTTCTTCAAACTCGCAATAATAATGCTCATGCTCGGTCATTGGTTAGCCTCCATCAGTATTGAAATGTCCAGTCCTCGTTTTCTTTTAGCCACTTCGTCACTTCGTCAACCCACCAGTCATTTCCATCAAGCTCCTGCTCTACGGACGTCTTCATCAAATCCACCATCTCCTCATACGCATTTACTCTGCGGATGATTTCCTGCTCGGATAGAAACCGCCCACACGCACACTCCAGCGTTATGACTGGCGGAAGCGCATCAAAATCCTCATCGACTGCACGAGACCAATCAAGCCCAAAAAAATCATACACATGCTCATGCTCTATCATTGATGTCCTCCTTGTATATACTTACAACCTACTATATAGGTTTTATCCCCCATTTTGTATGCCAGTTCTGGCATGTTGTCCATGGGGCAATTTAGGGGAAGATGTGTACAGAATATTTTCATCGGCGTCTAGTTGTTGCACCTTATTCCACAATGTCATCAACACTTCACAGGCGTCATCAAAATCTTCATATCCCTTTATAGTGATGCTAGATTGTTCCTCTTGCAGGTTTTCTTTTATTACTAATTGGATTTGATACATAGCTCCCTCCTTTAGTTGTTACCAGTTTTTATAGCTACATTCCTGCTCTGCTGACATCAAGCCACGCTGATGGGGGTCTCTCCATGCTCTCCGTCTAGCTTTAGACAATCTGCGCTTCCAGAAGCGACCATTCCCCTCGTTCCAGCGACCATGCCACTTCGCATAGGGGCTAATCCTCTTGCCAAACTCTTTCCACGTTACTCGATGATTATACTTATGAGCAAATGCCATGTTATTTTTCCTTCTTAGATTTTTCCTTTCTCTTTACTTGTTCCTCTACGATTGTAAAAATAGACTTCCCATCAACGCCCATCTTGCGTCGATTGTCTCTCTTTTTATCACGTCTTTCCCATCTAGTATTCGGTCTCGCCATAATCATCGTCTCCAAAAAGAACGTCTTCAACATACACTCTCAACGACTGCATCCACTCCTCTTTATACTCTTCGAAGGTTTGGTCTGCGCCTTCCGCTTCAAGCTTCCACATACCCGTGTCTATCGCTTCCGTTTGGAATAACATTTCCATAAGATGTTCAGAAATCTTTTTCTCTTGTTCGTACATATTCTTATAACTTGCCATTAGTCCTCCCATACCTCTAATTCATGTGCAATGTCATAAAGCTCATTACAAATTGGACAGTCTGTTTTTGACCGTCTCCGCCCCCTGTATTGTGGATGGTCAGGGCAACCCCGTGCTAATTTCATAAGTTTTTTCAGTGTTCTTTCATACTTAGCGGTTTTCGCCGCCAACTGTGTTACATCCAACGACATACTAACATTACTTTTCTCCAAAGTCAATAGTCTCCTTTCTTTTTTTCCATCTCTTACTAACGTTTTTAGCCTTAATCTTTTTTACGTCTGGAATTTCATAATTTTCATCAAACCATGTTTCGTTGCTAACAATATACGAAATATTAGCCTTAGTTACATTATATTTCTTAGCTAATTGTGCATGAGTATAATTTCCAGCTGTGTACTTTTCTCTAATCTTATAAACATCATCCCAAACCAGTTTTGAAGTTCCACAATTTTCTCCCTTGTTTGCTTTACCAGAATTTTTAGCATGAATCTTTTTTGTGTCGGGAACTTCATAGTCTTCATCAAACCATGTTTCATTGCGAACAATACACGAAATGTTAACATCGGATACATTATATTCCTCAGCTAATTGTGGTTGCCCATAATTCTCAGTAGTGTACTTTTCTCTAATCTCATAAACGTCATCCCAAGTGAGTTTTGAAGTTCCACACTTTTCTCCAGACATACCACCACCACTAGCAGTCCGCACAAGATTATATTCTGGTCTTAAATTATCCAAAAACTTTTGCTCCCAAAAAAGGGTCATGTCTTTATCACAATACATAATGACTTTGAATTTTAATCTTTTTTTGTATTTGTTATGTGCTTTCTGTAAAACAGGATTGTAATGTTTTTGCTTTTTTAAGGCTCTAAAATGGTCTTGTTCCCGCCTTTCTAAATCCACACTACTTCCAATATATCTATGCCCATTAGGGGCTACAATTTCATAAACGCCTGCAACGTAGTCCATTATATACCCGCCACAATCGCCATGCTCAGGGCGTCTGCTTCATGCGACTTCCAAACTGGTCTCATGCTTCTGTCATTTTCCCAAAAATCTAATGCTTTGATTTTAGCACTACCAAAACAACGTTTGCGAATTGATAGTGGCGGCATTTCAATTACAGTTTCAAATCCATTCTGGTCGAACCCTAACAACAAAGCGGCACGAATTTGACCGAGCAAGGCTTGTTGCCCCTTCGCACCATACGCCGCTCCTTCAACCAGTACAGGGGTTTTCTTAGGAAGTCGGTCAGGAAACACAGTAGGGATGTTATTGATAAACCGCATCACTTGTACAGAATCAAAAGGTTTGCGATTTAGCGTAAGCCCCAACGTGAATGCGACATCCTCAGACATGATAAATGCCAACCCCATATTGACACCTGTATCTATACCAATTCCCCCTTCTGGAAGTAGCGGCTCATAGAATTGAACAAGGTGTGCTCTCCAGCTTTTTACAAACGCTTTGGGAACAACTTTCAGATAATCATCTACATTCCATACCTGTTTGGCATGAGAAGGCTCCAAAATGGAGATTTTAGCGTTTTTAAGCCCCGCCCCTAGCAAGGGTTCATACATAGGAATTATCCTCCTTAAACTGGCTAATGCGCTCAATGAACGGGTCAAAAACACTATCATCCCCCTCATACGCCTTGTCAGTAATGGTCTTTAGATAGCCGTGGCTGTTTCCATCCATCTTGATTGTTGTGCTCTTTTCTGCCAATCCATAATAAAGACAATCTAAGAGGGCTGTAAAGCCGGGATGAACTCCACGATTGCTGATGATGCCAAACTTAAAAGTCTTACCTTTTCCGCCATAGCGGAACTTATCAATTTTCCCAGACACGATAGAATATCTTTCATTACGTTCATCAGCACTAAGCTTCATTCTAGCCGCAGACAGATTATGGATTGCTACTCCCCCCGTAGTCGTTGAACCTCTTCCTAGTGTAATAATTGGATGCAAATGATTCAACACAAACATCACAGAAGTAGGATTATGCTTTATAACATAAACAAATTGGCGCATCGCTTTTGCCATTAGCTTAGGTTTCTGACCAAGCCGTTCCTCAAGATTCACTTCATTCTTCAATTCCTCATTTAGAACCATTGCACCAACGGTATCAAGAATACCAGCACCATACTCTTCGTTGAATAGCGAATCTCTGAGAGCGGTAAGACCTTCCTCTGCTGTAGGATTCAATTCAATTGTAACGTTGTCAGGATTATAATCAGCCATTTCTGCCGTAGAATAAATATAGTCTGAATCAAAACCCTCAAAGTCTGCAACACATATTTTACGCTCTTTTGCTATCTTCATCGCCAGATAGTAGGCAAGGCTACTCTTACCAACATGAGTATAGCCATAGATTTCGTAGATGCTCCCCAAAGGAAGACCACCACCAAAAGCACTATCTAGAGAATATAAACCCGTAGTAGTTCGTTCAAGTCCCATTATATTAAATACACTCTATTCCTTTCTATAATGTCACTAATCGCTTTTCTCCTAAGTTCGTTTTTCATATCTTCGCTAGAGTTTCTCAGCACTCCCAAAATAACCCGCTCATTATTTTTTCCAAAAACTACCAATGTTCCATCTTCATACAAAGAAAGATTATAAGCGGTTGGTCTACCTCTAGAAGATTTACCAATCTTAGAATCTACATAACTTCTGATGCTGGCTTCGTCTGGAAGCATGGCAACTTCATGCCATTCGTCTTCTGTAAAAGCTTCCGCTCTTGCTGGTCGTACCAATTTGGTGAGCATCTTAGTAGACTTTTCTGCAAGCTGGTCTCTAACTTCGGCTGGAATTAACTCGTTTTCAAGCACCTCTTGTTCAATACTGAGATACTTCTGAACGGTTCCTTTATGCAAACCCCATTCAATAACAATCCTATCTACTAACGCTTCTTGTAGCCCAAACCGCTCCCATTCCTGATGAAGACGATAAATAAGATGAGCTAACTCTACCCCTTTAATCTGTACGTCTTTGATAAGACTTTTACCATAATCAAAAGCCTCTTGAGGGTCTCCATGCACAATGCAAGTATCAATAACCTCATTAATACTTTTACGTGCTGATACTAATTCTGTTGTTTGAAGAGGAAGGTTTTGGTCTAGCCCCTCCCCATGAATCGTTAAATCTTTCATTCTTTTATAATGGTCTCCTTCCACTTCTTTTCAAGCTCTTCATAATGTTCTTCACAAAGGAAAATCCCCTGAGAAGGCAGTAAGTTTAATAGCTTGCATATCTGTGCGCTATGGTAATATTTTGTGTCTGTACTATCGCAAAGATAACATTCCTTGTTCCACGTTGTTCTCCCTCGTGGATTTCCAGATTTTTGCTCTTTCTTAGGGCGTCCTCTTTTAGCCATTATATCTTATCCTTTCTCCAAACTTTTCAATAGCAAGCCGAAACTCCCCAATGTTACCCTTCATTTTATTGTCTGGAAGACTTGCAAAAGAAGCAGTTCTTCCCAAGATAGGAATATCTAATTCAAGCCCCTCAACATGAGAAATATTACTACCTACAAACGCATTAGAAAGGATGTTTCCCATAAACAAAAGATATTTTGCCTGTTCTAGCTCTCCCATGAACTGACTTAGATGCCATGAAAACTGTTCATCCGTGGGTTTTTTAGGTGCTTTGTGATTCCACAGAGTTGTAAGTCTGCATGAATCTAAAACAATACCTACCCTTGACAGTTCACCACGCAAAATCTTTTCTTCTAAATCGTAAAATAGTTTGTTATATTTAATGTCGTCAGTAGAGGGTTCTCCCCGTGCAATTAGAATAGATGACCCAACATTACCTATGGACTCAATTGTTTTGATATTACAAACGGGGCATAAGGTGCTCACAAATTTCCTCCCATGTCATGTTGAACCTATCCATATTCCACGGTCTTTTGTGGCAGTAATAATCCACATTATATTTCCGTGCTACTTCTAAATAGGTTCCAAGGTCATCAATAATTATATCAAAAAACCTGCTCATAATCAATTGTTTCTTTCTATCCTTACCCAAACATAAAACTGGAGCAGGGGGAAAGCCATGCGCTTTCAGCCATTCAGCCGTGATAAAGCTCACTACAGGCCTTCTGGCACTCACATAATAAATGTCCGCTTTTTCATTTAGTTTCTTTACCGCCTGTAAAGCCCCTTCTACCACTTCCATCGAGGTAGTAAATTTTTCATCTTCATAAATCCATTCGTAATCAACCCCCGCATAAAGTTCTTTGAGGCAGGTTCCGTTAGGATTTGTTGGCTTACCAAAGGTCTCTTCCATAAGAATAGCAAAATCTGCTAAAGTGTCATCAACATCAATAGCAATTTTCTTCCTAATCTTTGGTTTTTTATAAGGCATTTCTACTCCTGAAAACGTCCATTTATGAATTGAATCATTGTTCATCTACATTCTCCTTTCTAAAACAAGTCATCTTCATCCCACGATAACGCCAGTTTTTTTAGGGCTTCTTTTATTCTTAATCTAAAAAACTTTGAATTATTAATAAGCCCAGCTTCTTTATGACTATTCTTGTATACAGAGTAAGTTCTAAGTAAAGCCTCCTCTAAAAGTTCATGATTTTCCACAGTAACAAAAAGACCAAAAACATTATTGTCAACTTCAAAAATACAAAATAAATCTTCTGGAACGTTAGTAAGCTCTTTCTCTATAAAATAGATTTTTCCAACTTCGTTAGGCACTATTTCACCGCCCAACTATCCCCAATAGCGGGGTCTGCTTTCCACGGAACGGATGGATACAACATATGTCCAGCCTCAAGCATAGCATCTTTAGCTAAACCAGCATAGCATGTGATAAGATTTTCAGGGGCTTCCAAAACAATTTCATCATGTACAACAGCAACAACTGGATAAGGCTCGTTTCTTGCGTTGAATTCCTGCTTGAGTAAAACCAATGCAAGTTTTGTTTGGTCTGCCGCACCGCCCTGAACAGGGGCATTTACAGAAATGTTATACAATCTCCGTGACCACGGATTTAACCATGTGCGTCTGCCAATTTCTGTTTCCACATAGTTTTGGTTTTCCCCAAACCAATGTTGTCTTTCTATCCAATTATGAACACCACTAAACTGATTAAAGTATTCATTCACCAACCGCTCACATTCCGATAAATCCAAACCAGTATTACGCCTCAAACCCCACGGAGTAAGACCATAAGTAAGACCAAGATTAATCTGCTTTCCAATATAACGCCGTTCATCGCTCTTTTCAATTGTTTCATCAGAAAAAATTTTCCGTGTTACATACAGATGTAAGTCAACTCCTCTCCAGATAGCGTCTAAGAGAGAAGAGTCCTTAGACAGATGGGCAGTAATTCTTGGTTCTTGTTGAGAATAATCTGCCACAGCAAGCTTATGTCCTTTAGCAGGAATAAAACATGAGCGGAAAGTAGCCGTTTTAGGAATATTCTGCATATTGGGATTTGACGATGCCATACGCCCTGTTTGTGCTCCTATTGTCCAATAATTAGCATAAATCTTATTGTCCTTTTCTAGGAAGTCATAGATAAAGTTCATTCCATAGGTACTTGCTAATTTATTGGCTCCTCTAAACTCCAGAACACTTTGTGCAGTAGGGCTTTCAGGATATTTTTCTAGCACACTTGCCGCTGTACTGGAAATAAAAATCCTCTCTTTCGCTAATGCCTCTTTTACTTGCTTCGGACTGGCAGGATTAAAATCTAATTCCTCTCTAATCTTCCTACTGATTTTATCAAACTTCTCAGCGTTAGCAGTCCATTTATCCACATCAAGCGAAAAGCCCTTGAAGTTTAGAACTGTTTCTATCATATCCCCTTCGATTTTATCCCAAACCTCCCTAGCTTTTGGATAATGTGGATAGGTTTGTTGTTTTTGATATACCGCATAAGTAGCGTAAGCGTCTTCACAAGAATATTTGCGCAACTCAGCGTTCATCTGCCCTGCCTTTTCAAATTTCTTACGCACATTCTTGTCCATCTGTAATGACAATTCTCTTCTTACAGAGTTCTCAAGAGAAAAGTCATTGTAATAACCATTCCACAAAAGCCTGTCCATAATCATTACATCATAAAGATTTCTTGCGTTTCTTTCAGGAACATCAGCCCATCGCCGTAAATGGAATAAGTCAAACGTAGCATTATAGAAAACCCATATTTTATCCTTCACTCTTTCTAATGCCAAAGGAACTAGAGATTCATATTCATAGATATAAACAACCTTCTCATAACCAATTGTCATACAAGCAAATTTCCCCGTTTCTCTATGCAAACGACGTTTTTCCATATCAAACATTTCAGTATCAATTGCTACCGCATCAATATGGTCTGGAATAACAGGAAGTTCATTAACATGAATCTCTAGTTCTGGAAATCCCATCTACTTATCTCCTTCCTTTTGAGCTTTCTTGAGAGCCGCCATCTGTTGCTTTTTTTGTTCTTTCAAAAGGTCAGCATGTCGAAGTGACGCTTCTCGTGCTGTCCCATACGACCTATCATCAAGTTCAAAATCTTTTCCATCCTTTGTAGGGGTCAGAGCAATATATCGCTTTTTGTTTGTTGCCATATTTTCTGCTATAGCATATCCGAACGTCCAATTTATCGTGACCTTATCGTTTGATTTTAGCATACAACCTCCTATAGAGCGTAAATGTCTTTATCGCTGATAATTGTTTTTGACCATCCTTTCTTCCCATCCCAAGGAATACTTACTGCAAGAGTTCCGTTTGTTTTCTGATTCCACAGGTGTCCAAAGCGTGATTTTCCTAAAATAATATAAGCATGACCTAGCTTTGGCGGGGGAAGAACTCCAGAAGAATCACTCCCTCCCCGTGTAGCTTTAGGATTATACAGCAAAAGAATCATAGATGCAAGGGCTTCTGCCATACCAGTATATCGCAGGTTGGAAATCTTTGGAATGCCGCCATCATGTGAGCGGTTTAATTGCGATAGAAGTAAGACAGGTGTTCTGAGAAGCTTTGCCGTATACACCATAGACTGATAGACACTAGCCATCGCCGCTTCCGTCTGGTCACGGTTACTAGCAAGCAACAGTTCAGCAAAATCTACTCCAATAAATCCCAAATCTTCGGCAACTGGCAAGGTACTAACAACCGTTGGAATTTCGTTGGGTGTTAGGATTTCATCACAAATATAAATTCGTGCTAACTCTTCTTTTGTCAGGTTAGGCTCCATAGAAGTAATTCGATTCAACAACTGTTCTGCGGTCATTTCCAATGAAAACAACATGCTGTTCTTTCTACTTTTAGCGTTCTCAATTGCTATACGAATCATCAGTGTAGTTTTACCCGTTCCGGGCGAAGCACCAACAACTGTTAGACCAGATTTAGGAAAGCCCCCTGTCAAAGTATCTAAGACTAACCAATTAGACTTCACAAAAGGGGCTATCTCTGGTTTTACCATATCTGCCGTTTGAACCGTGAACTTGTTTGTATGTAGTCTGTGAGCAACAGAAATAATATCAGAGGCACTTGTTTCTTCATTTCGTCTCAGACTAATAACATGCCGTTCAAGGTTGTCAGCAACGTTTTCTTTTACCGCCGCCTCATGCAACAACAACGCCCAATCAATAGGCATACCGTTGACATGCTTAGCCGCAGTCGTAGCAACGTCTAGTGGTAAATAACCAACCTGTTGAACAATTTTTTCTCGCACTCCCTTGTTTGTATCAGGAGCCTCTTTTATAATCCTTGCCATTTCATCATAGGGAGGACAAAGGTCTTGTTCATTTACAGAAGCAACCCCAATACTACCTTCCAGTAGTTTCCCAACAACCAACTCACTAAGTTCTTCTCTATTCATAGTTATCCTTTTCTATTCCATAAATATCCACTTTTATTCTGGAATTTTTAAATAGTTTTTCTAAAGCCCATATAAGGTATCGTTCTGTTTTAGTTAGATTTTCTGGTAAGTTAATTGAAATAAATGGACGGTTAAAATTAACCGTACCCTGAGCACTCCAAATGCGATTTTTATAGTTTTGATTAAAAGAATTTTCAATGTCAGCAATATCTTTAATGTTTGTAGACCAATCAAAGTTCCATTTTGAAAAGTCTTTCTGCTTGAAGAAGGTCATTTGGGTCTTTGTCAGTTTGTCCATAGTCTAATCTCAGCACCTTTCCTCTCCAGCCTAATTTACTTGCATGTTTAAAGGCTGTCTGATATTCATTCTTGTCAGGAACAAAGTAAATTGGTTTTCTTATGCCTCTAACCCAATCAGGGTCAAACTTATCTTTTCCCACCGTACCTGTAGCAGAAGCATATCCAGCTACCCATAGAGAAATTGCGTCCATAATACCAAAAGTGATATACACTTTATCCGCTTCTAAAAACCGAGTCCAATCAGGAACATAGAACAACGCTTTCTGATTACTTGGCTGTGTAAATCTAACGTTCATAGACTTTTGAATAACCGCTCCTGCTCTTCCCACAGCCCCTACAAAATTGGAGTTTTTATTATAGATTGGTATTGTGTACCAACCGTCATGATAACCTAATTTTAGCGGCTTTATTGCGGATTCAATTTTTCGTTGTTTCAGGTAAGTTTTGTATATTGGGTACTCAAGAATACGCTTATGAGCATGATAGCAGAATGATTCAACTTCATCAAGGTTTTCATAGTTAGGGAAAATTCTAGTTCCCTTCCCATAATAAAGTTGTTTCTTTTCAAGGGGTATCCCTGCCAACTTAGCATGTAAAGTCGGCAGGGAACCTTTTTGACCACATGAAAAACAGATAAATCTTTTCTCACTAACCATCATGCTGGGTTTATGGTCATCATGATATGGACATTTAATCATGATGTAATGACCAAAATCCCTGTATTCAGTGTCCTCTCTTATTGTATCGAGAGACACCGCCGCCATTAGTATGCTCCGTGTCTGGCGTTGAAATACTCCATCCAAAATTGCTTACGATAAGAACGGTCAACACGACCTTGCAAAGCATCCGCAAGAGCTTCCTTACGGTTTTTATTACGATTAAAATTGTGGCTTGAAATTGCATAACCAGTAGATTCAAGACCGTTCTTATTAGTAATGGTACAGAAAGTTACAATTTCACCGCTTTCTGTTTTTACATGGCGGAAATTTACATTATAGCGTGTACGTTGAACTTTGACATCAAACATAGTAGTCTCCCTTCACTATAGAATACAGGTTGTGTAGTAAAGAGGAGCAGGAATGACCCTGCTCCCCTTTCTTAGATTAAAGCTCAGTCACCATGATTTCAGGTGCTGGAGCAAAGGCGTCTACAAAGCCGTTATTGAGAACAATCATAAACGGTTTTTCCCTATCAACAAGCGTTCGTTCAAGCCACGGTAGAACATTCTCAGACAGAGGAATAGTATCGTTGTCAAAATCAATTCCTGCAAATTCAAGAAACTGAGCAAGCTGTTGACTATACTTTCCTTCTGTCCGAATTCCCGTAGTTTGTCCATCTCCCGCATCATGGAAGTAATATCGCAACATCGCAGTAAGCGTTGTACCTTTCCATTCTCCATTAAGTACCTTCATCAAAACTGTAAATCCGTCATAGGAATACTTGAACGGCTTACCGTTTCGGTCAGTAGCGATTCCTTCGTAATGCTTTGCTGATGGGGGCTGTCCTTCTGGATGTGCAAAACCTTCAACCCTCACAAAGAAAGACCCAACCAACGGTCGTACATAGAACAACTTACTGCGGTCTTTTGATACAGACGCAAAGACGTGAGCGTTATTAATTTCTGTATCAAAAATGTCACAGAAGATGTTCTTCTCTTCCGTAGTTTTGTCATCTCGATGAAAAGTTAAAGTTTCTCCAGAATCAAATGTCAGAGTAAGAGTATCTCCTTCTTTTGTCATGTGGGCTTTGGCTTTCAAACCTCTACCCGAATTACTTCGTTTCGTCATCTTAGGAATAGGCATAATCTGTGTGTTCCTCCTTTTGATTATTCGCTTAAGCGATTTCGAATTGCCATGGCAATCTGTCCCATCATATCAGCAAGTCCTTGAGGAGTCAATACTACAGCATTTTCTGGTAAATCTGATTCCTCATGAAGTACGGAGGGAACTTTATGAACAAGTTCCTTCTTTACTTCGATAGCTACATAGACAGGAAGAGCCTCGTCCATAGTCAATACTGGACTGTTTGGCTTATACTGGATTGGGTCAGTGCGTAGTTCTGAAAGCTTCATATACACTTTTACATACATTATTCTGTTAAAGAACCTCCTTTCAAACGAAATGCGGCATCTTTTAATTCGGTGTTGATTATATCAAGAACCTCTTGTGCAGAAGGAAACTCTTTAGTCAGAGAAAAAACCTTTTTATTCCCTTCATACTCAAGTCTACCTAATGACCATGCAATGTTGAACATGACTTGTAATGCCGCAACTTCTGACAACTCTTCATTAATGGCAAGAGAAGCAGAAATTGCGGCAACAATGCCGGTCAGGTTCTTATCATCACCGATGGACTTTGACTCGTCGAGCATTTCTTCTGAACTGAGCAAGTCCATAAGTTCTGCGACTTTATTCCCTACTCTCAGCTTATCCTCTTTATTCAACGATAGGTACCTCCTCTCTCTGAAATAGCGGTCTCCTAAACGGTTCAAAGCTCAGTATAGCAGATTTTTTACAAAAGTCAAGGGTTTAGGGCAACGAAATTGAAAGAGAAAACTTATCACCATTGCCTAAAGTTTTTGGAATTCTCTTACCAAAAAACTTCGTTTGACCAACATCATTCATAAGCTTTCCACGAACACCCCAAACACCACTTCCATCAGGGAATCTCCACCACTCAGCTTTCCCTGTAAAAATGCCGTTCTTGTTGTTGATTTCTAAAGTCATTTGACCTGAGCATCCAGCCGCTTCATAAGGGTTAGGCTGAATGCTTGGAACAAACAAAATAACTGTGCCGGGGTCATTTACTTTCGTCCATCCAACAACTGTTGCAACCATTTCAAAGACACCACCACGGGTTAGGTGCGCATAATTAACCTCAATTGCTCCAACATTTTGAGGTTCAACATCATTGGAACCCTCAGTAGCTGGATAAAGGTAAACATCCACATCCACGGGAATTGTATCAAATGCCGCTTCTGCAAACGCATCCACACAATTAGATACTTCCGTAATTCTGTCATTAACTCTTTCAAACTCCACAGAATAATCTGGAATATTCCCAATTCCAAGCCAATCTCGCATCCATGTTTTTAGACTCATTTTATATGTCCTTTCCAAATTTTACGCAAAAACCAAAGAAAATCCCTAATATAAAACCTATCAGAAAAATCATGGTAATTGCTATAGCATCTAAGTAACAAACACTCATAAATTATACTCCAACATTAAGATACCATATTTTATCAAAACACCAATACCTTGTCTACAGTTCACATTTAGACCAACCACAAGATGGACAAGAAATACAACCAGATTCATTGACTACTGGTTCTTTACATTCAGGACATACTTCTGGACTTTCTTCTTTTTCCGTATATAGAACTTGAAGTGTTCTACTACCATCACGATATACTGAAAGTCCTTTAAGCTTACTTTTCCATGCCTGCATATAAATTTCTGCTACATCTTCAACAGAAGCATCAGCAGGCAAATTTACCGTTTTAGAAATTGACTGGTCTATAAATCGCTGTACCCATGCCTGTATTTTTACATGCTCCTTTGGTGGAACTTCATATGCTGTCAGGTAAACATCTGAGACACCATGATTAACCGCCTCACCATATTGAGGATGAATATAATCAATAAACTCATCTTGTCCATTCATTCGATAAAGCCGTTTATACTGTTTTGCAAAAAGAGGTTCTATTCCAGAACTCACTCCATAAAGATTAGAGATTGTTCCCGTTGGAGCAATGCTGAGTAATGAGATATTTCTAGTTCCTCCCGCCTGTATAATGGATTCTTGCAGTTCTTTAGGCAAATGCTCAAAATAGCCACGAGTTAGTACAATGTCTTCTATTTCTGCTGGAGATTTTGTTTTCCAAACAGGGGCTACTCCTTTGCGCAAACCCAACTGAATTGATTTAACATAAGCCGCATTTCTAAAGGTCATCATAATGCTTCGGGTCATTTCAAAAAGGCGTTTATCCCAAGTATAGGAAATCCCTAAAGCGGCAAGGGCGTCAGCATATCCCATAACACCCAAACCAACTCTCCGTAAATCACAAATAGCTTGCCTTTGTCTTTCACTCATAGAATAACCTCTATGTAACTCTACTTCCAGAGCATTGTCAAGAAATTCAATAGCTTCTCCAACATCATTGTAGAAACTATTAAAATCAAACTCTGCTACACTTGTAAAGGGGTTTTTGACATACGCATATAAATTCATAGACCCCAAGTTACAAACTCCTTCGTGCTCTAGAACCTGTTCTGCACAAGGATTAACCCCAACAATAGGATAACCAAAAAGGTCTGAGTTTGATTTATCTTTTGCAGTATCCCAAAACAAAATACCGGGTTCTGCTGATTCCCAAGCACATTTTGAAAGGGTCATAAAAAGGTCTTTAGCAGGAAGAGTTCTTTTCACTTCGAACCTTTTTCCATCCGACAAACCCTCATAGTGCATTGTCCAATCCTCATCGTTTTCAACCGCCCTCATAAACTTCTCTGTTACCATTACTGAAATGTTCGCAGATTCAATCTTTCCTTCTTTGCTTTTAATATGCAAAAAATCATAATGGTCTTCTGGTCTATACAAATCTGGATGGTCAACACTCAAAGCAAACAACAAAGCACCACGTCTTCCCTGTTGACCAATTACTGACCCTACAGAATTCAATACCTCCATAAACGAAATGGCTCCAGTTGAGGTAATTGCGGCATTGTTCACAGGAGCATCTTTTGGACGTAGCTTATTCAGTGTAATTCCAATCCCTTGTCCACGAGAAGAGGCACGCATAATTTTATAGGCAGTATTAGAAATACTTTCCAAAGAATCATCCTCAATAGCGTGAGTAGTACAGTTCATAAGACTGACTTGTTTATCAGGATTTCCAGCATAAGCTAAAATTCTTCCAGCAGGGGAAAACTTCTTTTCTCGCAACATTCGTATAATTTTCTTAGCGTGTCTTTTGTCTGAACTAAAAATAAGAGTAATTGCTTTCAAATAGTCATCAATATTTTCATATTTTCCGGCATACTTTTTCTTCCAAATCTCCTCAGCAAACTTGTTGACAAACCAATTGGTCATATTATTTCCTTTCGCCTGAAACAAAATCAGGATAACTTAAATTATTTTCTAACCAAGAACAAAAATCTTTCCACTCAGTTAATCTATGTTCTTTCCTTTGGTGGTATATATTTCTTAGAGTTTTATAGCTTACCATGACAATTCTACGTTGTAAAAAAGCTTCTGGTAAGTTTTGTTTTACTCTCTCTAAATCTCCATTCGCAATATAAAAATTGAGTTCTGAGATTGTACCATAAGGAACATCTCCAGCAAAATGTTTCTTTGTAAGGCGAGTTTTTAAAATTGTGTGCATGGTACTTTCAGATTGTTTTGTAATTCCTACTCTGTAGGTATCAAACTGTTGCCAGAAATATCTTGGAGCAACTATGTCTAACCACACAACCATACTTTCTAAAAACTTATTATGTCCACCCTCTTTACAGGACAAAACCCCACTTATTTCTTCTGCTCTTTCTAGAGTAGAATTATAACTCAGGGAAATGCCCAACAAAGCTTCTTCATAGCCTGATTCATTTAATTTTTTTAGTTTCATTTTTCTCCCTTCTCT